>SDBS01003880.1_pt1 | contig 14669 bp, 15 predicted proteins | sample 2277091 | NCBI WGS metagenome assembly SDBS01 (sample SAMN10404972, study PRJNA504765) | marine sediment metagenome | isolation source: marine sediment core GS10_PC15, 163 cmbsf | place: Arctic Ocean: Southern Knipovich Ridge | collected 2010
TAGCAACCCAAGTCGCCATATCCTAAGTTATCCACCAACATAAAGACAATGTTGGGTTTCTTGGATGTCCTTGATGTTTTCCGGACTTGTGCTACTGAACATGAGGTAAGACCAATGGAAAATAACAAAGCAGCTACTACTACACAATTGACAAAGTTTTTTTCAAATCCTAATCTATTCATAGTTTACTCTTCTTTTTCAGCTTCATATCTCTTTTATTTCGGGAACAGGAATGTAATTTGCAAGCGTACGCCCCAGCCTTCGGGTCCGTTATCAGGCGAGTCGGCCCAATACCTGACGCCGCCACCGATCTGGAAGGGCTGCTTGCCGACCTTCATTAACTGGCTCACGGTAAAGTTAATCGGCACTGACCACTGATCGCTATTCCAGTCGTACGTTGACTCTAAATTCAAACCGAATGTCGTCTTGGTCTTCGTGATGTAACTCACGAAAGGCTGTAATAGCGTCCCGCTGACATACGCACGGTTATTTTCGCCGGCAAAGGACTCAATATGGTTAGCCAAGGCACCGTAAGTCCATGGACCACTCTGCTTCAGTGCAACAGCCGTTGGTCCAATACCCCACTTCTCAGTCCCTAGCGCATCATCAGATGCCGTAGGCAGCAGAAACACAGGACCCACGCCCCAGATAACACCGTTTGAGGTCGGCTCCTTGGGTGATAAGAAAAGGCTCTGCACGATGTCACCGACGCCGGATTCACCCAACCCATTGGTCGGGAAGTTGTCCTGGTCGATCACCGGAACGATGGTGCGTGAAATCAGGTTCCATTCGTCGTTCAGCGTAAATGGAATAACAGGCTGGATATTGGTCCGCCATACAGATCCCTCTTCGTTCGGGCCGAAGTTCTCATCGTAATTTACCTGGATGGGAACACTGATCAAGGACGCAATGGGATTGGCTAATTTCTTAGCCAGATCTTCTTCACTCTGCCCAAATGTCGGAACAGAGAGCAAGACGATAAGTGTCACGATAGCAATCGTACTTTTCATTTTAGTTTCTCCTTTAATGTCTATTTTTATTTGATCTTCTCGATATCGTACATTGGCCACGAGCGGTCGAAGTAGCGTTCTGTAGGGGCGTAGAGCCGAAAGTATGTAAACCAGTAGCTTCCCGGATTGGTCTTGATCCAGTTAGACGCCATTCCTTTGGGCGCCTTGGGACCGAAATAGATGTCCACGGATCCATCCGCGTTACTTTTCAATCCCTTTGTGTAGGTGCTGATTTCTGTAAGATTATCCTTACCGTTGAGAAGCGTGCCGCGCTTTTTAGCATCATACGCCGTGCAGGCCCAGAACGGCAGACTGATTAGATCCGCTAAGGGATTCTGTGTCTTCTTAGCTAAATCAGAAGCACTGTCCTGCACTGCTCCTTCCGCCCAGACCGGCACAACAACACATGCTGTTATCAATAAGGTGCATAAGCAAATTAATTTCATTTTTTGTCTCCTGAAATTTTATATTGATAATATTCTCAAGCTTTATTTCTTTTCTATTTCACCAACTCAACATCGCCCGGTTTCCAAGTAGTCGTATCAAAGCAGGCTCGGAATGGACTATATTCGTTAAACTACTTGAATTTGACTGTTTTGAACCTCTTCTCAAGTCTGGTCCCGCTGTAGATGATGTCCTTGGCAGTATTTCCATTAAGCCGCCTGGTCGGAGCGTAATAGCGGAAGATGAGGTAGTAGCCGCTATCTGTGACCGGTATCCAGTAAGTACCGTCCTTGGGATCGACCTTGCTGAATGTGAACGTGACGTTGCCGTTCCTGTCAGGCTTTGTGTTAAATGCGTTATAGGCCTGGATATCATTATCTCCGAGGTCCGCGGGATTGAGTGGAAGAAAGGTGCCTGCGCCATAGCGGGTGACCGACCAAAACTCGTCAACCCCCGGCTTATACGGAACGGTGACGGTGAACGGACCGTTGGCCCCTGCCAGCTTCTTGCCAGTGGCGTCAACCGGGATTTGCTGGTAGTAGGCGTGATGTACAGGAAAGCCCAGGTGCCCCAGCAGGGTACCCGCCGCACGGAACTTATGGCTGCCGCCCGCGGGATGATCCACCGGCTCAAACATCCCGACATTACCGCTTACCCCGCCAGATGCAAGAAAAGCTTTCAGACTTTCAAAGGTTTCCTTGTGGACCTTCGGCGTGTAGATCCTTACCGCCTCAGCCATGAGTTTCTTCGTCTGCCTATAGGGCTTGGAATTGGCGATGCTCCAACGAATGACGGCCTGCGGATCCTTGGGATTCGGTAAGTCGACCTTCTGCCAGACGCCGTGAATGCGAGCCTGTCGGCGGATGGCGTCGGCCAGTTTGTCATTGTTGAAAGCAAAGGACTGGGTGCGCAGGAACACTAAGGGGAAGTTGGACTTGGTCCTGACAATCGTGCCCTCCGGTAACTTTCCTGCATAGTCCTCGTGGACGAGCACAAAGCGTTCGCCCTTTTTGTCCAAGAGCTTGTCGTAGATAGCGAAGTGCTCCTGGCAAAAGATCTCGATGCTCGAATACCGATCATCCTTTGCAGGTGTGTCGATGACCACGGGGCCCCAGCGCACATCGACGACGGCCTTGCTGTAGAAGTGGTCCAGGGCCGGCGTAATCACAAACGACCGATGGTCGGCGATGCGTGGATGATCGAAGGTATTGAAGCCGATGGTTTCCATATGCTGGATCTGGACTCCCAAGTGATGGACGACTTTGTATCCGTAGTATTGCACATCGGGTAGATCTTTTGACGAACCTGCAAATCCATCACTCGCAGCAATGATGATCATTAATGTCAGTAGTAGTTTTTTCATTTCTAAATCTCCTTTCTGGATGATTGTCATTTTATTTTTACAATGTCGTCTGGCTTCCATGTCTGATTGAAAAACGGCTCCAACGGGCCATACAATCGAATCAGAATTTCCCAGCCTTCACCCGGAATCGTTTTGATCCAATTTTTCTCTTTTCCTTCAGGTGCTTTTGGAGCAAACCAAATAGTAGTTGTACCTTCTTTGTTAACATCTGGCTTATCATAAGTGCTTATACTTGGTTTATCCTGGCCATTTTGTAGAAGCGAACGGGTGTCAGGGTGGTAAGCCGTTACTGACCAGAAATTCTTAGCCGGAATATTTTTAGGAAGTGTTAACTGATATACATTATCTCCCATTAAAAAGTTATCATCTCTATCGCGATAACAAGCAAGATATTGTGAACCTACACCTACCATTTTACGCGCCATAGCAGGCGTAACTACGATAGCTTCATAGTGAAATAGAGTACGAGCATCTATCCACAACGCATCGCCTGACATAAAATCATGGCGACCGCCGATAAACAGATATTCATACTTTCGGTCCGGATATATACGAACACCTTCGAGGCGATTAGAATAGGCATTAGCTTTGGCAATAGCATCACCAATCGTGATTCCTTCAGCTAATAGTCTTTTCATACGTGCATCCGGCTTAAAGTCTTTGCCCTTTTCAATGCCAAGAGCTTTAAGTAATCCAAGCTCATACTTTGTAAACGCCGATGCAGGCTCATACTGGACGATCTGATTTAATAAATCGAAATAGGTTATATCTCGAGGATGAGTCGTGTCGCCTCCCTTAAAAGACATACTCGTATATTGAGCATCCTCGCGCGGTCCTGTTGCCAACGGATATATCTTGAAGTGCTTGCGGTAGTAATTCAGCGCTTTTTGTCCTGTTCCGGTATCCTGCACAAAACCACGTACCATAACCCAGTTTCGGTAAGTCGGACATTCGAATACAAAATAGCCATCCGGAATATCGCCTTTATATCCCGGTGGAAGAAGCAGGTATTTGCCTCCCTTACCCTTGTCAGGTCCGGCATTGCCCAGATCAGTAATCCATCGCTGCCATCCATCATCGACAATACCTAATACATTCGGAGGAGTCTCAATAACTGTCGGGCCATCTTTTTTAAGATCAGTATGAGCTGAAGCGTAAATGCTCTCAGTGTTATATGTGAGACCTATAGCCCCGGCCTTTCCGGCCCCCTGTTGAATGTAGATTTGAATATCACTGGAATTCTTCCAACCATAATCCCTAATGTGTGCCTCGAATATTGAGTTGACCGAAGTCATCGGCATGAATTCCAAATATGACTGTGTAGCTCGTTGAACATCAAGTTGTTCATAAGCCTTGTCGATAGTTGCCTTGGTGGGATACCCGCCGATGTATTCCGGCTCAAAAGCCTGTTCAGTCGTAGCGCACCCCGCGACCAGCAGGGACAGCGCCGCACAGCCAAAAACAGCATATTTGATTGATTTCATTGTTCTATCCTTATCTTTGATTGATTTCATTTTTCTCTCCTTGCAACAATTTTCTGGTTCTTAATTTACTCCAACGACTTATGATTTTTCTATTTTGGTAACTTCCGAAACAACTGTGTTATCCATATAAGTACTGCCGAGTGCCTCGCCATATCTGAATAAGGGTAGTTCCGAAGCAATCATAAGGTCGATTACCGTATTGACGCGATGCTCAATCTGGAGAAACTGTATGGCATGCAACATGGAAAGCTCATTGGCGATCAACTCATGGTACTTCTTGAGAAGCCCGAGCCGATCTGTCTCTTGCTTGAACCACTCCGCAGCCATTTCCCTCGCTTCAAGGTCATTCAGAGCCTTTGCCTGGTGAGCGGCAATGAAGCTCTCAATCAGCTCCACTCGACGATCGCCAATATCAAAGAGTTCAATCTCATATTCATAGTAGAGAGGCCAGAAAACCTCGGCTTCTTCGTCACTTAACTTCATTACACCACTAATGAGACCGACTTTACCGTCGATCAATTTAATCCGTACGGCATCGATATAATCACGGACGGGATCTTCTTGAATATCTACCTTAGCATTCCCAACGAGCAGAGCAGTACAACAAGCTAATAACAGCAGCGTAATAACAGCAATTCGAATTTTCATAGTAAATATCTCCTTTAATATTAAGTTTCGTAATTATTTTTCACATTACTACTTCGTAATTGTTAGGGGCTGTATCATACGGAACTCCAATAATGCACCAGCAGGCACAACTATGGACTGCCCTTTTCTAATAACAGAAAGACCTGCGCCAATCGCGGCACCTTTTTTGGCATCATCACTGTCACCGAACGCGCCGCCAACTAATGCTCCCAGGCCTACATTGCGTGCCGTCTTGCGAAACGAACTCTTGCCCGCCTCTGCGAAGTTGGTGGTCATAAGAGTATACATCTTCCCATTGATATTGATTTCAGTCAGATTAAGCTCAAGTTGGGAGCGGCCGATGAGACGACCCGCCTGAGCCGACTTTGCCACACGGCCATAGACCGTTGTGCCGGTCTTTGCTACGATTATACCACCAGCCGTCAAATTTGCTACCAGCTTCGCACCGAAACGACGACCGGAGGCATCTTGTGAGCTGACTCGATTAGATGTGCTGACCATGATTACCGTCCCAGCCGGGATCGTAATCGGCCCCTTGATATCAGGAGCTATTGCCGGTGCTGTTTTTGTCACTGTAGTTTCTGGTGCAGTCGAAACAGAAGATGTAAAAGTGATTGCTAAAATCTCGGATATTGGAAAGATTTTTAGTTCTTTATCTGTTTGGAAACGAACACTATTCTGCGTTCCACCCAAATACTTGCCCTTGATGATCTTTCCATCTTTAGTCTCCAGCGTGTCTGCCTGAACGACAGCACAGGCTGATAGCAAAAAAACAAGATTTAAAAATCCTATCCTGTAAACATACTTTTTTGAACTGATTCGTTTTTTCATTTTCATTCTCCTTTCATTTTTTGTTTTCTGAAATTATAGGTTGATAATTATCAAGCTTTATTTCACTTTCAATTTCATCAAATTAAAAAATTTAATTCCGTTTTTCACACTTTCCATAAGATGCAAGTCTTAGATCAGTTACTGTTTGTTAAATCCGCTGTAATACCGCCCTGAAGCGCTCACAATTTACAATCAGTTCATTGCCATAAATTTGATACTCAGCATTGATGATATAGTCGGTTTTATGGATGATTAGAGTTTTGCCGACAACTCGGTATCGCTCTTCTGTAATTGTCTTCGTACCACCAGGTTCGTAACGTGTGGTGACAACTTTACCGTCTGGTCTAAACTCAACCGTTACCCATTCGTACTCTGGCTTGTTTTCCATGGCTAAGCTTACTATCTTCCATCTTGTACCTGTAAGCGGTGTGGATTGAGTGTAATCATGTGTTTGTGCTGCTTTCTTGTCTTTTTCATTACCGATGATGTAACCGACTCCAGCTCCAATACCTGCGCCAATCAGCGTTGATTTAGTGTCTCTTCCTATAGCTTGACCAGCCAGAGCACCAAGGCCAGCTCCGAGTAATGCGCTTCTACCAGCTACTGGTCCGCCACTGGTCGTCTGATTACCGCACCCTCCTGACATGAACATTATTAGACACACACCCGTTATCAGGCTTATTTCAATAGTCTTCTTAGCTTCTTTATTCATTCTCAATCCTTTCAGAAAATTGTTGAATTAGGCCTCATTTCTACAACCTCTACTTAGACTCCGTCCCCGTCGGTTACCAAAAGTTTTTCCGACAAGGTTTAATCCTGTGAGCTTTTACTCACACTTAACAAATTGTATTAAAGTCAAGCCAGAATCTACCGCAATTGTCCTTACCGGCCTTATTCAGTTAGATTGGCGCTCGCAAGCATTGCGTACAGCTCAGCATCACCATAGACTCATATTTAATTTTCTTATTTAGAGCCATATTGTTTAGCCTTTACTTAAACTCGACATATGGATATTCTCACTACCCATTTTCTATATTAGTGTCGTTTATCCTACAGTCTGGTGACATCTCTCCTTCTGAGGACTTCGGGAGAGCGGAATAGATAGCGTCCAGCAGAACTTGATCTTCAAAAGGTTTCTGGAGAAAAGCAACAGCGCCCATTCTGGTCGCTCGTTCCTGAGCCTTATCATCTTCATGTGCCGTTATAAAGATTATGGGCATCTGGGAGCCGGATGCTCTGAGCTTCTCCTGAAGCTCAAGACCATCTATCCCAGGCATTCGTACATCCAGAATAAGACAACCAGGAACATTCTGGCAGCCTTGTTCCAAGAAATCCTTTGCTGAGGTAAACACTCTCACATCAAACCCTACTGATTTCATTAACCTCTTTAATGACCTGCGGACAGATTCATCATCATCTACTACAAATACAACTGGTCTCTCCATAATCACACCGTAGCCAGATCGATGTTGTCACTGATGTTCTTATTTAATTCGTCAAGCATCTCTGATTGAATAACGAATCAGACTAATCAAAATGGAATATCAAACTCAATCATTAAAGGACAATCATAGAGGAAAGCAGAAATGATACAATTGGACTTTAGTCCAATATGAGTTAGACTTTAGGGAAGGTTACTTTTTCGGCCATCCGAACGAGATCCGCCAGTGATTCGGCCTCCATCTTCGCCATGACGCGCCCACGATGGACCTTGATGGTTTTCTCACTTATCCCAAGTTTAAAAGCGACTTGCTTGTTCAGCATGCCCTTAACAACATGGGCAAAGACTTCACACTCTCGAGGTGTCAAAGATTCAAAACGTGTTTGAATCTCTTTTTTTTCGGCATATTCTCTCATTACCTGTTCATCTCGTTCAAGAGCCTGCTGTATCGCATCAAGGAGAACCTGGTCATCGAAGGGTTTTTCAAGAAAGTCAACCGCGCCGGCTTTCATTGCTCGAACGCTCATTGGAATATTTCCATGTCCTGTAATAAAGATAACAGGCAAAGTAAGGCCCGCTTTAGCTAACTCTTGCTGAAGATCAAGTCCGCTTAAGCCCGGCATCCGGATGTCCAGGACAAGACAAGATGGACCCTCATAATGCTGACGGGAGAGAAACTCTCGAGCAGTAGTAAAAGTTTCTACGTTCATCCCAACTGACTTGATAAGTCTTTTCAGAGCCTTACGTACAGACTCATCATCATCGACGATAAATACCATCGGTTCTGACTCTTTCATGCCAGACTACTTTTAAATACCGGTATAGTGAAATAAAATGTAGCACCACGGTCTGGATTATTCTTAGCCCATAGGTTACCTCCATGTGCCGCAATAATAGACCGGCTAATAGACAATCCCATTCCCATACCTTCTTGCTTCGTAGTATAAAACGGTTCAAACAAGCTATCCAGGCTTTGTTCATCAATCCCTATTCCATTATCTCTGATTGCAACAGTTACATTGTTATGATTTTTTTGGCTCGTTCGGATAACTATCCTGCGGATGTCCCCGGTTATATTTTCCAAAGCTTCAGAGCTATTAATAATAAGATTTAATATGACCTGCTGTAGTTGAACTCGGTCCCCAGCTACAGATGGAATTTTATCATCAAGTTCAAACTCAAGAGAGATATTTCTCATTATCTCGTAGCTGCGAATGAGAGGAAAGATCTCCTGGATAACATTGTTGATGTTCAACTCGGTGATTTGGAGTTCACTCTTTCGCATTAACGTTCGAAGTCTGCCAATAATCTCATCTGCTCGTCTGTTATCTTTGATAATGTCCACCAGTATCTCGCTCAATTCATCGAGGTCGGGTTTTTCGTTTGCCAAAAAACGCTGAGCAGCCTGAGCGTTACTGCGGATCGCTGCAAGCGGTTGCTTGAGTTCGTGTGCCAAAGAAGCAGTAAGCTCTCCCATAGCGGAAACACGTGCAATGTGCAAATATTCACTTCGAAGCCGATTAGCCTCTTCTTCCATCTGCCTCCGCTTGGTGATATCACGATTAGACGCGCGGAATCCCATAAACTCGCCATCAGTATCTTTTACCGGTTGACATATGTGTTCTATCCATCGGACGCATCCATCTTTCCTCTTAATACGAAATTGGACTTCTACTGGCTTATGTGTTGTTTGAACCTCTATATTATGTTTTCTCCATACTTCTTGATCTTCCGGCAAAATAACTTCATCAACTAAATGAGGATTATTAGTAAACTCATCCCACTTATAACCGCTAATACGTTCACAAGAAGGTGACATATAAATATATTTTCCCTCACGGCTCTGCCACCATTCCCAGTCATATGTAAAATCAGCAACTGTTCGGTAGCGCTGTTCCGCCTGGATCAATTGCTCCTCGGACTTCTTGCGCTCGGTGATGTCACTCCCGTAGATATGCAATAACTTCAAATCTGAGACTCCACGTAATACAAACAGGAAGAACCTTCCTTTTATATCAACTTCCTGTGAAAGAAGCATGTTGCCATGTATGCACTTATTCAGGTCTATCTTAGATAAATCTGGCAATATAGAATAAATAGATATTCCTTTTTTGGCATTCTTTCCCAGAATCTCCATCGAAGCCGGATTGCATGAGATGATTATTCCATCGGGATTTACTCTCAGCACAGGAGCCGGATTCAATTCAGCAAAACTGGCCATTTCGCGAATTTGCAGTTCCGACTGAATGCGGTCAGTAATATCACGTGTAAATTCCGCAGTACCGATAATCTGGCCTTCTTCTACAATTGGCATCATCATCAATTCATAATGGCGAGATTCCTCTTCCGAGTATTTCCACTCAAACTGCTCTGTGTGTGTATCGCCCTCTAAGACCCGGGCAATGATCTTCTCCCAGTATAATTGGAGTTCAGGGGAATATAAGACGAGTGTGTTCAATCCGACGTGGACCGTGACGCCCCAAAGCTTCTGCGCGATATCTACAAATCCCTGGTTAAAATAGGTTACTTGGGAATTCAAATCACGGGCCACAATAATATCGGGTGTAGTTTCGAGGACACTCCTAAGTAATGCTTCTGAGGTCACCGACTTTTGTTCTGCTAATCTACGGTCGGTAACATCTTTCAGTGTAAAGAGGAACATCTCAATTTCTCCATCATCATCAAGAATAGGCGCTAGTCCTAAATCCCAATAGGTTGTACCCCATTCCGGGTGATCTGGAAATATAAAAGGCCGTGCATATTTTCGATAAATACTTTTCCCCTTTTTGACTGCATCGAATTCTTCTTTTAAATTCGATGGGTAGAATTCAAAATGATTATGCCCGGCAAACTCGGATGAATCTCTCTGACAAGATTTTGCGTAAGTTTCGCTTACCCAAATAAAATTATAGTCCTTGTCAAGAAGTACAATCGAATCAAGTGAATATTTAAAAATTAAATCCAATAACTTTGCCTGTCTTGCGATATCCTCCTCCGCCTTCTTGCGTTCGGTAACATCTTTCGCTATCAAAAAGGCATTGGATGGCCTTCCTTGCTCATCTCTCAATAACGTCCCTGTCGCTAATGTATTAATTATGCGTCCGTCTTTGGACAAGAAATCTAAATCAAAACTTTTACAAGAGCCTTTCTCAATAATTTCTTTAAACGCATTAAGTGCTTTTGATACATCTTTTTTCGCCTGTACCTTTGTAAACCTCTTTCCGATAATTTCTTCTGGCTCATATCCTGTGATTTTAGTAAAGCCTTTGTTAACCGTCTTAATATTTCCTTCGAGATCTACTATGCCTACAATATCCATAGAACTGTCGATGGCGGCGTAAAGTTTCCCCTTCTCAGATAATAACTTATGAGAAGTGATCAACTTTTTTTTCTTGATAGATTTATTGCGCATTGATTGGAACCCGTTCCTTTAAAGAATTCTTACCGTCCCCCCGAGCAGGGTCTATTCAGGAGGAATTTGGACATTATACTCCAAAAAAATAATTTGGTGTATAAAAAAACCAGCAAAACAGCAAAAGGTGCCAACTGTCCCCTTTTATATTCATTTGTTTGAAATACTCCCATCCCCTTATAGGCAAGGGTATGAATGAAATCTATACCGGCAACGAAAAGGTAGGCTATACCTATAAAAACAATATAATTGTTCCTTAAATATTGTTTAAGATTCCAGACAAGCACAAAAATTGTAATCGCAACGACAACACTACATACCTCAGCCAGACCGTGAAAGAGAAGATAACTTTGGAGAGTTGTTGCCCAGAGTCCGAACAGGAGCAACAAGCCCAGCAAAATCGACCAGCAGTATTTCATTATTCGAGCCATCTTTTCTCTCTTGGGAATCCTTTACAAAGGAGCAATGCATCAGAACTTATACATGGCCTGACTCGATTTGGTCTTTCCACGCCGTTTTTCACTTTCTGTGCCAAGCATCCACCCAATTAGGATACCAAACTCATCAATAATTGCAAGAGTAACGACCATCGTCCAGCTGAAGAAGATCGCTGTTGAACTATTGATGGTTAGTTTGTCCGACAGTAGTTAACAAAACTTCCCAGCTTTGTCGCAAGTATCATTAGCGCTTTGTCGGCACTGAAGTAATGGAAGTTTGCCAGGTTTCAATCTTGCCAGTACCTGTGTGTATTTTCGCGTAGAATATATTTCTTACATTAGCGGATATACTCACTTGATACTGCCCGGGATTATTTTTACTAGAAGCGGCCCCCAGAGCCAAAATCGCAACAATCCCAATGAATAATCCTATCACCAAACTCTTAATATCTACTTTGTTAAGCGCCATTCTCTATCCTTTCAAATAGTCTGTTCTTTATTACGAGGCGGAACACAAACAACATCAGTATTTCGGCTAATGCTAAATTGACATTCCCATTTTATACTCTTAGAAACACTTTTTACTTTTTTCCTTCACCATAATATCAAAATCTTCTTTGAATTGTAAATATATACAGTTTCTTTTCCCAGATTCTGCTTACGAAGCAGTTAATTTCTCTCATATCAATGTGGAAAGACTGTTGTTGAATTGCCTTATGATTTATGCTGAATTACAGCCAGTCACCAGCCGGTATTTGATCCACGGCATAGCGCAAAACAGGGTCAACATTTGTATAGACCTTATTTGTTAGATCAGGAGAAGAGTGCTCCAATAACTTCTGTATGACAGCTGTAGATACGCCATTCTGGGCAAGTACAGAACCAAAGGTCTTGCGTAGATCATGAAATTTGAAATCATCCAATTTAAGTTTCCGACGTATCTGCTTCCATCTGTACCGGCTGAAATTATCATTAAATATATTTTCTTGTTCAGCATCCAATCCGGACACATATTTCTTTAGCTCAGCTATGATCGGAACCGGAACAGGCCGTGAGCCCATACTCTTTCTGGTTTTCTTGCTCCTTGTAGTAACATAGCTGTTTTCAAAGTCAATATCCGAGACCCTCCATATCTCAATATCACGGAGTCTAAGGCCTGTGCCTAAAGCCAGCAGAATTCTCATCCACATTGTCTTATAGCGTTTAGAAGTTGACAGCAATTTCTTGATCTGAGTGTGGCTTAGGGATACGACAGGCCTCTCATCTTCCTTCAATTCTTTGATTTCTATTTCACCATTTACGTATCTTTTTTTCCTGCACCAGTTGATCAACGCTCTCAGGTTTCTGATGTCTTTATTGACCGTTGAGCGTATACTTCTTTGCCTCTTTTTAGTATGTACTTGTCAACAGCGTTTTGCGTAATCTGTTTCGAGTTGCATTTTCCCACCAGTCGCTCAAAGTGACGCAGCGTGAGGGCTACTTCATAAAGTGAAGCTTCGACATAACCAGCTACCTTTTTACTGTGTTCGTATTCGTTTCGAATCTGGTTCCAATCGACAGTAACAGTTCCAGTAAATACGTCAGAGTTCAATTGAACATATTTTATCTGGCGAAAATGTTCGGCCAGAGCCGCTGAAGGTGTCGGGTGCACGCCGGCAGGGCTAATTGCCTTTTTTGAGGGCTTGGCTGACGAACAACTAGATGAACGAGGTCACGGGTCCGGAGACAACGCAGTCACCGTCAGCACTTGGCATGGTGCAAAAGGACAAGAATGGCCCATTACGGTGTTATTTGAGCTTGACGGTCCACCGGCCCCGTCGGCGCTTGGCGTACGGGTTGTTAGCCGAAACACCGGCTTCAAGATTAGTGACCCGCTGGCCGGGAGATGGCTCCGCTACTGGCCTAATCCCTATCACCCCCGTACGTCCAAGACGGAGTTCCACACTCGCCTTGACAGACATGAGGCAAACAAGCAAGCCGTGGAGGAACGACAGAGGCAGAACTTGCGCTTGCTGTACGTCATCTGGACGCGGGCGAGGGATAAAGTCGTGGTTGCGGCACGGACAGGCAAGATAAATTCAGGGGTGGGGAGCCTGCTGAGTGATAGGGCCGGAAACTTCCTCCTTACAGAGCCAGAGGACGAGACGGTCATCTGGGGTGGAAGGTGCCTGAACGTGATGCTTCGCGAATGTTCTCCGTCAGAGGGCATCCTTACAACGAGGACGGCCGGTGAATGGTATGTATGGCCGGAGGAGAAACCAGAGCGCACGCCGGAGGTTGTCTTCGCTTCCGAAGTCCTGGAAGTGGGCAGAACCGGTGAGCCAATTCAGATCGGTCCTCATGCGGTCATTGCCGGTAGCCCTGATATGGATAAGCTTGGTAATGCCGTCCACGGGTTTCTTGCCACAGATGGCGAGGATTTGACCTCCGAGAGAAGGAAAGAGGTAGCGCAGGGGCTGCTGGAACGATGGAATGTAGCATCTATAGTATCAGCGGATGCCATTCTCACCAGTGCGGACGGCCTCAGGAGATGGGCGGATTCAAATTGGCCACACGCCATCTGGCATAGGGAATGGCCGGTGATGATGCGTCTGGAAGACAGCTCAGTTCTCAAGGGCGTTTCGGACCTTGTGCTTGAGACCGCCGACGGCTACATTGTCATTGACCACAAAAGCTTCCCGGGCAATCGCGAGCAAGCTGTCCAAAAGGCATCTTCATTCGCTGGCCAGATCAACACCTATGCGAGAGCCATCACGGCGGCCACTGGCCAACCCATTCTTGGCCGGTTTATCCACCTCCCACTCAGTGGCTTGGTGTTACCCATGCAAGCCTGCAAGCGCCAGTCGCTTGACCAGGTGCCCAACTAACTCCGCAACAAGACAAGATATCTACTAAACGAATTTATAAATCCAATTGTTGAAAAAGCTACCTATTTTTTCTGCACGCTAATGGTCTTTATAAAAACATTGTTAGTCTTATCTGTTTCTTCGACCTCGTTTCTGGAATCTATAACTACCTTAGTTCTAATCCGGGCATACCAGCTCGGATCGGACAAAGAGTGCTTTGCCGCTCCTAAGCAACCGTGGTCGTAGGTTCATAGCGGGGGCATCATATGGGGGTCTAGAGACGAAAAACAGCCTTAATGAATGTCGGAGTTGTCCCTTTACAAGAGCTACGAATTTCTGTAACTCTTTATATATCAAAGCCTTACCTAATGTCGGCCGTGATGACCCGGACACAAAAATCTGACACACTATTGCTAAAACTGACAATATCGTTGAAATCAATACAATCACCCAACTCAACACGTCCAACCCTTACTTCTCCCGCGCCGCAAGTACCCGCTTGTGGCGATAATGTAGGTCAAAACGAACAGACCGAAGCGTCATATGGGGGTCTAAGAGACAAAAAAAACCTTAATGAATGTCGATGTTGTCGTTTGACAGGGGGTACGAATTCTCGTATCCCTTTACGATATCAAGACTTATCTATTGTCGGGCATGTCGACCCCGACAATTCCTACAAAACACATAGGTTTTATTAAGCAACATGATGTCACTTTTGTCAGTGACAGCCGACCTTCTCGAAACGTAACCATT
>SDBS01003881.1_pt1 | contig 14669 bp, 3 predicted proteins | sample 2277091 | NCBI WGS metagenome assembly SDBS01 (sample SAMN10404972, study PRJNA504765) | marine sediment metagenome | isolation source: marine sediment core GS10_PC15, 163 cmbsf | place: Arctic Ocean: Southern Knipovich Ridge | collected 2010
TACGTGCCAAGAAAATCATCTCTAACAATAACCCAATCCAAATAATAGGCCGTTGCCCACGTATGATAACCATGTATTCTTAAGTATGTAAAATCTGTATTACCGTTAACTCTACGTTCAATCGTGTCTACATAATCGCCATAGTATTCAGTTGGACAACCACTAGGAATTTCAGAAACATCCCTATCTGACATTCCGAAATACATAGTTTCTGTTGGTAAATAATATCCAAATACGTATCTATGAAATCCTTTTACTAAACTACCCCACTGGTGGGGTGTTGTACCAGTTGGAAACTGGCCACTAGATTGAAAACCCTCCATTCTACCAGCATACTGACCACCAGAATCATAACCATCTACATAGGCATAGTAATGTATATCATATCCTGGCACATAAAATACAAATCTATTATTATAATAACTTATACCAGTAAAAATGTCCTCAGTTTCAGCATACATATAAAGACCCATTTCTATTGACCAAGACTTTCTAGGATCTAATTGATGGCTTCTAAAATCTATATAATTATTACCGCGAATACTAATAGTAGTGTGTCCTTGACCATCACCACCAAAATATTTCGTTATATTTCCTGTGTCATATTCATACCAGTTGTTATTATATACTGTATTATCGTCAAAATGATCTGACAAATGGAATCCTACTGAGTTTATATCTAATATTCCACTATCTCCTGAATTGCCCCAAAAAGCATACAAAGTTTTTGTTTCATTTGCTAACAAGGACGGTATTTTAAAATATATAGCAGCTTTTTTAGTTGTAGCATTCCAGCTACCAATCCACATATTAAGTATAGACGAGCCATCCGCTGCTTCAGCCAATCTAAAATCCAAACCATCAGAGCGAGCAAAACTAAAATTAAAATTAGACGACGTCAACTCTAACTTTAAAGGAAAATCTGTTTGATCTTCACCACTCTTTTCAGTTACAGTTATTTCCTTCATATATAAATAATCTGAAACTACTATGTCTGCAGCATAATCTGCCATTTTTACCTCACAGACGTTAGGTCTGACGCATTTGTATTTATATCTGAGTTGTATATTTCTACTCCGCCACTTGAAGCATTATAAGAGTAGGGATCATAATGTATTATCTGATAAGTGTCTGGGCTGTCCATTATTACCTCCTATATATTAGTAGGAATTTCCCACCATGCTTTCAAATTCGTGTTATAGCTTCCAACCCAACCCAAGTCTTGGGTTGGGATGCTTAATTTCAAATATGCATTCTTAGCAGTGTTTGGATATATATTTGGTATTTCTATGCTTTTTTGTAGATAAATGTTTTGTATCTTGGGTGTGTCGTCTGATAGTTCGTCCGATCTTAAAGTTATCCTAGCTTGGTGGTATTCGTCACCTAGTGCAAGCGGATACTTGTCCGGTCTGACTTCTTGCCATTCTAGATTTTGCCAGTGTGTGTCGGAGCCTATAGGAATGTGATGCCCGCGACCGGTCGAATTATATTCATACTCTACAGCTGCCGGTAGATAACTATAACTAATGTTTGTGGATTTAAGAGATTGTTCGCTCTTATCGACAAATCTTATTTTCGATCCTGTTGTACTTACCCATACACCGGTGTCAGTAACTTGTGTAAATCTGTCTGCGCCCGAGATAAATACGGAAAAATCGAGCGTTCCATCAATAGATATACGTTTCACATAGTCCCCATCTATGATATAAATAGCATCATCACCATCTACTGCTACTCTTCGAAGAGAAGAAGAACCAACATCTTCCAAAGTTTGAATGTATGTTCCGTCAGACCCTAGTTGTACTAAATCCGAACCACTAACATACCAACAACCACCATCGGACGCTGCTGATATACCGTACAATTGGTTGTAGTCGCTATATTGTACTTCCTCACTGCCGGTAGCTGTTATAAGTCTGACAAATCCTGTGTTTCTGTCTGTATACCAAAGCTTGCCGGTGCTGTAAACACAGCTCATGTCCCACGGCAGCTGATATGTCGTATATCCTTTGTAGGAAACACCAGAAAAATTTGCGTTGAAGTGGATCAAGTAATAGCCTGCTCCTTGGTCTATTGTGTAACCGCTTCTGGAATAACTGCTATATAAACTATACCAAGACCCACCGTCTGCGTCCCATTCTACACCATAACAATCGTTTGATATATTCGGTGCTGAGTCTTGCTGAACTATAACATAATCAGAGTAGCTGCCGTGGCCAGATATTGTGAATACACGCAACTGCTTCCAAGTAGAATTATATTTCGTGCGGTAAGAAAAGCCTGCTGTAACATCGGTTTCCTGGTCAATTTTAGCACATCTTACATAATAAGAATACGAAGTGCTTGACCCATCACCCAGGTTCCCAGAGGTATATACAGTACTTCCATCATCTCTATAGTAGTCTATATAATAGAGATATCTGTGGCCGCCACTATCAACATAATTAAATGTTCTACATAGTGCGTAATCCTCCGGCTTTTGCCCTGTGCTTCTGATTTCTATTGTACGTACTTCTCTGTTTTCATCCTTGGTAGCAAACGAGCTGCCTAGTTCTGAGTATATATCTAAATAGATAAAACTGTTTTTAGAATCATTATTGAAAACCTTGGTAGTGTATGTTCCCTCATGTTCCTGCGATGGTAGCTGAAGGAGTCCGTTTTCAATCTCTAAGTTTGATAAATTTCCGTCTTCGTCCCACGAATCCTCATCAGCTATTATTTGTGCATTCTCACTAACGCCATACCAGGGTCCGTCGGACGTTGTAGATATGGTAACTATTTTATCCGCATTTGTTCCTTGTGGCTCTATTGTTACATAAGCCGCGGCCTTTACTGGCCCGTCGTTATAAATTGGAATGGTTTTTATGTCATATGTTCCACCAAATACAGCAGTCTCGGCGTCAAAAATGGTTGCTGTTCCATCGTCACCAAAATCCACAGTGTCGTCTTCATTTAAAACACTAAAACCTGTAACCGTGCCGCTCACTGACGTGCCACTTATGGTGTGTACAGTTCTTAAATATCTAGGTGCTGATAGTCCTGGAATTGTGGTGTAATAATAATCACTTCCTATATTTGTGTTCAAAAGCGAATACGAATCTGCTCTATCGTCTTTGTAATAAAAAGCAATCCCTGAGGCTACCGTACCTGATACAGATGCGCTTGAAAAGTAATATCTTGCTTCGTCTACTTTAACACGTGCGCCTAGGTCACAATCTAAATACAGAATATCGTTTCCAGACAGCGTAGTTGTTCCAGAAAGTCCAGCAATCGATACTATTTCTGAAACCTTTATGTCTACATTGCCAGTTCCGCTGGATGTATTCGAATATAAATTTGAGTTTTCCGAAATATTATAACTCATACCAATTCTCCCAAACAAATTTCATGAATTTCGATTTTTATGTTTGCGCGGCAGCCCGAACGACCATGAATGCCCGCTGGAGCAGCCAGTCCGTTTCTATCGTTTTAAACACTTATATGCCAGCTCGCGAGGATAGACGCCTCCCTCTTCTCCCTACCTGTTATGTCATCAGGCAACGAAGAACGGGCATATGAATAGACTGTGTCCCCTACCGGCACACTTTCATAAATTAGCGGTAAGTTCGGATCTCCTACACTATAAAAGGTTACATTATCTTTAGAAATTTCAATAAGTTCGTTAGGTTTCAACAACCTCTCTTTATCTGTATTAACATCTGCTGCTGTTGAAAAATCTGTTTTACAGTAGTTATGTACCTTGAAGTTAGCCATAACGGCGTCGACTGACGAAGACTCAAAAGCTTCTTTCACAGCATGAAGGCTTTTTCCTCCAATAAAAAACTTAAAATGTTTGCTGTCATGAACATCCCATGTTTCTGTTATTTTTCCTATTTCATGGTTGTTAAAATACAATCTTAGCGTGCTTCCGTCACTACTTATAGCCGTGCCATCGCTCGAGTATACGAAACCCAAATGGAATAAATCGTCTATATCCCAATAAGGAGCTTCGATGCTTAACACTATTGGTTCTTCTCCAAGGTTTCCAACATATATAATAAAACCACCTAAACCCACCATGGCGCCGAACACATCATTGGCCACGTTTGCAAAGTGAAATAAAGATCTATATTTGAACTGTCCAAAATAATCCGTTCCTGTAGGATTGTAATCAGGCCTAAGATAAAACTCTACGGTGCCTTTTCTTAGTGTGAAATCCGCCAAAGGGGCACTTATGTAGTTGTTCTTCGTTATATAAAACCCATAGTCAAAATTAGCAAAATCATTAAACGTGTTTCTCGTAATCTCAAATCCGTCAAGACGTATAGTCATGGCTTGGCCGGTACCTCTAAATCTCATACCCAATGATTTCAATTCTCGATTACTGAGTATCCTTGGGTCTAAAGCATCAGGGTCGTTGTTTTCTACATACACGATGTCATCTGCTGATTTGAACCTCAAAAAGAACTCATTCCAACCAGACTCCATGTATTCATGTAAACCGCTGAAATTCCATCTGTATTCTACGTAATCTGCGCTGTTAACATCTCCGAAATATATATAACCATAACTATCGTCCAGCTTGTCTATATCGTCTATGTAAAAGTGAAAACCTAATGCATCTCTCCAAGCAGCGTCTTCGTCTGTGCCAAAAGTATCGCCCTCTATTAGATAGACATGCTCTAATCCAGACCCAGTAGGGTAGTCTATTTTCAAGGAACGGACACAATTTTTAACCTTCGAATAATCACTACTTAGTGTGCTTATGCTCGAACTCCACCACCAATGGTATTCACACGGATTTTGGTCTTCAGACGATAAAATCTTTGCATGCTTCAAGTAATCTGGTCCATCATCATGACCTGTGGCCGTATCCCTCTTTATTGCCACCCACTTATCGCTATTTCCTGGCCCACTTCCCCAAGCACTAAATGAAATTTTCTTAGGCCCATCTAACACAGAGTCTGAATAGCAGAAATTGCTCTCTGTATTGCTCCAGTCTGTACTTGTATCTTCCGGATCTATTCCAACCAATGTGTGGTTGTTTATCTGAAACTGTTCAAGTAGGTTCAACGCAATTATTGGATAATCCTCGCTACTTACATAATCAAATCCGTAATACTCATTAACCTCGACCTCTCTTAATACAGCGCCCTGGAACCAATCGTATGACACAGCATCACCACCGGTTGGTAGATATATTGAGTCTCCTGTTGAATATCCAGTAATATTGATTTTCAATGATCTTGCGTTGACCGGTGAGCTCAGCACGTGCTCGCGTTCGAAATCACTGTTCCCAGTTATAGTAAATATAGTATCATATGTAGAACCATCTGTAGAAACTTGTATATTATAATCTTCTATAATATAGTCGGTATCATCCTCGCTGTATCCATGGTACATCTTTACCCTGTAAATGCTGTATAATCTAGCAAAGCTTATCTCAATCCACTGTGTAGAGTCTGTATCAGAACCCCATGCCTCTGTTATTGTGTCTCCAACTATACCGTCTATAGTCTTGCCAAGATATAGTTGCCCAAAGTTGCTTGATCCACTTACAGTTGCGCCAAGTGCGACATTGGTACCTGCTGTGTAAGTTGTTGTGGATGTGCCTAATGATTCCCACTCATGATTATATGATCCTCCGCCCGGAGCTATGTAGTTTGTTATATCGGGATATATTCCTAGTTTTCTTATATAACTAGTAGAACCGCTTAATAGTCCAAACCTGATCCATCTTGCTGTACCATCAAACACAGCATAGGTAATATGTAGCTCTGCTTTTTCCGCGCCTCCATTATAATCTACAGATGAAAATTGTCTATAACGATTTTGAAAAGATGCCCAGAAATTTCTTATAATAAATAACATATTATTACCGCTCTGCCATCCATCACGATCTACAATTTCCTTAACTACTCCATTAAGATTCGGAGAATCATATTGCTCTCCGTCATACCAGGGAGTATCTGAGTATAAATTAGTATAAGAAGTGGTTAGCGTCCTGCCATTGAGAATATCAGAGCCATTAGATACAGGATCTGGATTGTCGTGTGCATTAGCATTAATCCTGACACGATAATCACCATCCCGATAGTCATGTGAAGTAAATCGTATAAAGGCAGTTAGAATATATGCTCTTTGTGGTATATCTACGTTTCTAAACAAAATACCAGATGTATACTCCCTTGGGCCGCCATTAAGGTAACGCCCCATACGGACATAATCAGCACTGTTGTTCCAATCATTAGTAGAGGCGCAATAACCATCGTCTTGTGAATATACTGGATATGCTGTTGTTGTATATTCGGTTCCATAAGAAAAAGTAACGTCTTCAATGTTTTCAGTTTCTTCTGCTGAATAATCCACACCATGCGTAAGAGAACAACTTAGTAAATTACTTCCACTATAATTTCTAACTATTTGTAAACTATATCTTTTTCCAAGATCCACGGCAAAATAAGAATAAAAAGAATTATTCCACTCACTGTCTGAATCATAATAACTAAGAACGGTAGGATATACTATCTCGAACCCTCTCCTACTGTCGTGTGGATCATTATACTCAGAAAAACTAAGGTTATCAGAACTTGTGTATACCATCAACGTATAGGCTCTTTCATACTCTGCAGTTGGAACTGTAAAGTCCGCATACGCACAGGTGGGGTATGTTGTTGAGCCGTTTGAAAGTATTAAATTATCTATTAAACCATCAAAATTTTCGCCGATTATAAGTGGATTAGCACTATATTGAAGTTGAGTACCTCCACCGGCCTTATATATTCCGTCTATATACAAACGCGCATTATCTCCCGGCTCACACATACGTATGTGATACCACTGATCTACAGTAGGCGACCACGCAGTCTCTATGTGTGTAGCATAATAAGGAGGAGATACTCTACCGCTTGACCAAAATTGTAGTAAACCACCCCTTAAAATAAGTGCCCAGACCCAATCACGATTAGTATGCTCCTGGTTATATGTTGGAACTGCACCATCCCAATTTTTTATAAAAGTAACTGTTCCAGTAGGGGCAGATTTAAATTTTACAAAAAATTCTACACTAAAAGGAATCTCAGATGCTGGATTAAAACCCACATCATGAGGAATTGTTAAATAACTATTACCTTCAAACCTTATAGCACCACTTCCAAAATATGAGTCAAAACTTATATAAACATCACTTCCAACATAACCCACTGTGCGTTCTTTGTAACTATAATCAATAAAATCTGTAGAGCCGTCTGTATCATTACCTTTGAGATATAACTGGGTATCGCCATCTACACCACAAGTAGACGACCCACCAGAATCGTGATACAAGACAATCTGATCAACTTCGTGTTGTCCATCAAGCTCGAACCCTATAAAATCGTCGTTAGATAAATTATAGTAGCTGGCGGTTAAAATATCATTAGTCAAGTGCGGTGCAGGATTAGATATAGGATCAGAGTACACCTGGTTTGTATCATAATATGGCTCACAATCATATTCCACACCTTGATATGATACCCTCATCTCCCTAACGTTCAGACTTTGACTAGAGCATAAGAAGCACATTTTCCAATACTTTGCTCTGTGTATAACAGGCAAGTTTATAATTGTTCTTCTTTTGCCTACTACACTAGGCGCATCTATTGATTCTCCTGCTGTTAATGTTCCGTAATCAGACCAGAAAAGTCCTGTAAAAGAATAATAAGAATTCTTACCGTCAATCAGGTTTTTCAGACCATAGCATGGACAATTTATAGCACAATTATTATCTCTTAAAATCAAAGGATAGTCTTCTTTCTTGTTTATATACGCCCCTGGTCCCACCACTGGTTTGAGTATGGACTCTTCATTATTCATTAAACTGTAGAAAGACGGGCCTGCTGCATAACCGGCGGGCTCGGGGATATCTACATACAGACTAAAAGATTTGTCGTAAACATTCTTGAATTCTAATCTATTCGATTCATTTGTAACTCCGATTTTTGTGTGATCTAAAAGGACATTATAAGCACATCCTTTTTCGCCTGAATAAACATCTTCTATCTTAACCGTAGAAGTAAGATCAGACAGCTTCAATGCAGATATAGGTTCCACTTGAATTCTAAAATATTGTGGTGTACTACCTATGAATGCCGTCGATGACCCATCATCATTCGTTGTAATCTCTGCATCTATCCAAAGTTCCTCATATTGAGAATAACGCACAGATACACTATCTGTAACACCAGTGCCTACGTTCTCAACATAGCCATAAAGCTCTATTTCATTTATCTTGGTAGACTTATGAAAATCTGTATATATCCTAAAACCTTTACATGTAATCGGACCAAATTCATGTGAAAGAACATTCCATTTCAGCTTTTCAGCAGCAATCCACTCGTCATAATTAGAAATTTTGCCGCCTGCAAAGCTCGGGCGGCCGTCACAAGGGTTGGCAAACAGAAACGCCTCTACAGACCCATAATTCTGGCTGCCCTCGTAATATTGATTAGAGTCTATTCCAACTTTGTTATAATCTATGTATCTGAAATGTGGGTTATCCGCGTTGCCTGAGGTGTAATCTGGCCCCATATACTGAGACAGAGCGAAGCTTCTGAAATTATACCTCTCTTTGAAATATATGACAGATTTAAAAATTCTCTTGCTCCTGTTACTTGGAAACAATATGGTAAAAGCGATTGGGTCCTCTTCAAAGTTAATAACGTACGCATTAGCTTTTAGCAAACCGACATGAAAAAGCTGTCCAACCCATTCTTCATCACCATTCACCCAAAAATAATTAGGGTTGGTAGGAATTATGCCATCGGCGTCACTAGCTGCGTAACTTTCGGCTGCTTCTGCATTTTCATTACCATAAATTCCGTCTGTTAGATTGCTTATACCGTATGCCACATTAGCATGATTAAAATTGCGCCATTCGGTCTCCTGTACGTGCCAATAACCTGTATCATGTGTTTCTCCAAACAATTCTACCTGCCAATCAATGTCTACGCACCTAGCAATATTGTATTCTAATATACTAGTCTCAGACTCACCTTTTATATCTATCTCCTCTATATTCACTCTCTTACCGAGATCTATGTCTATAAAAAGAGCTTTTTGTAAGTCTTCGCTGCGAGCATAAAAGAAAAACCCGGCGTTGCCATCACCAAGAACCTCTCCTTGGTCAAACTGGCCTGAAACTTCACCACTTGGCTGGAAATATAGAGCATCGGCCAATTCTGAATAGGACTTACCAACATACATATCGATGTTGTAAGCACCAAGTAGGTCACCCTTATTTACCCAAAGATCGCAATCTAAAACAATATATTCCTGTGTCGTAGAATATAACTTTCCGCCTGTTCTGTCTGGGACATCTATGGTATGAATTACCTTCATCTGTCCCTCTTTATCCATTCTTAATACTTTCAGCTTACAGTCTGTCCTTACGTTACCGTCTTCGTCTACAACAGAACCCACTATATAAAGTTTTTTAATCCTACCACTGGCATTAAACGGATGATTAAAATCTATTATGGTTTTATCCTCGTTTTCTATCACACCGTAAACAGTAGCGACTTCCTCCTCTTCCCTGTATTTCTCTGAGGTTCCTAAACCGTTCTCCACCCAATCTCTGCGACCACCTTCTACGTTGTAAATAAAAGGATTAAATTCTAAATAGCTTTGTTCGCTGTTATCAAAGAGCTCTAACAGCTGGAAAGTCTTTATTTTGAAAGAGGACTTTGGCTTGAATCCGGTAGCGGGATCTTCGCCAGATACTCGGCTGGATACATCCACGCCAGACTCAAAAAACCCAAGTGTTTCAGCGGCAGAACTATCTTCTATTCTGACTGTGCTGCTATCTGTGTATGTCCCAGAGTATACTTTAAACCTACCAAACTCAGAATAAGTAACGTTGGCCTCAGCATATCCTCCCACATCGACTTGCGAGATTTTCCTTGCTATATCCTTGGCTAGCGCATCGCCAGATATATTAGTTCCGGAAGCAAGCGTTATGGTTTCACTACCATAACTGTTGATATTAACAACCAACTCGTCATTCACATCAGAGATTATATCAAAAAAATTACTTTCTTTTGGTTGCGCTTGACAATACCCTCGGCTGCCAATTCCTTGGCATGGATGCTCATAACTGCTGTAAAAAGAGCAGGTTGGGTTAAAACACTGGAAAGTAGCAACAGAGTCTATTTTTATTCCTCGAATAAAGAATTCATCACCATCATCTCCGTCTAGCATTGGATATATTCGAAGATTAGTAACATCGCCCTGCCACCATTGAGCGTTGCCCATGTTCAAGATATAGTTGTGCCATACATTATCAGCGTAAATTGTAAAATCAAGTGTTTTTGTAGAATCCCAAGAAGGATTACTTACTGTAGTCCATGCAACACGGCCCGTGGCAGGTGTGCTCCCGTTCTGCGGGTTTAATTTCATAGCTATTTTTACCGTATAGTGTGTTTCTGCAGCAACCGGTGTGAACACACTGCCCCTACCAATGTATGCGTTTGGGCCGTAAAGAGTGGCAAACAAAAACCCACCCCAAACACCATAGGTGTGCATAAGTGTGAACGAGCTCCATCCGTCCACATTACCGTTCTCGCTAAAATCAGACTCGTAGCCTACCGACGTGTCATAAAAACACTCGTTTACGACTTCTGCGCTTGTAGCTTCATTGATAAAGTTATAGCTCATTTGGCAACCTTTTTAGTTTGCAGTTTCTATACGTCTCCGCTAGACAGGCACCTTTTCCGTCTAAACCATTGCATTTACCACAATATACTAAGACTTTAGTGCCGGGCCTAAGTAATACTCTTTCTATCTCGCCCTTAGCGGCCGAGTTCATAACCATCTTTGATATTCTTTTTCGCTCTCGTTTTTCTATCTCTTTGTATGTGAACTTTTCTACTGATCCACATTTATTGCACCTGTATACTAGGTACTGGTTTATGATGCCGTCCACTATTTTGTCTATATCATCCAAGACAAACGTCTCCGGTAAAGAATAGTCTAGGAACGTATGGTTTTGGTCATAGTGCATCCAGCCCTTTTTACAAAAACTACATTCTGTGTGCATTGTGTCTGTGCGCATAAAAGCTCCTATTGACTGGGCAGCAGCCCATCTATTCCGCGGCCCGGCGGGTTCTCTGAATATGCTTTTCCAATATCACTTTTAAATAGTTGGTCCTTGAAGAGCTTAACCTCTATATGATATGGCTTCATGGTATATAAAGAATGTACCGCTCCTTTAGCTGCCTCTTCTGTGTTATTATAGACGTCTACCAAATCTAAACCAGCCAATTTTCTCGTCGGTCCGGTTAAATAACATTTTGAAGTTCTGTAGTCGGTATTCCATCTATAAAGGAATCCTTTTGGAGCCCACAGATCGTGATCTTCGTAGCTGTCCGTTGCAACAATGTCGTTCCAACCCTGGCGGGCAGAATGCAATGTTAGTCCTACTCCGTTGAGCGAGCTGATGTTGCTTTTATTTACAATATTTATGTTGCTGGCATCAAACGTGGGCGGAAGAATTGATGAGTAGCTTATATTGTCTCCCACATCATAATTATAGGCAGTATTATACAGCTCTTCTTGCATTGCTTCTACCTTTATAACATCACCATATGAATTGGCCGTTATGTCCTCACCATCTTCACCGCGTTCGCCTCCTCTCCAGCGACGCATCTTATTCTGTGCGCCTGCAGCACCAGTATCCGTTGAGTTGTAATACTGACCAGAATTATCTCTATTCCATTGGTGGCCAATCATTCGTTGTTCTCCATCTGGATTATGGTTGCCAACAGTACCAGTAGAAATAATAAACTTACGCTCCCAAACTTTTATACTCTCAGAGCGATCTTTATATCTTGCAGCATACAGAACCACAGAATGGACAGAAATACCTTCATCCGGTACCATATTAGTTAGTGTGATTCTAAACGCAGACGCCTTGTTTGTTATCATTCTTGTTGGAGATAAGCTCATCTCTATTTCTTTATCCCACGTGGATACTCCTACTCCAGCCTTTTTGTCTGCGGCTGTTTGATATAAAGCGTCTCTGTATGCGAGTCTTTCGCCCCAACTGCCGCCAGATTTCTCGTATAAAGCTATACGTGGTTGATTTAAATGTGATTTGGTAGGCTCAGCTCCCTCGTCTGCTGATGGAGGAGGAATAATAATGTTTCCTTTATATCCTGTGATTTTTAACTTTTTTATACAATGTGTGTTTTCTTGTCCAAAATCAAGATCTATGTCTACAGTACCTGGGTTAGACCAATTGGCCATTGCAGTGCCGGGATAGCCATCTGCATCGTAGCCCTCTAGCGGCGTGTCGCTATAAGACACATTGTAATCGCTCCCAGATAGGCTTCTTTCTTCGTATGGCAAGTACTTTAGCCCATCTTTATAAATATTGGCTATTATTCCTCTATTATACGCATAAGAAACGGCTTCTCCAGTTATAGCATCATAAGAAACCTCTATTAATCTCTCTGCGTCATCTGCCGCACTTACTGTTTTAACAGCTTCTGAGTCGTATATCATGTCTCCCAAACCATATTGTGATGTTACCCAGCTACCGGCCATAGTCTCTTCATATATATTTTTTTCGTCGTCTTCGCCGCCGCCTGAGCCATCGACCATACCCTCATTTTCATCTGACCAATCTACATAAGAATGATCGTAACTACTATATGGCGTATCTTGGTCCTGCAAAATCTTGAAATATCTCTCCTGACCGCCTCCAAGCTTTATTGAAGGCCACTTCTCTATCTTACCATCATCATCAAACTGTGGAGCTTTGTATACTAGTTCATAGATACCTTCTTCTGCAATAAGCCTATGTTCTTCTTTAAATCTGTCGAATACATATAGTGGTTTGCCCAAGGAAACAAATGACAGGGGGACGGCACCGTCTGTACTTCTAACTATGTCTCTCCATGCTTCCTGCCAAGCCCATACCATGTTTGATATCTTGAAATAATAGTAAGTTACAAAAGAAAGCGCAGATTCGCTGTCCTCCATTAATGGTTTTGGGTACGAGGCTAAACCAGTTTTTCTTATTTCAAATAAATCCTCAAATCTATATCTAGTATAGCCACCTCCGGATTTTGATATACTCTCACCAACATTTGATTGTATACGAAAAAGGTTTAATGGGTTTACATAAGCAATGTCGTTGGCTTCTATACAATTAAAGCTTATGTAAATAGAATCCACATCCATAACCATGGGCATCCATGCTATTGACGGTGATGGCGGATATGTTTTTAAAGAAATATGAGAGTTATTATCTATACTTCTAAATCTTTCCACATATTCACGTAGTGAGTTTCCAAATTTAGGAAGCGGCCACTGATTAGCTATATATATTTCAGGATCTACGCCACCTCTATATTTGGCTTGACCAGTGAATCTAGCAGAGTCCATCTTTATTTGTTCATAGCCACAACCCCAATCGTTAGCACAATCCCACAGAGTTGCGTGGGGCCAACAGAATGGTTCGTATTCCAAAGGGAGCATGAATCTATAATCATCTCTAGGCCATTCTTCATGTGGTTGCATCACTTGGTTTGCTCCTGTCCATATATCATAATAATCTATCGTGTCACAAGAATCGTATGGATACCACATAGGACCGGTGTTACTGCCCGGGGATACATCGTGGTCTGCGCACGGTGGCATCGAGCCCTTGGTAGTTGAGCCTACTGATTGTGTCGTAAAAGGACCGTCCACCTCTATTCTCACAAATCCTTTCGTCGGCGTTAGGTGTATAATCTCAGCATCAACGCTCCAACCATAGAATATTTCAATGTCCCTACAAAACACACGCGCCACATCTACCATAAGTTTAGTAGCAAAAGTACTTACTGTTCTGCCTTCCTCATCTGAAAAAAAGGCCATAAGCCCCATGGTTTCGTTGGTTATTTCATTAACAGAAAATGAATCGCCTCCGGCGTCGTATTCTAGCTCATACCCGGGCGCGGCAAAACGAATAGAACCACCAAAACTGGGGTATACTATAGATTCGTTTTCTTCCTCATCATCGTTATTGGATAGTGTGTAATACCAATAATCTAGTTTTATTTCCCAGTCGTCGCCGGCAAAAACACCTACTTTTTCGTTTCCGGCTGGTTTTATTACACAGCAGTTTGGGGGTATACTTGTTATCTCTATCTTCTGCATTGTAATAGTTTCTGTTACATTACCGGCGGCGTCTTTCTTAATAGCCTCTGCTTTATCTACATCCCAACTAAGAACATAGTTTAAATTTGTGTCGTCTATCTCTAGCCATAACGACCCAGCGGTATCTGTTCTAAGCCACTTTTCAATTATTTGATTTTTCTTTGTTATCTTCTTAAAACAATATGAATAATTATAGTGATAATTTTGCGGTGATGAATAAACTAATTCTCTTGAAACACGAAACAAACTTTGCGGCTTAGTAGAAAGCCCATACCGGTTATTGCCTTCTAATGTAGTCAGCCTGCCCCTTGCTGTAGCTGGCGGAGTAAATGTGTGGTATCCATCATCAGCATAACTGGTTCCACCTTCGTACGTATGGTCAAAATGTGTTTGATGTATGACTCCGGCATGCCATTGTGGCCAAACTTTCCTTTTCTTAAATATCCAAGCATCACCATATTCAAAACAAACAATTAAAACATTGTCTTTTTGATATTCTAAATCTACAG
>SDBS01003882.1_pt1 | contig 14668 bp, 8 predicted proteins | sample 2277091 | NCBI WGS metagenome assembly SDBS01 (sample SAMN10404972, study PRJNA504765) | marine sediment metagenome | isolation source: marine sediment core GS10_PC15, 163 cmbsf | place: Arctic Ocean: Southern Knipovich Ridge | collected 2010
AGAATATGGGATACCTGTGCTTGCTGTCACTGCTGTAGGCAGAGAAATGGTAAGAGATGCACGATATCTTGGAATGGCGAGTAGGATGGCTGCTGAAATGGGATCCACATTTGTTAAAACGTATTATTGTGAGAATTTTGAGGATGTCACAAATATTTGTCCAGCTCCGATAGTTATTGCAGGCGGGAAGAAAATCGAAGAGAGAGATGCTTTACAAATGAGTAGAAATGCAATTGATAAAGGTGCTGTCGGCGTTGGCTATAACTGAATTTTACAGTTATAGGCGTAAATATGGGAAGAAATATCTTCCAAAGTGACAGCCCTATTGGCATGATTAAAGCCGTTCGAGCGATTGTTCATGAGAATGTTTCTGTAGACGAAGCTTATGAAATCTATAAACAAGGCCCTAAAGGACTCTAAATTAAAGTCTAAAAGTTAATAGAAATTTAAACATTCATTGATAAAAATTTAGTTTTTTTATTTTTTTTTATTCAAAATTTCGGATTCTCCGAGAAAATAGCAATCTTTGACGATAATAAAATAGTTAAAATCGAATCGCTCTAACTACCTAATAATTCATAAAATTCTCGTACTCCATTAGTAAATTTGTAAAGATTTATCTAAATTGAATTGTAACAATTAAAATTTTTTTCATTTTTTCCTTTACATGAATCACCTTTCACCTATGAAAACTCCAGATGAAAAAGTTGAAGAAGAGGAAAACTCCTTTAATCCAAAAGATGATAAATCAATTGATGACACTGATGATCTTCTTACTGCATTGAGAAATGAAATGGAAGAGATAATATCTCCTTATATGGAGATTGAGGGACATAAAATTAAACTGCTCAATAATGGGCTTTTACCTTGGTGTAATTTAAGTCTAATCGTTAGTAGATATTCGAGACGTATAAATAGAATTAGAAGAAATTTAAGATCTTACCCAGATTTTAAAGTTGCGTTAAATGAATTGCAAAAATGGGAAGAAAACATACGATCAATTCTGGGTTTGAAAGGAAAAAATGCTATCTACATAATCGAAACATATAAGAAATCAAATCCAAATTTGCCAATTTCATCAGAGTTTAAGGTATTAAATCATCATCCTAATCTTAGAATGGATTATTTTGAAAATATTGAAACAAGAGAAAAAGCCTATTGGTTAGGTTTCTTATGGGCTGAAGTATATCTTGGAGAAAGATCAGAAATAACTCTTGATTTATCTAATAAAGATGAGATATTAATTGATAGATTTATCAAAGCATTAGGATTAAACCCTGATTATAAGAACGGTTTCCAAAGAAAAAAAAAAACAGGAATCAAAAAATATGTAAGAATTAGATTTAAATGTAAAAAAATGGAAAGAGATCTACTAAATCTCGGTTATAAACCAGCCAAATTAAAAGAAACTCAATTACCATCTTTAAATACTCGCGAACTAGAGTTAGCTTTTCTCTTGGGATTTTTTGATGGTGATGGAAAACAAGGTAAAACATCATTTCATCTAGGAAGTAAAAAGATTTTGGATCAAATAAAAGAAAAATATGAAGTCCCTCACGATGTTTACCCTGATAAAGATGGTACGTCTTGGTATTTTAGTCTAGGGGGTAAATTGTTTAATGAAATGATGTATAATTATAAGAATAGTTTAGAAAGAAAGAGAAAGATTTTTAGAGTCCCCCTAAAAGAATCCTTAAAGAGTCGAATTACAAAAGAAAAACTTGAAAAATTGGTATGGAAAATGCAGTTAAAAGAGATTTGTGAGAAATACAGAGTCTATAGACGGATTTTAGTTGATCTTTGCAACGAATGGGAAATTAAAAGACCGCCACCTCATTATTGGCATCGAAAAAATAATAAGTGAGTCTTGAATTTTGATTTTTCTTCTATTTATATTCTAATAACTGTTAGGGATATTGTTCATGAAAATGTTTCTGTTGATGATACCTATGAAATTTACCAACAAGGTCCAAAAGGACTTTAATTTTTTTTTTAATTTCTTTATTTTTTATAATTCTCCTATATTTTTTTAAATAAGAGAAGTAAAACTTTATGGGTTTAAATTTAAAATTTAAAAAATTTTAAAAGAATTATTATCCAACTGGAACTACAGCTGTGAATGGGAGCATCGAAAATTTATATATTATGTTTTTCACCAAATTTTTAAAATTTTTTGACATATTCATCTGAAAAATGTTGGATTTCCTATTATTCTTAAAAATTTGTAATTCTTCTTTTATTAATTCATGCGTTTTCCTGGGAAGAAATTTCGCTCCAATAAGTAAATATTTTAACACCTTCCTATACTTTATACTATTAATGCGAATTGCCTTTACAAACATCTTTGAGAATGTTTTGAAAGCTTGAATATTTGCTTTAAAATTTTCAAAATTAAAACCTGCCCAATGAACCAATGAAGTAATCTGATTAGGTAACGCCTTAATAATATTTATATAATCAGTTGCCTTTAGAGTAAAATCGAGAAGCATATTGCTTCTTTTCCCCTCGAATACATCAAATAGTAATTTGCTATTATTATCTATAGAAGCTACAAAAGAAATATTATCTCCATCACTAAATTGAAAAGTTAGCTGAAAATCACAATTTTTTAGTATTTTTAGATTATAGTCGTCTATATATTCATATTTACTAAGATCATATCGTCCTTGCATCCCTGAAATGTAAGCTTTCAGATTTTCCTCTACAGATTCTCGAGGACGGGCATGAATGAAAAAGCTTGGATAGCCTATCCATACAAAAGATATAATTAAATAAAGAGCTTCCTTTAAGGATTTCTTTTGGGAAAATGCCCATTCTGGATTATAAAATTTACCCCAGCACCAGTCCATAAGGACTTCGCATTCATGATTTGTCATATGTTTTAACTTTGCAACAGAATGTCCAATATCATACTTTTCCCAGTCGTATGAGGTAATTTCTCCTTTTTGCTCCAATTCATTAAAAAACTGAGTACCTGGATGAGGTGTTTGTATTGCTAACATGATTTTTTCTATACCCATTTTAGTTGCATAAACAGGGTACTCTTTGTTTTGCTCTATAGTTTCATCTGGATCGCCTATCATTAAATATCCCACGATTTTTATATTATTTTCCCTCAATATTTTGATCGCTTTTTCAACTCCTGCAGTGGTTATCCCTTTCTTTAGCCTTTTTAAACGTTCTTGATTAGGACTCTCAATACCAATTGCAATCCATTCCATTCCGACTTCAGCCAATCCTTTTATTATATTGGGATGTTTATTAATATGATCTACTCTCATTTCACAAAAATAATTGAAGTGAATATTGTTTGCTTTGATAAGTTCTATTATCTTGGCTACTCGTTCTCCTTCTTGTAAAAAATTGGCATCCCATATGTGTACCATTAAGTTCTGGTTCTGGTTTTTATTATATAACATCTTTAATTCTGCAACAACATTTTCGGGAGATCTTCCCCTCCATCTTCCATGGACCATATTATTAGCGCAGAAGGTACAAGCTCCGTCGCAGCCCCGTGAAGTAATAATAGCCTCGTGCTTGTTAAAGACAGGATTATCTGGGCGTAAATCTCTATCTGGAAAGGGCAATATGTCGAGATCGCTTATCTTCTCGCGATCTGGATTATGGTAAATAACCCCATTTTCATCCCTGAAGCTCAATCCTTTAACGAGAGTTGAAGGACCGTTAAGGACGAATTCCTTGAAAGTCATTTCTCCTTCTCCCCGAATAACAGCATCAATTTCTGGGACATCAAACATGGCTTCAGGGAGAGCAGAAGGGTGATAACCGCCTACAACAACATAGGCACCATGTTTTTTTGCAATCCTAGCAAGTTTTATTGCATTAGGAAATGACGCTGTCATGGTTGAAATTCCAACAAGATCACATTTTCTACTTTCTTTTTCCATTTTTATCAAATGATTCTTATATTTTTCAAATGGTCTAAGATCTATACGCATATCCATAGGAATGGAAACAGAATTTACATGATTTTTTATTACAGCACCAAGATAGCATAAAGATATATTTGCTTCAAAAAAACTAACATCGAAAAATGAAATCTCAGCCTTGACTAATATCACATTCTTGAAATGAGCCATGTCTTTTTTCCTCTAAGATTCCTTTTAATTGTTATTTCTATATAGTATTTAAAAGTATATCCTATTTTTAAAAATATTGGTATAATTTTACTTTTTTCAAGAGTTAATTTTAAGCTATTCATATAACGCCTTCTTTTCAAAGCGTATTTGGCAAAAGTTATTAACCTTTTTATCGTAATCCTGATTTTTTTATTTTTTTTTGGCAATAAATTCCTTTATTTTAGTTTCATCTATTTTTAATTGTTTGGAATGAAAAGTTTTCAGAATAAAAGAAAAAATAAAATTCTACTATCAATGGTCTTTTCAAGTAACATCGCCATGCGGTGTACTCATCCAAAAGGAGAGGAGCGGCATTCATAAGAATCTCATTATCACAATATCCACCATAGCATATACATAATTTAAGAAAATGTCTCTGTTCTTTGCCTTTACTAATACAATATTTTTAAAATAAGACATAAAGGTCTCACCCTTTTATTCGCTTGCATTTGTTATTTCTACATAGTATTTAAATCTTTTCCGACAATTTAAAAGATTAAAAATAGCTTAATCGAATGTATCTGATATAATTTCTTTAATTTTTAGGAATGGTATAAATTACTAAATTTCTTAATTTTTTCCAACTCTTCTTAAATTATTTGAATAAATGAATTAATATTGTCTGGGGTTTAAATTTAAAACTTGTGAATTTAAAGGAAGGTTCTAATTGAAATTCAAGTAACACCTTATATATTTGAAGATCTACCTTTATAAATGATGAGATATAATTATTCAAAATCATAAAAAAATGAGATTTCTCAAAGAAGTGATTTAAAATTGACTGATGAAATTTTAAAATTTACCAAATTAACTTTTATTATCCATTTGTTACTAGGAATTGTTTTTACCATATTGTTTTGGCTACCAGAATTTACTGGTCCCCTTTTCGGTTTAGGTTCAACAGCAGAAATGGGAGCCCTTAGCATGTTACTTGGTGCAATGTTCTTAGGACTCACAATTGGTTCTCTATTTGGATGTTTAGCAAAAGAATGGAAAGAAGTTAAAATTGTTGTAATTATCGAAGGTTTTTGGCTCGTTGCTGGATTAATCGCTATGACTATTAATCTCTCTGCTTATAACGCAATGATATATTTACCGCTTGTAATTAATATAATCTTATTAGTACTCTTTTGCCTTACTTTCTTACAACAAGAGGACAAAATCAAACCACTATTTTAGCGAAAAATAGAAAAATAATAATAAATAACTCAATTTCTTTTATATTTTATCAAGCTACCTTCTTAACAATAGATAATTATAACTTTCACTAAGTTATTAAACTACCATTTATTTCTTACTGCAACCGATTTAAAGCAGCTAATCTCTTTATCTCTATGGCTATTCCAAAAATAGATAATCTTGAATTCAGAGAGGTAACAAATAATATTTTTCTAGTCCATCAAATTAAGACGCGTTCTCTTTTTTCATGTTGTGATGGACTTCTTATCTTACCTAAAAAAGATAGGAATAAAACTACAATAGCACTTGATTTAAATATTGAGCCAAAATATATTGCTTCAGTAAATGAACTGTATGGACCTGTTTCACATTATGTGTGTTCACACTGTCATCTTGATCATACATCTCATGTATATATATGGGAAGATCTTGGAGCTATTATACATGCTCCTATTCCAGAAGCGAATTATCTATTAGATCTTTATAAATTTTATATCGGTTTTGGTTTTGATGAAGCATTGGACTATGGTATAATTGAATCTTTTGGAAAATTAAACGGATTTCAGATTTGTAAACGAGTTCATCCATTTGAACCAGGTGATTCCCTAAGATTTGAAGAATTTAATTTACATACAATTTCATTTCAAGGTCATTCAAAAGCACATGTTGGATTCTTATTAAATAGCGAACAAATATTACATATAAGTTGTATGGGATTTGATAAAATTTCTCCAGATATGGACGGTTTTGGTCCTTGGTATGGCTTTAAACACTGCTCAATATCACAGTATCTTGAAGATATTACTAGGGCAGAATCGATTTTTTTAAATGATGCAAAGTATTTAACTTCAAGTCATTCATATATTGTCCACAAACCGGATATTCATCCATTTGATTATATGAGAAAAAAAATTTATAATAATCAGAGAAAAGTTGAGAATGCACTACGTTCACTTAATTTACATCAAATAACTGAAGATAAATTAGTTAAACTACTACTTTCAATAGATTTATTTTTCCCAAAAAAAAAGTTGAAAGGATTTATGTTGGAGATATATCGATTTTGGGAATCATGGATTATTAGAAAACATATCCATCAAAGTGAATATTTTGAATAATTTTTAGTGTTTTGTTTACGATCTTTTGCTAAAACGAAAGTTTAATTATCTGGATTTAAATTAATCATTTAATTTTGAACAGCTAATTTATAGATTAATTTTGAATTAAATCGGGATTTAGCGATGGCAAATAAAAATGTTTATGCCATAGATATAAATAATCTTTCTAAGACTTACGTTTCTGGAGAAGTTAAAGTAAAGGCTCTACAAAATATTAATCTACAAATAAAACCAAAAGAAAGATTAGTTATACTTGGACCCTCTGGAGCAGGAAAAACGACATTATTGAATTTATTAGGGTGTATTACACGTCCAGATAAAGATGGAGGATTTTTAAAAATATTTGGTTCAAATGTTAAAAATTATAGTTTGAAACAGTTATGTAATCATCGTAAAAATAGAATAGGATTTATTTTTCAATTTTATAACCTATTTCCAGCTTTAACAGCTATTGAAAATGTTGTAATTTCTATAGAGCTTTTAAACAAAAAACGAAAACTGCACCTTTTTGATATCGCCACAAAATATCTAGAGATGGTTGGATTAGGCGATAGATTATATCATTATCCTTATCAGCTTAGTGGCGGTGAACAGCAGAGAGTTGCAATCGCGAGAGCATTAGCTAAAATTCCATTTGTCGGTAAAGATTTTATTCTTTTATGCGACGAACCTACGGGTAACTTAGATACGGATACAGGAAATAAAATTATTGATTTAATAATAGATCTAAATGAAAGAGAAGAAATCACATGTATTATTGTTTCTCATAATCCAATAATTGCAGAAAAGTTCGCATTAGAAATTGTTCGAATCAAGAATGGCAAAATAGAACGATAAAATTAACTCATTGAAGAAGATGAAGGTTTTCCATAGAAAAGCATTTAAGGATTTTAGAAAATTCGGTTGGCGAAGTATATTAATCATTTTTATTTTAGTCTTATCTATCGGTGGGAGTTTAGGGTTCATATATGTGTTATTTGCAGCAGATCCTTGGATGGAATCATATTTTGACAGTGTTAATCATGCTGATTATGTTTATCAGCTAGAAGATAGTACATGGATAAATCAACTTGAATTAGATGGTTTAGATACCCTAGATACCCTAGATGAAGTACAAGATTATACTGGAAGGCTTTTTTGGAGAACCTCATTGAAATTAGAAAATCAAAATGAGGTGAAGTATATACTTCTTGTAGGTTTAGACCCCTCTATAGAGTTGCCAAAATTATTTTCTTACACAATTGTATCTGGTAAAAATATTAACCAAAATATCAACAATTTAAGTATTTTAATAGATAGCGATTTTGGGGAGAGAAATAATTTAGAAGAGGGAGATATTTTAAATCTTAGTGGTCTTAATGAGGCAAAATTGAATATTTCAGGTTTTTGTAATGCACCTGAGTTTTTAATGATGACATCAAATCCGGAATATTCAATTCCAATTAAAGGGTCAATAACAGTAGGGTATCTCTCAAAAGATACTCTAAAAAACTATATAATTCAATACTTTGAAGTGTTAAACGTCAATTCTCCAGAAGATTTATCGCCTATGCTATATTATTATAAAAACATAGATTATAATAGTATAGCTGTTACTTTTAAAGATCACATTGATGTTTCTGAGGGCAATAACGCTGTAAAAGTTTATTTAGAAAATAATTTGAATTTAAACATTGAAAAAGCGGAATTTTTTGAAGAATTAAGGGCTTATGATGGATTTCACGGTAATATACAGGATGCGAAAAAGTTTACGACCATTATATTAGTATTTATGCTTCTTATGGGTTTTTTTATCACTTTTGTTATTTTTAGCAGATATGTTTTTAATCAAAAGCAGCAAATAGGGACTCTCATCACCTTTGGATATAGGAAATCTGATATTAATGGGTATTTTCTTCAGATTTTTTTATTAATATCATTAATAACAATACCGCTTTCAATAATAATAGGTTATACCGTAGGTTGGGCTATCCTAGGGATTATAGTATCGAACGTAGCCAATCTCTCTATAAACGATTTGACATTTTTGTTTTTGCCTGAAATTATATATCTTGGATTGGGTATAGGACTTTTTATAATATTCGTGAGTCTTTACCTACCAGTATTAAGCATTAAAAGAACGGTTGTAGCAGATTTAGTTTACGGTCAATCAGAATCTAAATTTTTTATTATAAAATTTCGAAAATCTTCGAAACCTAAAAAAAGGGTATCCCATAAATTAATTTACAGAAATCTCTTTCGGCATAAGAAAAGATTGCTTTTTACCACAATCGCTATGACATTTTCTTTATTAATCATCTCAGCAACTCAAACTATCATAGATAGTATGGATTATAATGTTAAGAGAGTTTTTAAATCAGGTGATAATAATACACAAACTAATGAAAATTGGGATTTAAATGTAAATTTTCAAAATAGCATAAATACGAATTACACAAATAATACGGTTGATCAAATATCAGAAATAAATGGCGTGATTGAAACGCAAATCTATGTGAAGGGGTTAATTACTGCAAGAGGGGAAGGAGAAGAAGAAGATCAAATGTTTCTACTGATTGGTTTTAACGCAGAGGATACAAAAATGCACCGTTTTACTTGGGATGGTGATCAAGTTGAAAACTCAATTCCTAAAGAGGAAGATGAAATTGTTATCTCTCATCAACATTCAGTAAAATTAAATAAAAAAGTGGGTGATGAGTTAAGAATAATAACACCTACAGATAAAGAATTCACCATGAGAATTGTAGGTGTTCATAGCGAATTAATGAGCACGAGTTATGTTGCTTTAAACGGAGGAAGAAGGGTGCTTCATGATAGGGGTAATATGGTTGATGGTGTATATATACTTCTTGAAAACCAGGTTGATAAGGAAATATTAGTTGAAGAAATTTATAATATTGAGAATATTGAAATAATTTTCGATTCTGAAATAATGGCTGATAAATTAGCTGAATTTTTTAATGGTTTTGTACCTCTCATGTTTATCGTTGTTGTATATAGTCTACTCGTATCTTTTTTCATTATATTTTATAATTCAATTATGAATATTTATGATAAAAATTATGAATACGGGATATTGAGATCACTGGGGTATGGAAGAAAAAAAATTTTTAATCTAATATTAGGAGAAAACATGATACAAGGTTTAATTGCTATAATACTCGCATTAATCTTTACATATCCATTAAGCCTTCCACTAGCAGCAATTTTTACAGGAGGGGGTTCATTCAAAGTCGTTGTCGGTCAAAATGCTATAATATATATTATTATTCCACCATTGGTTCTTATCTTTTTAGGGTCTTTTGTCAGTTTAAAGACTATATATAAAACAAATCTATACGAACAGGTCCAAACAAGATTTATTGGATGATGAAATCTTTTGGTAATTATTATTGGTCAATAATATGAACCAATTTCAGATAATTTGTGAATAATTGTTTTCCTCTTTCTATATAATCCTTCTCAACATCTTCGAAATCTATTAATATAAATTTATTTTCATGCCCTTCTAACTTGGGAACATAATTTAATATGTTAAATAATAGATCATTAGTTAATTTAAAATGAGATTCAAAACCATAACTATATTCTCCGAGCTTAATTATTTGATTTTGACAGTATTCACCAGTCCCTAATAAGCCCATAGAATTTGTTAATTTATTATTTCCGCAGTATAATTCTAAAATAATGAAATTACCATTAATATCTTTAAATAATGCATTTTCTAATCCTTCCTCAGGTAAATCAATCCTATACGACTTAGAATCATTTTTAAATCCAACTTCATTGATTGGACTATCATATATTTCAACATCATTTACATCTGCTAAAATTTGTACACCACGACAAATTCCAAAAACGGGAATCTTTTTCTCTAAAGCTAGTTTAATACATTGTCTCACTCTTACTAAAAGATTGTTTATTTTAATATTAAAATTCCTAAAAAGATAAGGTATTTTTGAAAAATCTTTAACTATATCAGGGCAATCCAATACTATAATTAAATCATAATTCTCTATTTTTGGAACTTCAATTTTTTTTGAAAAATCAATAATATCATAAAGAATATGATATTTACCTAAGATTTCAGATAAAAATCCAACCACATCATCTGAATTCCTTTTAATTATTAAGGCTCGAGTATTCTGCGTTAACTTTTTTTTCATTACAATTATTACAATTACTGCAAAAACTCCAAAAATTATAAAAAAAGGTAAATTCAAATTAAGTTGTAAATTACCTCCTTCATCATCTCCCCCACCACCAGTTCCATTTCCTTCAGATTTATTCATATCAAATATTATTTCGATGATAATTTGTTGATGATTAACATCAGAAAAAGTTATAGATAAATTATATCTTCCAATACTTAATTGATTTGTATTAATCTCCCAAAAATATAACCCATCATTATTAACATCAGAATAAGTAAAGCTTTTATTGTTAAAAGTAAGGTTTCCAAAAGCTCCTGTTATAATTTCATTAGTATGAAAATCTAATAAAGTCAAACAAATAGTAATATTTTCACCTAAATACGCTTCATATATTGTAGCATTTAAAATAATTGATTGACCAGATTGCGTTAGATTTATTATTCTATAATACATTATTCCAAGAACAATATCGAAAGTTATATTTGCCGTGAAACCAACATTGCTAGAGGTGTCATTTGCTCTAATCCGATAGTAGTATCCCGCTCCAATTGGATTCACACCAACAGACCAGATATATCTATATCCTGTACCTCCAAAAGGGCTCATGGATGTCCAATCCAAAAGAAGAGAATCAGAAGGATCCCAAATTTGAATTTGTACTGGATCTGTTCCACTTAAAGCATTATTATCGGTAACATTTAAGGTGACAGTTAACGATCCGGTACTCACGAGTGCTGGTCCATCATCTGCTATATTATTAATAATTGGATTAATTATATCTCCAACCGGAGGAAAATTAGGAGCTAAAATGTTAAATGTGGAATTAATCGTAACAATGACATTATTGGAGGAATCATTTGCTCTGATTCTATAATAGTATCCCATTCCAATTGGATTCGCACCAACAGACCAAATAAACCTAAAACCAGTGCCTCCAAAAGTACTCATAGATGTCCAGTCTAAAAGAAGTGAGTCAGACGGATTCCAAATTTGTATTTGTACCGGATCTATTCCACTTAGAGCATTATTGTCAGTAGCATTTAATGTTACTGTTAACGATCCGGTACTCACGAGTGCTGGTCCATCATCTGCTTCATTTATGATGGAAGGATCCACTGTGTCGACAATAATAAAAGTATAATTTGAAGTGATAATAATGTTATTAGAAGTATCATTTGCTTTGATCCGATAGTAGTATCCCGTTCCAATTGGATTCGCACCTACAGACCAGATGTATCTATACCCTGTGCCTCCAAAAGTGCTCATGGATGTCCAGTCCAAAAGAAGTGAATCAGACGGATTCCAAATTTGTATTTGTACCGGATCTGTTCCACTTAAAGCATTATTATCGGTAACGTTTAAGGTAACGGTTAAAGATCCTGTAGTCCATTCGGTTGGACCATCATCTGCTTCATTAGCTATGACAGGATCTGTCGAATCTACCAGGCCTACAATATTAAAGGTATAATTTGAAGTCATAACAATATTGTTAGTGGTATCATTAGCTCTAATTCTGTAATAATATCCTGTGCTAATAGGATTCACTCCAACAGACCAGATGTATCTATACCCGGTACCTCCAAAAGTGCTCATGGAGGTCCAGTCCAAAAGAAGTGAATCAGACGGATTCCAAATTTGTATTTGTACCGGATCTATTCCACTTAGAGCATTATTGTCAGTAGCATTTAATGTTACTGTTAACGATCCGGTACTCACGAGTGCTGGTCCATCATCCGCTTCATTTATGATAGAAGGATCCACTGTGTCGACAATAATAAAAGTATAATTTGAAGTGATAATAATGTTATTAGAAGTATCATTTGCTTTGATCCGATAGTAGTATCCCGTTCCAATAGGATTCGCACCAACAGACCAGATATATCTATATCCGGTACCTCCAAAAGTACTCATGAATGTCCAGTCCAAAAGAAGTGAGTCAGATGGATTCCAGATTTGTATTTGTACTGGATCAGTTCCACTTAACGCATTGTTATCGGTAACATTTAAGGTTATGGTTAAAGAGCCTGTACTCCATTCGGCAGATCCATCATCCGCTATATTAGCAGTAGAGGGGTCCACTGTGTCTATAATATTAAATGTATAATTTGATGTGATAACAATATTATTAGAAGTATCATTTACTCTAATTCTATAATAATATCCAGTTCCAATTGGATTCCCTCCAACAGACCAGATATACCTATACCCCGTTCCTCCGAAGGAATTCATATTCGTCCAATCTAATAGAAGCGAGTCTGAAGGGTTCCAGATTTGAATTGTTACCGGATCAGTTCCACTTAAAGCATTGTTGTCAGTAACATTTAATGTTACTGTTAAAGAGCCTGTACTCCATTCGGTAGGATCATCATCTGCTCTATTTGTGATAACTGGATCTATAGTATCTACAATATTAAAAGTATAGTTTGATGTGATAACAACATTGTTTGAAGTATCATTTGCTCTGATCCGATAATAGTATCCCGTTCCAATTGGATTTGCTCCAACAGACCAGATGTATCTATATCCTGTGCCTCCAAAAGTACTCATGGAGGTCCAGTCCAAAAGAAGTGAGTCTGACGGATTCCAAATCTGTATTTGAACAGGATCAGTTCCACTTAGTGCGACATTATCAGTTGCATTTAAGGTTACGGTTAACGAGCCTATGCTCCATTCGGTTGGGCCATCATCCGCTTCATTAGTTATGACAGGATCTGTCGAATCTACAGGATCTACAATATTAAATGTATAGTTTGAAGTGATAATAATGTTATTAGAAGTATCGTTCACTCGAATTCTATAATAGTATCCCATTCCAATTGGATTCACACCTACAGACCAGTTGTGTCTATACCCTGTACCTCCAAAAGTGCTCATCGAGGTCCAATCTAAGAGTAATATATCTGAAGAATTCCAGATTTGTATTTGAACTGGATCAACACCACTTAGAGAATTATTATCGGTAACATTTAAGGTTACAGTTAACGATCCGGTACTCACGAGTGCTGGTCCATCATCTGCTATATTAGCAATAGAGGGATCAACTGTGTCTATAATAGTAAATGTATAATTTGAGGTAATGACATTATTATTAGAAGTATCGTTCACTCGAATTCTATAATAGTATCCTGTGCCGATTAGAATAGCCCCAACCGACCAGATGTACCTATACCCTGTACCTCCAAAGGTACTCATCGAGGTCCAATCCAAAAGAAGTGAATCTGAAGGATTCCAAATTTTTATTTGTACAGGATCAGTTCCACTTAGAGCATTGTTATCAGTTACATTTAATGTTACTGTTAATGAGCCTGTACTCCATTCGGTTGGTCCATCGTCTGCTATATTGGCAGTAGAAGGATCCACAGTGTCAACTATATTAAATGTATAATTTGAGCTGATAACAATATTATTAGAAGTATCATTCACTCGGATTCTGTAATAATATCCCGTACCAATAGAGTTCGCACCAACGGACCAGATGTATCTATACCCTGTACCTCCAAACACACTCATAGATGTCCAATCCAAAAGAAGTGAATCAGATGGATTCCAAACTTGTATTTGTACTGGATCAGTTCCACTTAGAGCATTATTGTCAGTCACATTTAAGGTTACTGTTAAAGAGCCTGTACTCCATTCGGTTGGCCCATCGTCTGCTATATTAGCAGTAGAGGGATCTACTGTGTCTATAATATTAAAAGTATAATTTGAGGTGATAACAATATTATTTGAGGTATCATTCAGTCTAAACCGATAGTAATATCCGGTTCCAATTGGATTCCCTCCAACCGTCCAGATGTATCTGTATCCTGTACCACCAAAAGTACTCATAGATGTCCAATCTAATAGAAGTGAATCAGAGGGATTCCATACTTGTATTTGAGCTGGATCAGTTCCACTTAGGGCATTATTGTCAGTAACATTTAATGTTACGGTTAGGGAACCTGTACTCCATTCAGTTGGACCATCATCCGCTATATTAGCAGTAGAAGGATCTACCGTGTCTACAATATTAAATGTATAATTTGATGTTATCACAATATTATTTGAGGTATCATTTATTCTGATTCTGTAATAGTAT
>SDBS01003883.1_pt1 | contig 14667 bp, 13 predicted proteins | sample 2277091 | NCBI WGS metagenome assembly SDBS01 (sample SAMN10404972, study PRJNA504765) | marine sediment metagenome | isolation source: marine sediment core GS10_PC15, 163 cmbsf | place: Arctic Ocean: Southern Knipovich Ridge | collected 2010
AGGTTTCATTACCAACACCTCCAACAATTTCAATAATAAAACAAAGTAAAGAAAATAAGAAACCAAAATAATGGAATTGAAAAAATGGTCTTAAAAGACGAAAATACGAAAATGGGAAATTGAAATGTTTAGAACCCGAAATTAGGAAACTGGAAATTTATTCTTTTATCTTTTATTCTGATTTTCGTAATTTCGGTTTTTTGGTTTCTCGATTTCTAGTTTGCAAGATGAAGGGGGTAAGAAATGAAGATAACTCCTCTTGATATTAGGAAAACAGAATTCAAGTCTGTCTTCAAAGGTTTTGATAAAAATGAAGTAAAGGTTTTTCTTGAAATGATTGCAAAAGAGATGGAAGAGCTCATAAAAGAGAACACTATCTATATGGAACAACTGCGGGATCTTGATTCTAAGATAGAAGACTATAGAAGGATGGAAAAAACCCTGCAGAATACCTTAACAAGTGCACAGAAAACAACTGATGAGTTACGCAGAAATGCGGAGAAGGAATCCGAACTCATACTTAGAAATGCCCGAATTCAGGCAGACCATATATTAGAGGAGGCAAGATCACATATAAATAAGTTTCAGACTCAGATTGCGTCCTTGAAAAGTCAAAGGGACTCCTTTACTGCTCAGTTTAAGGGTCTTGTTGAAGCACAATTACAGGTGCTTAACAGAGGTTGGGAGGAATTGGAGATTGAAGAACCTGCAGCAGAACAGGAAGAGGTAATTGAAAGAGAAAGAAAAACAGAAAGAAAACAGGTGAGGCGTGACACGCAGAAACCCTTGAAGGGCCTTGGTGACCTTTTTAGATAGATAGGTTTGTGAGCAAAAAAAGAAAATGGAGCAGGGAAAGGGTTCCTATGAGAAGGTTACTGAAGCAAGAGATTATGTAACAAATCTTATTGATCATAAACCTGAGATAGCAATTATTTTAGGTACTGGACTTGGAGAATTTGCTGAGAAGGTTGAGAAAGCAAAGATAATTCCATACGAAGAGATACCGCACTTCCCTGTTTCAACAGTTGAGAATCATAAAGGAAAATTTATCCTTGGTAAGCTTTCCGGAAAAAAGGTAGTGGTAATGCAGGGCAGGTTTCACTATTACGAAGGATATAGTATGAATGAGATTACCTTTCCTGTTTAAGCACAGAGCCAGTCCTGACAAAACTTATAACAAAAATTGTGGAGAGAATATAGAAGAAATGAAGAGAATCTTAAATCATACGGTTCCCACATTAGTCATTTTTTTATTATTTGCAAGTTGCAATAGAGATGTGAAAAAGAAAGGAAAAGAAGCAAAGGAACATTTTAAGAATGCAGAATATAGCAAGGTGATAGAAGTTCTTGAAACGATAAAACCTTCCAGGAGAACTGCAAGTCTCGACTTGTTACTTGGGAGATCATACTCCGTACTATTTGAGTTTGAAAAAACAGACCATATATTCAGAAATACATACAGGAAGCATCCCTCCTTTAAGGATAGTATTCTTGTTACTTATATGGAAATTGCGGATAGGTTCGAACGGAGAAAAAGGGTAGACCTTGCTGTGAAAGCTTACAGTTCGCTTTATGAAATAGAAAGTGAATATAACATTGATAAAGGATTTTATACTCTGGGACATTTTTATTACGCTCGGAATGATCTTGCACAGGCAAAAGGATTTTTTGAAAGAGGAATTAATAGTATTTCTGATTCTCGTGTGCTTACAAAGACAAAGATAGAACTGATGGATATTTACGAGAGTCTTGGAATGCTAAAGGCAGCTATAGAGATTTCCGATAATGAATCGTCTACTGAAATCATTTACAGGAGAGGGAGAATGTCTTATGAACTCGCAAAGGAGTTTTTTTCTGAAAGGGAATTTGATTCTGCTTTAGTTTACTGCGAGTTTATCTTAGAAATCAACATTCCTAAGACACTTATTGATGATACATATTATCTTCAGGGTGAGATATATTGTGCACGTGGTAGTTATAATGATGCACTAAAGTGTTACAGGGAGGTTGTAAAGATGGATAGGTTTGGAAATAATGAGATTGCTTCCATGGCAAGGAGAAAGATTGAAGTATTAACTCAACTTAAAGAGGGGGATTTGTGAAGATATGGACAATTTTGTTTCTTCTACCAATTGTGTTGTTGAATTGTACTAAAGAGACAATAGCATATAATCTTCCGGCAAATGAATTATTTGAGATTTCAAAAGATGCTTTTGATAAGGGAAAGTATGATCGTGCTATTGATGGATTTAAGAAACTCGTCTTTGAACACCCGGGGAGTGAGCTCATAGACAAGGCACAGTTCTATCTTGCTGAGTCATACTTTGGTACAAAAGACTACGAAGGTGCTATTGTGGAATACAGGTTTTTTATTAATAATTTTCCTGAAAGTCCATATCTTGATGATGTAGCTTATAAATTAGGCTTAGCTTACTACAAAATATCACCACCTTACTATCTTGAACAGAAGAGAACAGAGGATGCATTAAAGATTATAGGAGAGTTTATAATTAGATTTCCGGAGAGTGAATGGATAGAAGAAGCAAAAGAGATTGAGAAGAAATGTCTTGATAAGCTTTCGAAAAAGCAACTGGAAAACGGAAAGCTATATTACAAACTTGGGTATTACAGAAGTGCAGAGGTATACCTCGAAGACCTTCTTGAAAATTACCCCACTTCTTCCTACACTGATGAATCTAAGTTTACACTTGCTCTTTGCTATAAGAAACTCGGGGAGGAAGAAGAAGCCAGAGAAGTTTTTGTGTCTCTGGTTGAGAATGGTGGAGAGTTTGCTGAGAGAGCAAGAAAAGAACTTAGAAAGCTAAGTAAAAGGGAATGAAGAGTGTAACCATCTTCGGCGGTTCATTTGACCCAATTCATTATGCACATTTAATAATTGCTCAGGATATTATTGAAAAAATAAAGACTCAGAAGGTACTTTTTTTACCTTCCCTTTATCCACCACACAAAAGAGTTTTTGCACTGTTTACGGATAGGGTAAATATGGTGGCGCTTGCGATTAGAGGAAATCCAGAATTTCAATATACTGATATAGAAGAGAGAGTAACCAAGCCTTCTTATTCAATTAAAACCTTAAGGGAAATAAAGGATAAATTTAGTGTAAGTAAACTCTCTTTTGTTATTGGAATGGACTCAGCTGTAGAATTTAGTACATGGAAAGATCCTGACAAACTGCTTGGTGAGTTTGAGATAATTGTTGTGCCTAGACCCGGATACCGAAAAAAGGATATCCTGCAAAGATACAGGAAGAAAATGAGCTTGATAGATACAAGACGGCTCGAAATCTCTTCAACCGAAATCAGGAAAAGAATTAGACGAGGTAAAAGTATAAAATATCTGACTCCCGACTCTGTAATCGCTTACATCAATAAGAAGAAGTTATATAAATAAAGACCTCCCATCGACAAGTAATAAAATGAGAAAAAAAACCAGGAATAGGTTGATCCTGATTGATGGAACAGCAATGACATACAGAGCATACTTTGCATTCATTAGAAATCCTTTGAGAGACTCAAAAGGACAGAACACTAGTGCAATCTTTGGTGTCGCAAACTCACTCTTGAAGATTCTCAGGGAACAGAAATTCACTCATATCGCATTATGCTTGGATACACCCCAACCAACATTCAGACATAAAATCTTTAGTGAATATAAGGCAACAAGGGAAAGGATGCCTGATGAGTTAGTATTACAAATACCTGATATAAAGGAATTAACAGAAGCAATGGGGATTCCAGTGGTAGAAGTTGAAGGTGTTGAGGCAGATGATGTTATTGGAACACTTGCAAGAACTGCTCTTTCAAAAGGGTTCTTAGTAACTCTTATTTCCTTGGATAAGGATTTTCTCCAGCTTCTTACGGAAGAGGGTATAGATATCATCAAACCTGCAAGAGGGAAGAAAGCTGAAGAGCTTATTACAGCTGATGATGTAGAGAAAAAGTTAAACATTTCTCCTCATCAGGTAACTGATTATCTTGCCCTTATTGGTGATACATCGGATAATATTCCAGGCGTACCCGGTGTTGGTCCAAAATCAGCAGCAAGATTGCTAAAGGATTTTGGAAACATTAAGAATATCATTGCAAATAAAGGAAGGATTAAGTCAGAAAAGATTATTTCAGCAATTGACGAGGAACAGATAAACTTGTCTAAGAAGTTGGTTACAATAGTAACAGATTTAAAGATCGGTACAGACATTAATTCACTTTCGTACAAAACAAAGAAGAACAACGAACTGAAAAAGTTATTTACAAAGTTTGAGTTCACTTCCCTGATGGGAGAGTTAGAAGAGGAATCTGAAAAACAGATAGATCTGAAAGAGATAGAAATAACCCAGATGGGAATGGTTGCAAAAGAGATAGAAGGTTTAGCAGCAATTGAATTTATAAGTCTTGATGGATCTTCTTTGATATCCCTTGCTGATTCTGATGATGTCTGGGTAACTGGAATACAGGAGAAGGCAACCATTAGCTTTAGGTACTTTAAGACTTTTCTCAGTAAGAAGGAGATGCTAAAAGTCACAACAGATGTAAAATCTTTATTGCATTTGATGAAAGCAGAAGATGTTAATACGGGGAAGGGTTTTTTTGACATTTCACTTGCTTCCTATTTGCTTGATCCTTCAAGGGGGAGTCATACAATTGACTTTATTTCTTTAAGATTTGGAAATAGAATCCTTAAGAAAAGGGAGGAGTTGAGTAAAGGATTCAGGAAGGAAAAAATAGAGGTGGGGGAGATAAAAAGAGAACTATCAAAATATGTTCGTACTGACCTGAATATTTATCCAGAATTGAGGGATAAACTTCAGAGTGAGGGTATGAAGGAACTTTTTTGCAGTATAGAAATGCCTCTTATCTCTGTTCTTGCAAGGATTGAGAGAGAGGGTGTACTTGTGGATAGGCAATTTTTTAAGAATCTTGGTAAAGAATACGATAAAGAGATCACCCGAATAGAGAAAAATATCTACAATGTAGCGGGAGAGACATTCAATGTTCGTTCAACAAAACAGCTTCAACATATACTTTTTAATAAGCTAAAGTTGAGTCCATTGAGAAGAACAAAGACAGGTTACTCAACAGATTCGGAGGCTCTCCTTATTCTCTCGAACCAACATGATCTACCTAAAGAGATACTTAAATATAGGGAACTCTACAAATTGAAGTCAACATATATTGACACACTTCCAAAACTTGCAGATAGTGAGGGAAGAATACATACAACATTTATTCAAACAACTACATCCACTGGAAGACTTGCGTCCAGAAATCCTAATCTTCAGAACATCCCTGCACGTGGTGATTTGGGAAGAGAAATAAGGAAAGGATTTATTGTACCTCGTGGGAAGAAGCTTCTATCATGTGATTATTCACAAATTGAACTGCGAATTCTTGCACATATTTCAGATGATGAAAACTTGAAGGACGCCTTTTTTAATAATCTGGATATTCACAGAAAGACAGCATCTGGTATCTTTAAGATCCCCGAAGAGGATATAACAAAAGAGATGAGAAGAAAGGCGAAGATAATAAACTTCGGAATAATTTATGGCATGAGTCCTTATGGACTGGCGAAGGAACTTAATATCACTCCAGAAGAAGGAATGGTTATCATATATTCATATTTTGATACATACCCGGGTGTAAAGGAGTGGATCGATATTATTGTTGAAGAGACAGAAAAGAGGGGTTTTACTAAGACACTGCTTGGAAGAAGAAGAAAGGTTCCAGAGCTTAAAAGCAATAATCATAATTTAAGGGAGTTTGGAAAGAGAATAGCTATCAATACTCCTGTTCAGGGTTCAGCAGCAGATGTTATCAAACTCGCAATGATAAGGATTGATGAGAGAATAAAGGAGGAATCAATTGGTGTCAAAATGATACTCCAGATCCACGATGAACTGCTTTTTGAGGTAGATGAAAGTTATGTAGAGGAAGCAAAGGAACTGATTGTGGATGAAATGGAAAAAGCAGTGGAGTTATCAGTACCGCTTAAGGTTGGGGTTGGTGTGGGCAATAATTGGTACGAAGCACACTGAATTGACTATCGTCAATAGCTAATGGCTTATTGCTGATGGCAACACATTCTCTTTTTTTATCCAGTATCAAGCATCCAGAATCCGACACTACGTGTTGCGAGTTGCGTGCTGCAGTGCTGATGTAAATACCTTTGACCAATAAGACAAATGAGACGAATTACACCAATAGGACTGTTTACTTAACTTTCACCTTTATCCTTCTGCCTTCTGCGTCCCTCGCCCGTCATCGGTCAAAAAAAGTAGCCTTACCCCTTTTTTCTTCGGATTTAGTCATTTACGTTACTTGTTTGTATATCTCAATTATTCTCTCCGATACCCTCTTCCATTCGTACTGTTTAACAGAACCCAATCCTTGCTTTATTAGTTTATCTCTCAGGTTACCATCTGATAGAACAGATAGCATTCTTTCTTTTATGTCTTCAGGTGAATGAGGATCAAATAGCAAGCCATTTTTTCCATCCTTTATTACCTGTCTGTATCCATTAATGTTGGATGCGATGACTGGAACACCTGATGCCATTGCCTCTATTAGAACGATACCAAAAGTCTCACCCCCAAGTGCAGGAGAGCAGTATATATCACAGGAACGGTAGATAGAAGGTATATCTTCGTTTGGAATAAACCCTAAGAAATGAACGTACTCCGTTAATCCATGTTCTTTTACATAGGATTCATACGTGGCTTTTCTCTGCCCTGTACCAGCAATAACAAGTTGAACATCCATTTCGTTTTGCAGTAACCTAAAAGCAGGAAGCAGCTGACCGAGTCCCTTTCTTTCATCAAGCCTACCAAGAAAGAGGACTTTTTTTCCCTTCAATCCTGAGATATCTTCGTATTTTCTTCCAGTTGGTCTGAATCGTGACATGTCAACACCATTGGGAACAATAAGATATTGTCCTGGAATGTATGGTTTTATGAAGTCGACAGCAACTGTGGAAACTCCGATACGCGCTTTCAATCTTTTATAGAAAGGAAAAACCTTTCTGTAGTATCGTGCACCGAATGTTACCTTACTGAATCCTGTTGTATGAAATGTTGCAACGCAGGGGGCATGAGAATATTTCAGTGCCCAATGTGAGATATCGGGAAAGAAAGGACCATTCAAGTGGACAACATCAAATATGTTCCTGTCGAAGAAAGACCTTACAATAATTGGATTCAATAAGGGAACTGTAGCAAGGGTTCCATTCATAGGAACAAAGATAACCCTTCCAACCCTTGCAACTCCTTCTCTTTTTTCTTCACCCGGATAATGGAGTGTCAGAATTGTTACACTGTGTCCCTTTTCTCTCAGTGATTTTGAAAGATTATATGCATATTCTGTAACTCCAGATGGGTATGGATAGTATGCATCAGAGACAACACATATTTGCATAATCCTAACCTATCATAAAAAAAAGGAATGTCAAGCGTAATCTAGATTGTTCCAGACGGAAAGACCTGGGAAGGGGGGTGACCCCAGTACCTACTCCTTACTCCATACAGGCTGTAGCCTCATTGGCTTTTCCACTTCTCCATCAGGGTAATACGATGTATTTCCTGTTACTGCACGATAATCGCGTATCTTTCCCAAAAATTTATGTATCCTGTGAACATCGTCGCCATTAATTTCCAAGAAGTAGGCAATAATCTCAGCAAGGTCATAATGGACACTTGCCGCATAGTTAGCTTTTTTGCTATACTTTATCTTAAACCTGTCCTGAAAGTTCACAATAATTTTCCTTTTTGAATCGGGATTGTAATCAGGAACCGCATAGAAGACATTCTTTAGATCGATTGCATCATGATCTCTCTGAAGAAGCATAGCGGTCGTAGATGGAACAAGTACCCTTCCATGATATCCCGAGTTTCGTAGTTGACGGATCAAATGAGAAGGTTCAGAGAATGTGACAATTACAATAAGATCAACATTAAAACTGATAATCCGGGCAAACATTCCAGCCATTTCCTCATTATCTCCTGCGAGTCTTATCGTATTGATGGTTCCTTTACCTTCCTCTACATACCCTCTTTCAAAACCACTAACAAACAGAGTTGCCTTTCTTTCATCGGATGTTCGAATCAGAAACGCTCTTTTGCTCATGAGCTCTTGCACAGCAAGCCTTCCGAGTAACGTACCTTCGGTTTTAAGCCGTGGAGAAATTGCATAGATAGAATAAGGAATTCTTTCTATACAGTCCTTCCAGTCGGAAAAAAGAATAATATTCGTAGAATCAATGGATGATATTAATTGCGGAGTCTTTTTATCGTGTGAGATGATTACCTTTATCCCCTTCTTAAAAACCATCTCTTCGATTACTGCAATGAATGAAGAGTCGTCTCCAGAAACCTCAGTGTAAACTCCTTGAAGCATTCTTCCGCGGACTCCCTTTATCGTATTAATCTCTTCGAATCCAATCTCAATCCCCCTCTTAACACTTTCGTTGAACTCTTTGCTTTCGGGTGCACATTCAAGGATTACACCTATTTCATAGGGGGGTACATCCTTCTTACATCCTTGACAAGCAATAATCAGAAAGATAATTACAAGAAAGAATATTTGATTTCCTTTTTTCATAGTAATTACATTTTGTAGCCGCAGGCTTTAGCCTGCGTTATTCATTGGTTTTTTATTTAATTGCTCAACAAGAACGCCATTCTTCAGGTAGAGAACACGCTCACCAAGAGTTGCTGCCACGCTCTGATTGTGTGTTACACAGAGCATGCCTTCAATTTTTTGTGTATTAAATAGTTCTAGAAGGATCGACATAATCTCCTCCTGCTGTTCTTCGTCGATATTTTCGAATGGTTCGTCTAAGAGGAGAAAACGTGCTTTTGCTGCAATCGCTATCGCGAGTGAAACCTTTTTCTTTTCGCCTCCTGAGAGCTTATTAGGGCGATGGTTCCTAATCGGGTATAGGTTGAAAGCTTTAATGATTTCTGAAACCCTTTCAGTTCTCTCTTTTCTTCTAGTCTTTTGAGCTGAGAGTACAAAGTTTATACTATTGGAAACAGTCATATGAGGCCAGAGTACCGGATTCTGGAAAACCATTGCAATTCCACGTAGACTCGGGTGAACTGCATGTCTCGGGGTTGAAATTACAGATTTATCAAGTAGTACTTTTCCATGTGTTGGTAAGATAAGACCGGCGATTATTCTTAAAAGCGTTGTTTTGCCAGCACCCATAGAACCGCAGACGACAATTCTGGTCTTACCAAGTTCCAAATGTATACCATTAAGGATATATTTTTTCGAAAAGATTTTAGATATATCGATTAGTCTGATCATTATGACGTTCTCCTGACCAGTGCGAGTATTATTAATGAGAAAGCAAAACCTACAATGCTGATAAGTAGCGAAAGGACTGCTACGTTTTCGTATGCACCGTAGTGGATAAGGGAAAAGATTCTAATGGGGAGAGTCTCTTTCCCGGGAGGAAGGATAAGTAAAGTTGCCTCGAGTTCTCTGAAAGAGAAGAGAAAGGCTAACATAAAACCAAACAGCAAACCCTGTCGTGCTTGCGGAAAAAATACCTTTTTCGTCATAAGAACGTAGTTAGTAGTTGTGATATTTGTTAAATCTTTTATATTCTGGTCCATGTTTATTAACGGGGCAAGGATAGCTTTGTAGGCAATAGGACTGAATCTCGCAAAGTTACATAGAATGATAATAATGATTGTGCCATAAATCCATTGGCTGAATGAATGGTTCCACATAATAATCAGACTTATTGCAATAAGACCTCCCGGAATTGCTAGATTAATGTTTGACAGTCCATTCAGAAAAACTCTTCCTCTTTTTACACTATCTACAAAATGTGCCCAGATAAAACCAAAAAGGGTTATTGCAGCTGCCGACAGAGACGCAAAAAGAATACTATTCGAGATGGATGGTAGAGAGGCTTTTAGTGCGGATATGTAATTGGAAAGTTTACCAGCCATCTGTAGGAGTGAAATGCAAGGCAAACCACCTGAAATAAGAACAATCACACCAAGAAAGAATGGAGCAATCCTACTCTGTTTTCTAAAATCTTGTTTCCAAGAAGAAGGTTTTGGTATATACGATTTTCCTCTCACAAGTAAACTCTCGACAATAACTAAAGAGATTGTAATGAAGAGAAGTGGATAGGTTGCTATAATTGCACCGCTAATATTATGAAGTGCAAACTTTGTGAAGAGTTCGACACTGTATGTTTTTACGCCAAAAAAATCAGGTACTCCATAATCAAGGACAACAAAGAGGAAAACAAGTATTGCACTTGATAGAATAAATGGTCTTGCAAGGGGAAGACTTACCTTCAGAAATACAGTACGGTCAGGATGGTAAAGCTGCGCATACTCTTCGTGGCTTTTATCGAGCTGTAAAAATCCAATGGCTGAAAGGATTGCTACAATTGGAAAATAGGAAAATCCGAAAAGGAATCCTGCACTTAGGACTGCAATAAAAGAACCGGGCTGGATTGAATAATTAACTACGTGTAGCCAGGCAATTGCACTCACAAAAGGGGGGATTGATAACGGAAGCAATAGGAGAATAGTAAAAAACTTACGTAATGGGAAGCGACTGTACGCTATGTAATAGGCAGAGAGTAAACCAATGATCAGGGCAGTGAAGACTGAAACTAAAGCAATGAGGATGCTGTTAAAAAAGATGTTTATGTTAGAGTAACCTGCAAACTGGATAAGTAACTCGTTATTTATAACAAAATGCATGACACATGCGGGCAAAAGCCAGAAGACAAGGAAAAGAATGCAAATAAATGCTATCCGTATGCGAGACATCTATTTTCTTAAGCTGTACTACTTGGGAAGGAAATCGCTTATCAAAAAGCTGCTTGCTTTACCTATATATTCGTAAGCCTTTTCAAAATCAACATTCATTATTTTAGCATAATGAATTTCACGAATCTCGGGTCTTGATACTAATCCCTCTCTGACTGGAATCTGAGCAGAGGATGAGTTAGCAAGCATCTGTTCGACCTCCGGTGAAAGAAGGAAATCTATCAGCTTTTTAGCCTCAGTAGGATGTGGTCCTCCTTTGACGAGAGCTATGGTGTTTGGAATGAGAAGTGTACCCAAACCTTCTTTATCAGGAAATATCATTTCAATAGAACCGCCTCTATCCTTGGCAGAAATAACATCATCTGTATCGGTAAGGCAGATTTTTACCTTTCCTCTAAGAACCAAATCTCGTGCATGGGAATTTCCTGAAACAATAACTACATCGTTTTCTTTCAAAGATGTGAAGTAATCCATTGCGTCCTTTTCACCAAGAATAGAAAAAAGCACTGCCGCATGTGTAGCAGTTGTACCAAAAAGAGGATTTGCAATGGCAACTTGTCCCTTCCATTCAGTGTTTGTTAATCCAAAAATGGTTTTAGGCACATCTTCACGCTGGACAAGTTTTGGGTTATAGGCTATCACTCTTGCTCTTGCTGCGAATCCTGTCCAGTATCCTTCAGAGTCTTTATACTCTTCAGGGATTTCAGAGGATGATGTGGATATGTATGGTTCAAGAATATCTTCTTCCTTCAGGTATATCGTCTGGACTACTTCTGAACTCCAGAAGATATCTGCTCGTGGATGTAATTTTTCTGCAACCAATCTGTTTACAAGTCCCGTCGTCTTGGCAGCTTCGATATCGTATACAGCTTTTACAGTAACTCCTGACTTCTGCTCATATAGTTTCAGGATCGGTTCTGAGAACGTCTGATCCAGCGATGTATAAATTACTACTTCCCGCTTTTTATGTTTCTGGCAGCTAATGAGAAGAATGGATAGGGTAGAGATAAAAATAAATCTTAGGATCCAGGAGTTCTTTTCAAAGACATACCGCATTTTGGACAAAATATCCCCTTTCTTACGTTCTTCCAACCGCATTTTGGACAGAATTTCAAAGATTGAAGTTTTACTTCTGCTGCTTCTTTTTCAGGTGGTTTCTTTTCACTCTCTCTCTCGGGTATTGGGATTAATACCTCGTGAGAAATAATACTGGGGACTGTTTCTTTTTCTATACCAGTGAAGGTAATGTTGTTTGCATCGAATTTCACCTTAAATAGATTTTTGTCACTCCAGAAGAACGATAACCGTTGCTTCCAAGCGTACGACTCTAAGTTTGAACCTGCAATGGATACAAAGAGTGCAGATGGTTTCATCATGAGTTCATAGAAACGCTTGGCTGCGGGTCCGACATGAAGTGTTGATGTTTTTGGATCGATCCACGAGAGGTAACCCTTTGCAATAAGCTTTTCGACTTTCGTAAGAAGAATAGCATCATCTTTTACGAGCATCGAATGTTCGTACTCACTACCAAGTCCCGAGAGTGCATCAAGAATGTCGAACTTTGGATTTGAAGTGATTTCTTCTTTTAAATCAGCAATGGTAAAATACATTGGTTTTCCAGTTTCTTTGAGTGGTCCGGTAAGATCTGAGATCTCCTGAAAGTAAAAGGCAGCTCCGAGAAGCACATATTCTGGAATAGAAAGTTTCAATGTGTCAATCTGAGTTTTTTTAGTCCCGTTAAGAAGATTCTGCATACTTTCGGTGAATTGCTTTCTCGTTCCCGATTCCTTGAAATAGCAGATGTTGTCTTTGCAGGAGAATTCGACGATTTCTCCTTCCTTTTCATAGAATTCAGTATAGAACATCTTATTGTAGAAACGCGATAAGGTTGAGTAGAATGCATCAGGCTCAGCACAGATCTTAATCTTATGAAGAATTTCTTTTACTGGTTTTAATGTTTCAGTAGAGGTGATGAAGCCATTTGCGTAGAGTGAAACTGCAAGTTTTTTGACATCAATATCTTCGGGTGTTTGTGAGAACTTTTCGAAGACCGTGTTGAACGGAGAGTCCGGAATGAATCCGACCCCGTTCACACCCATAAGAAAATAAAGTTCATCTACTGGTATTGAAATACTCATATTAACTAAATAAAATTTTATAGATCCTCTTCATCCTTTGCACCTTCTGGTCATGCGAGAGGTTGGGATTATTCATGATTTTGTTCTTGGAGAGGTCCCATTGACCCTGGAGTTTCTGGGAGATCTCAGCATCGTTGTTGTAGAGGTTGTTTGCCCATTCCTGTGTTGTCTCATCCCATTTATTTGCCCCAGCATCTATTACTGCCCTGACGCTGACCTTTCCGCCCGTTGCAGATGAAAGAATGGTATCAGCAAGTCCAACCAAAGGGTTCTTGGTTATTACCCAGTTAATTACCTGTTTCCCTGTTTCTTCAACAAGAGCACAACCAATATCAATTGGATCTTTATAGCCTTTCTTTTGTATTTTATCAAGAACGTTCTTAAGACCATCAATAACCCTCATGACATGACCAGCTTTGTCCACAATTTTGGAGCTATCCGGCAGATCTTTTAAGCCAATTCCAGCCCTACTGAGTATCTCCTTTTTCCACTTTTGTGCCCACGGTTTTCCCATCTTATCTAACTGATCAGTAATTTTGTTTATGTACTCGGTGTATTTTGTCCAGCTCTGTCGAGCACCTTCTATTGTTATAAGACCGCTGAGTGCTGATATCATGCCTCCCTGATCTTTAAGTGATTTTGTTAAATCCTCGAGTGTTTTTCCCTCTTCAGGTTCTTTTTCCTTCTCTTTTTCTTCAGGCTTTTCTTCTTTACCTTTGTCTTCTTCTTTTTCTCCCTCTTCCTGTTCTTCTTCTTCTTTCTCCTCTTCCTGCTCCTTTTCCTTTTCTTCTTCTTCTTCCTCTTCCTCCTTCTCCTCCTCTCCTTCTGCCTCACCTTCCTCCTCGCCACCTTCAGTTTCTTCTCCATTCCCGAGAAGGCTTTCAACCGTTGGTTTTATACCGTTTGTCAGACCGAGCCCGGTTCCCGCAACAACACTAAGAGTTCCTGATATACCAACCCCTCGTGCTATATCTCCCGGTCGTCCGTTAGCTAGACCCTCACCATGGTGAGCGAGAAGTACAGACGCGAAAATCAGAAGTATCCCGAATCCAATAAAGGATAACGCGAGGATACTGATACATTTCTTGAATTTTTTATTTCTGATATGCTTCAACATTTCTATCGTTTCGTCAGTTTTGAAAAAGCGATTGAGATAAGGATAATCACCGCAAACACAAGAATGTTTTTAAAGATTGTGCCAACGTAAAACCCTTTTTTTCCGATAAAGAGGAAATACCCAATCATAATTCCTATTCCTATGAGAAGGTTGATAATTCCTGGTTTAGGTCTGAAACGTGTCCGACACCCTCTGCAACTAATGATACCATCCCATATCTCAGTGAATGATGATGGAATCCTGATATAGAAGGCAAAATTACCGCATTTCGGACATGTTCTTCTTTTCTTTTCGCGTTCCCAGAAAGACATAGTTTCTTAAAATGGTAGTGTTATTGCCCTTCCTGTTCTAAAGAATGCATAAAGCAACTTGAATAGTGGAAGGACAATTACATTTAACGTTCCTATGAGTGAAAATAGAATTCCCCAACCCTTAACAAATAGAAATAAGAGAATCCGCCCTATAGCAAGAGTAAACACACCAAAGGAAAATCATGCCCAGAAAAGGCCATCAGAACTGAAGATGAGAACAAAGGTAAATGCTATTGCAATTTAACATGATGATAGAGGTGCAAGATACATAGCAATGTGCGCTGT
>SDBS01003884.1_pt1 | contig 14667 bp, 23 predicted proteins | sample 2277091 | NCBI WGS metagenome assembly SDBS01 (sample SAMN10404972, study PRJNA504765) | marine sediment metagenome | isolation source: marine sediment core GS10_PC15, 163 cmbsf | place: Arctic Ocean: Southern Knipovich Ridge | collected 2010
CTGCAGGACAGGCCCCCGCTATGTTCGCGGTATCGACGGCGGGCCACACGTTCATTGACGTGGCGAAACGACGACAGGCCGGACAGGAGATTTCCCCCTACGCCGAATGGACGGCTGCCATTACCAATGCCACGATTGAATACGCTCTTGAGTCCTTCGGGCAAGGCGTTGCCCGAAAAGCCGGAGCACATCTCTCGCAGTATCTCGGAACCGTCCAGGGAGCAGTTTCAAAGGGCGGGATTCGTAGCGGCATCCATCAGGCGGCGACACTCTTCTCAAAGTTCGCATTGCGCCAGACTGGACTCGCGGCAGAGGGTGCTGCCGAGGAAGGGATCACGCAGCTTCTCCAAAATACGACTGATCGACTCTCATTCGCCGCTGACCGGGATATCAGTGAGGGAGTGTGGGACGCGGCCCTACAGGGCGCAGTGATGCCACTCCTGGCATCCGGGCCGATGTCTGTGATTCAGCATGGGCAGAGTGGACGACCCACGCCGATAGCACCCGATCCTGGGGCCGGGGTGCAAACCCTTACGGCCGATCAACCCCTCGCCCATCTCGCTGGTGTGGAGCAAGCCCTGGAATCCGAAGGCTATCTCCGCGATGAGTTGAAAGCCTCTTATCCCGCTGAGGCTGATCTCCCAACGATCGGTGAATCGGAAGCAGATTTTCCCGCGCTGCAGGACAAGTGGATCGGGGATCGTCAACTGGCCGAGTATAAAGCCGAGGTCTCAGAACGCCAGCATCGGCGTGACCTGAGTGGATTTCTCCGAGAGGGCGAGCAGATCGAGCATGTTAATAACGCTATTCAGGTTTACATGCATATGAAAGAGAATCCCGATGTTTATACGGTTGAAGCTATACAAGATAGAACACCGGAACAGCAGCGTCTAATCGATCGGGCGCAAAATCTTTCTCCGGGACAGCAAGCATTTGCCGAACGAATGCTCGCGGAAAACCGTGCAATGGGCTTAGAGGCAATGGATGCGGGTGTCCTGCAGAATTTCAGAGAAAATTATTCGGCTCTTATTTGGAAACACGGAGATCAAAGTGGTAAGCGAAAAGCGATGTTCACCGTCTCGACGGCCCGTGCCCGTCAGCGCACTCTCGGTTCCTTGATGGAGGGCTGGCAGAAGGGACTAACGCTTGAAGTCCCGGGAGCAATTGAAGCACAGAAAATCGCTCGGCAACAGATTGCCCAGGTGATTCAGGATCGGAACTTCGTTGAATTGGGTCTCGCCGCTAATATCTTTAGCATCAAAAAAACCGGGGAGAATACTCACAAAGTACAGCATCCGAATTTCGTGAAGTGGGTGCCCGCCGGTAAGGCAGTCGAGGGACAGGTTTTTGGACCGGACTTGTTCGTTACTCCCGATGGGGCGCTATTCCGTCGGGCTAAGATGTATGCGTCCAAACCGGTTGCTACCCGTCTAAACAAGGTATTAGGTTCGACGGATGTTTACGCCATTAAGGGTGTCGGTGAGATTCTCAAATATAATCAGGCACTCAAGCACGTCATCCTCACGACATCCGGTTTCCACTATGCGGCTTTCATCCGTTCGTATATGCTAGGATCACGGGGTATAAATCCCGCAAAAGCCTATCGAGAAGGTCGGGAGTTGGTCGAGAAGGGGGCACCCATAATCGACGAAGGTGTTCGGGCCGGTCTCACACTTGGTCAAACACTTGATTTTGATCCGGCGATTCAGCGGGAGGGCACAAAACTCGGCGAGATAATCGACAAAGTTCCGATGGCTAGTGATGTTCGGAAAGCACTACGTACTCTAAGTCGTAAGAATGTCAGTTTCTTGTTCGGGAAGTTCGGCCCATATTTGAAGGCCCAGGCATTTGCCTTAGAGTTCCAATACCAACTTAAACAGCAAGGAGCCGCGTTGGCCGCTGGAACGATTACTCGTCACGAGATCGCCGGACGGGCCGCGAATCTAATGAATGATGATTTCGGCGGGCTGAACCTCCAACGTATGGGGCGCAGTCCTACTCTTCAGGCGATTCATCGGGCTGTCTCTCTCGCCCCCGACTGGACAGAATCGAATGTTCGTTCGATGGTAAAGGCATTCAAAATCGGTGATGAAGCGAATGTCTACCGAGCGATGTGGGGGCGAATAGCCATGAAGGGTATCGGGGCGACGATCCTTTTTAACATCCTTATGTCGTCATTGGATGATGAAGACACCTTCCTTGAACGGTACAAGAAAGCCTGGGACTCCGGTAATCTTCGATGGCTCGATGCTGATATCACACCCCTCTATCGAGCACTTGGTGGTAAGAGTGCGAGTCGAAAGTATTTTAGTCTCATCGGTCACTTCCGCGATCCAGTGAAATTCTTACTCTATCCAGGTCGATCGGCTCGGAACAAAACAAGTGTACTTGGACGAATGACACTTGAGGCCCTAGCAGGAAAAAATTGGCGGGGACAGACCTTTACGAGCTTCGGAGAGCTATTGAAGTCCGGACATACAGTGGAGTCAAAGGCGTTTGGCGGGGGCGGGATCACGCCAGCACAGATTCCATCGTTTCTCCTGAAACAGATCGACCAGACAGCTCCTATCCAGGTTCAGAGCCTTGCTCAACTTCTACGGGGAGAGATTGAAGGGCTTGAAGCACTCAGCCGGATGATCGGACTGCCAACTACGGCTGTTAAGCCGCGTAAACCCAAGCGCCGCGCCAAACGGAAACGAGTGAAGAGATGAGTGAACCGACGAATGGCGATAGAATGAAATTGATCGTGAAGGTGGAGGTTCGGGAATACTTCGATCACTTCTTGGAAGAGATACTCCCGGAAGTAATCACCGCCCACAATAAAGACGTGACTGCCCACGCTGCGCAGATCAAGGGAGCGGTCCGTGCGGAGTCGTATCGCCTAAGACTCTGGCTCTTCGGCCTGATCTTCGCCGGGGGTATCGGCGGTGGGGTCGGCCTCAGCCGGGCAATCGCGGCTCTGCTGTAGAGCTAGGTGTCGTCTACCATCAGCCTCGATGGGATTGTCGCCGTCATAGATCGAATAGAGACACGTCCTATCCTGATCGTAGAAACGCCCGATATAGTTCTTCCACGGTATCCTAAACTTTGAGTGGATATGCAAATCATAGTCATACGTATCCGAATTCCCTAGGACGACGGCATACCATGTCCGATCGAAGCGCGAGGTAATGGTCACTATCCAGCCAGGGTAGTCGTACGGGAGGAGTGGTTTAAACCCCCCCAGCACGACCACCTTACCGCCAGTCTCGTAACACGCCCGCTTAATGGCCGACCGTCCCGATCGCTTACAGATGAACTCGACCAGTTGCGTTCGTGTCACGATGCGGTTCATCAGTGAAGCTCTCCCTTCGAGACGCCAGCCCGCAAGAACGCCAGTCCGAAGGCAGCGAGAGCGGCCCATGCGTATTCCGGAATCTCGTAGCCGTATCGAGTCAGGATACCGCACGTCAGGATCACAAGGGCAACGGCGTATGTCTTGCGTCCCTCGATCCACTTCACTACAGAATTCTTCTGTTCGTCAACCATCAATCTGATTTCCTTGAGTAGCTTGGTGCATACGTTCCAGCATAGCCTTCCGCCGCGTTCGAGCGGCTATCAATTCCTCATCCGTGATGTTGCCTTCCTTCTGTAGCGTAGCGATGATCTGTGCTCCGGCGAATAGAAGTTTCTCAATTGCCAGGATCGCCAGTAAGGCGGCTTCAACCTGCATCAGATTCTCCTTGTTTATTCTCGGCCAGGAGTCGAGTGAGTTGGGTCCGTAGTTCACCCGCCATTTCCGGGGTAAGTGTGACGCCACCCAGTTCTGTGTCGTAAATAGCCAGTACCGCTCTGGCCCCACGAATTTTTAGGTTAGTTCCGCGAAGATAATGCTTCGGGTTAAATCTATCCCGAATTACAAATTCAAATTCATTCCCTAACTGTTCTTCAGTCTCATGCGTTGCTACAAGTTGGTTGAATAGAGATTCGTTACCCATTATTCTTCCTCCGTTCTGCCCTTAGCTGGGCTTCGATTAAACTCTGAAACATGGCATGAAAGTTTGCATAGGGGACTGAGGGATCGTCCCCACTGATCAATGCCGAGTGCCATGTATCCAAGGCGTTATCGGCGAGGGCTGACCATACCAAAATCTTAGCCCACTCTTCCGCGTCGATATATCCCTGCTCGTAATAGATCACCAGGATGTCACACGTCGCGTAGAAGGCCACTTCGACCGAGAGGAATCCTGTCCTTCCGCCGAACGGCTCGGTGGTACAGCCGCTCAGACCAGCCCCGCAGAACAGGACGCCGACCATGAGCAGGCACAGTAGTTGTTTCTTCATATTAATACTCCATAGGGGGTAGAACAAGATGGACAACACGAACGCCCCGATAACCCTTGGCGATCATTTTCTTTGCCTCTTTCCGCGCCTTTGCGCGAGTCTCGAATTCTCTCGCGTACAAGTCATACCCCTGATCACAGGTATCGCCGGTCGTTTTGACGGAATAAATTTCCCACGGTCTTTGCCTTCCCCGCGATACTGGCGGCGGGGGAGCAATACTTACTTCGATAACTGGTATCTCACTCATCAAAGACTCCTTACGATGTTGATAAGCGTCCCCACGACGAAGCAGAGAGCACCTATCGGATAAAAAAGGTTAGCTGTCATTCTCGATTACTGTCCTTACCGTCAGCGTCAAAATTTTCATGCAGTCGTTACAGAGATCGTACGCCTCCGCACAATCTTGAGTTTGTAGCAGACATCGATTATGGCCGAAGCCATCGGAATCGCCGAAGCCAGTGTCGAATAAGTCCTGTACTGCCTCACATCGATCACACTTAAACATTTGCATTATGGTCGCTCCTTAATATCGGCCTTTTCCTTGGCTGTCAGGTCTTCCCAATTAACAGCACGGCAAGCACCGCACTCACAGTCAAATGCGTAGCTTCCAAAAGTGGGATACCAGTACCCCCCGGTGCCCCGATATCGCCAGTTATGCCCGCCGGACGTTTCGCATACGGCCTGAATACGGGCGTCAATTTCTTCACGATCCGCCACGTTCAGGTACTTATCATCCAGTATCCCGTCTACTTCTCTCACGCAGCAATCGAGCTTGTCGCTCATCGCATCAAGCTGCTTAGAGAGACGGGCAGTATCGCGGGCATTCTGCCTGCCTTGTGTAATAAACTCTTTTGCCCATCCCCACTCATGCACCTTCTTTCGTCCAAACATCATAGTCTCCTATCCTCGATATACTTTATCGTTAATTATGACCGTGTGTCTGTAAATACGGACCGCATAGAGATCGAAATATCCATTCTTTCTCAGATACCCGAAACAAAAACCGTTACTCCAACCTAATGGCGCCCGATTCTCCGTATACGGCTGATCGAGATTCCCCATCATGCCAATATTGAGTCCGCAATGGGACTCATACGCATCTTTAGCCTGGAATGCTTGATATCTGTGCGTATGGCCGAACACACATGTCCCATAGATCGAAGCCATTTTCTTGGCGGTGTATTCCGTCGCGTAAAACCCGTGGAGGATTTTGAGATGGCCGAACTTCAATACGCCCTTCCGGGGATGGTACGGAATCAGTGGGATACCTTGCTCTTTAAGCTGTAAGTTATGTTCCAGATTCACCAAAGATCGGAGACGCTTATCGAGCTTCAGTCCAACGCGGCGAAGGCGTTCCTCGTGATTGCCCTCCAGGTAGTGAGTGATCTTAAATCGTCGGAGAGCTTCCCGGTTCAGGGCGAACTCGTCGGCCAGATCGATGTCTCCCTCGTTAGCGAAGGTACTAACCTGATCGACCGTCTGCCAATCACCGCCGGCCACACGAATCGTCGGCTTGAAATCGGCTAGGAAGTCTAGGGCGATATTGTCGATCTTCGGGTCGTGGTAGGGGGCGTGTCGATCGAACCCGCTCCATATCTTCTTATACGTTTGGACGTTAGACATTCTTTTCCCCGATCTTATTCAACGGCGGGAGACCCTTTAACATTATCTCAAACATTTCTCGACAGGGGTGATTCGCCCAAACGACGGAAACTAACCGACATTCTAAACAAGCTAACCCGTCAGGACCGACGTGTGGACACTCTCGCTCAGCAGCCTCGTCTTGCAAATGAATATCGAGTCGTCCGCTGTCTTCCATTATTCTATGCTCTCCTTGCGTTGACCAAATAGTGATCGACGAAGCTCGGTCAATGTCCACCGGCTAATCCAGCGTTCATGCCTATCATCAGCAGGGACGTACTCATGGAACTTGTGGATACCCAGCCAGAGGGCTAACGCCACTTCTGCACGGGCGCCCGTACTGAGTGTCCATCCAGGTAGGAGAACCATCCCATCCTTATCCGGGCGCAGTTGTAGGATGGCATTTATATCTCGCTTCACAACGGTACGCATATTTTTAGGGGTATCCTCATATGTCAGGGGATCAATCCCGGCGGCACGATCAAGTTGGGCCGGACTGACTACGTTCCATTTGAACAGTGCGGCGCAATATTCGGCTGCTTCATCGAACAGCGGGAAGTTGAAATCCTCAATGCCCCGCATCGGCCCGGCGATGTAGACGCAGGGACGGGACTCGTACCTGGCCTTCTCCCGATCGGAGGCAGCGGGCTTAGGTATCCAAAGATTCTTATCGGAGTCGTAAGCCATCGTCTCGCCCCGATTATTTATAAGTTTAATCGGACAGTCCGGATGCGTATAGTCGATTCCATAAAGCGGCCCGTCATCGTCTGGCGTCTCGGCGGAATCGGGGGGACATTTTTCTATCCTATAGGCGTCTGGATGGTGACCCTCCCTCTGGAAAAACGCCTGGGCGACTTTGTGATCTTCCTCGGCCTCATCTCGAAAGAAAGGAAACCCGGTTACGAAAGGGACCGCAGCGGGGTCTACGCTGTCCTGTGTATACTTAGGCATATCGTCGATCGCCTGATCCATCCGTCCCGCCTTGATCTCTTCCTCAAAATGGATGATGAACCCAGCGTTTGTACGAATGGCCGTTATGTGGTCCTCGTCTTGTAGCCCTAACTTGTAGGCTTCTAAATGACGATTCAGAGAAGCCACACACTCACTTATTGGGATACCCTTCTCGTAGTTACGCGCTCCGTATTTTTCGGCCCCCTTAGCGAGCCATGCCCCCTCACGAAGATTGGCATGGGGCGAGATGAGATCGGGTCGGGGTTTGAATCCACCGCGATCCCGTACCGCTCCGCTGGCAAAGGTACGACGTTCACCACTGTCTTTCATCGTTGGTTCATCAGTCATGGTTGTCCTCACAATAGTTATCCTGAATCATCAGAGCAAAGTTTGCCACATCAGCCGCCTCCGTTTTAATTACTTCATCATCGAAACAGTCGTGGACAGCCATTAAAAGTTCGCCTACTTCCTCAACAAGACGACTTGTAAGGTACATCATCGTTTCTTTTTTCCAACTGCCCTTGCGGTCATTGTATCGAAGGGTCTTTTCCATTAACTCTGTGAAGTCCAACAGTTCTCTACGCGGCGCATCAGTCATCTGATCCTCTCCTTCCGAATACGAATCCACATTTACGGCAGTACGTGTACTGGCCTATATCGTCATACCGAATATCCTGCGTATGGTGCGGACAGCCATTCGAGCCACCCATTATACCATTCTTTTGGTCGGGTGTCAAGTGATTTTTACCGGCCTGATAGCCGCATACTTCACAGGGATGCGTAACATGACACCGGCAACCGGGGTGCGTACACGGCCTCCCAAAAATACGTTCGTATCCTTTGTCCCAGAGCTTCTGATCGTATGGTCGTCGTCGATCGCCTTTGCCGTTCATTTGTTGTCCCTCAGTTGCCATTTTTGAGTCTCCGGTCGAAAGACTCGCTTCCCGGAGAATATCTCGTCAACCCACTTACCATTTTCCATTCTCCATCTACAATCAGCTAGTGCGGCCTTAGCCCAACTCACAAGCATCCATTCCTCGAATGCTTTGTTGCGATCCGCTACGGCCGGGAGCTTGGTAAGTTGTTCTACTTCTCCGTGCGGAGCATTAGCTATTAACTCGTCCTCTTCTTTGGAGGTCGTGCCCATAGTCCGATTCCAACATGCTTCCTGTAATTTCTGATCGTCCTTATCGCTCATTTCTCGGCCTCCACTTGGTCAGCGCACTTGTTGATGTAGGCGGCAAACTTACGCGCTTGGTGGGGGAAGAATCTAGCGCGGCCAGACACGTTTTCTATCAGCAATTCCACAGCGTAGCCGTCTGGCGCGACCATCACGCCGCTAACGTTACAGAACCCAGGGAATATTCGTCCTCGTAGCTTGCCTTTACTCATATCGATTCTCCTAAGAAGTCTTTACGGGCCTGAGCATTCAATGAGATACCATCATACGCCCGGTATCGAGTGCCGTGCTCTACCCGACGGGTACATTGGCACTCAGCATACAGACTGAGGATACACTGTGTCAACCATCGTGCACTCTGAGGTCGCTCACCGTTCCGAATCGACCACAGTTTCCAGCATTCATAAAGCTGATCCTTCAATACATACCGGCTTCTCTCCGGCCCAAGCCCACAGCACTCATCCACGAAGTCCGTCACCGGCGTCATATCGCCCCGGATGCGATGGACGATACGCTCGTGGCCCTCCGGTAGCGTGAAGACTCCATTCTGTTGTAGCCGTCGCAGGCCCTCCAATGCCCACAAGAGGATAGCCGGGGCCTCAGCCTTCAGACGGTCCTTGAGCGTCGTATCCTCCTGTCCCGCGAAACTCCGAAGGAACTGTATGATTAGGATACGAGCCTCGATTGTACGGGCGAAGTCCGGAAAGTGCGGCATGACATTCGCTGCCATTGTAAATCGGCTATACAGTTTATTGCATGTCTGTATAATATCCTTCCCCTTCCGCTCTATCGTCACGGAGTCGTTCCCGGTGATACGTTTGAGAACATTCAACGTCTCGGTCGTATCGTAGTTCCCTCCTACACTTACATCGCCGATAATTGCCGCGAGCTTACCAAGGAATGGGAACAGACCGAAGCGGCGGGTGAAATTCCTGAAGGTGGTAGCCAGCACTTGTGTCTCGCCGAGGATACAGGTGAGTACCTCAAGGATCGTACTCTTCCCCGCACGAGTCGGGCCGAGGAACAGCATGAACTTTTCCTGAGAGTTATCCGGAATGAGGTTATACCCGAACCACTCTTGGAGCAGGGCTACCTTAGCGAGATCGTCTGTAAAAAGCTCGCCAAGAAATTTTGTCCAGCACGGGTGCGGCATAGCTGTGTTAAAGTCGTAAGGATACGCAGCTAGGGTAAAGAAATGCGGCGTCGGCGGATGGAGTATGTGAGTACCCGCCATGTATTCATCTACAAATATCATACCGTTGGGGAAGACTAGAGTTTGTTTCGGGTTAATTGTTGGATCATCTTGTCCCAACCAGCGGGGGATATTCCCCGATTTAATGAGGCAGTCGGCCACAAGCGCATCAATGATCTGACTGATCTTACACTGCGTTGGCTCGTAGTCAACGATATCAAAGCCATTGGGCCGGAGTTTCTGTACCTTTTTATCGCCGAGGAATACGTACAGTTCCTGGCGAAGTTCCTCCCACTCAACTTCGTGATAGCAGGGCGAGACGTACTTGTACCACGATCCCTGAAAGTATCGCAGAGTGTAGATATCCTGCTGGCAATAAAACTTATTGAGCCAGAGTCTCGCAATTTCCAGCGGGGCCGCATTCGGAAGGATGGATTCATCGACGATCTTATCGCCGGTTAGATCAAGGGAGTCGAGAAGTTCCTGATGCGTCACGCCTTGTTGTACCCACTGACGCAAATCCTTTACGCCCGACGGGGGCATCAACTTAGTACACTCGGTCGTTATATTCTGAAGGATAGCAAACGTCTTCTCCATTCCCTCACGACCCGCCCCGGCATCATTCTCACCGAGAACAACGACGGAGCGGGCTGCAACCGTCTTCGTTAGGAGGTCCAAGCCACCCGTACTATTCGGCCGACCGACTGCCACGAAGCCCAGATCGAACGCGGCGGCTACGTCGGTAGCTCCCTCCACGATCAATACGGGATCGTCGGACGTTAGGAGCACCGCTCCGGGCCGCGTGAGATAGCCGCTAGGCTTGCGTATATGGAGGTAACCTGAGCCGTTGCCTAGGGTTTTTATACTGCCGGTCTTGACCCGACCGCATACAACTGCCTTCGGATCGTCAACATTCTCACGCGATACCGAACACCAAGTAGCTCTGTTACAAATTGGGCAGGAGACCTTCGCGTCTGTTACTCGTATCCAATTCTGCGGCCCGGCCTGATAGGTGGTATCTTCTGTGACCGTCTGATGTACGTTCGGGACGTAGATCAGACCACGCTTCGAGCCGGGGACCATCCGTTTCCGGCCATCCCATAGCCGCAGCGACAGACCAATGATCTTCCCGTTTTCGTCTCGCTCTGGTATGACCCAGCAGTTACGAAGTTCCTGATCGTCCTTTAACGGTATCCGTAACGCATAGCCAATTTCCAGGGCGAGTAGGGACTCGCTGCTAACCCGTAACTGGGTCGCCAGTGTCTTCAGGAGTGTCGGGAGAACATTGCTCTGGTATATCAGGTGTCGTTCCGAGAGTGTACGGCCCATATTTTTCCTCTATGGCCTTTCTCAGTTCGGTTTCGAAGAACTCGGTCATTTGTGCGATGAGGGTTTCCCGGATATCCGCAATTCGATAGTAGCTGTGGACAAACTTAAGCAGAGGCAGTCTGTACTGGGAACTTAGAAGAACATCGATCCGTAACCCGAGCGTAAAGACCCTATCGCCGTTCCCGGAGGGACGTGTATAATCAGATAGCTCGACTTTAAACTGTTCGGGTAGCATTAGAACGGACAGTCGGCATCAATGTCAGTGTCGATGCTAATGAGTACCTGTTTCTGAATCATTATCCATTCCTCATCGGTTGGGGCAGCCGGTAAGACAGCGAGTTCCTGCACGGCCCCGGTCCAATAGTCTCCGAGTACCTCGTTTGGAACAGACTTCTCACCGAGGGCATGGTTGGCTTCTAGACACATAGCCCAGGCAGCATCTTCTGTGGTAGTTGCTGCAAGGGCTTCCTCGACGACCGAGACCTTCGGAGCGGCCTTCAGAGCAACCTTCGGAGCAGTCGTCGGCTTAATCGGGGCTGAAGCAGGCTTAACCTTCGTACGCCCGAGATTGAATTTCTTATCGAGGTCAGCCACGCCCTCGGCTGAGAGCTTCCGCAGGCCCACCGAGGCATCGACCGGAGCGATATCCTCGATCTTATAGCGGGTAACTCCGTCCCATTCATTCGCAGCCGTTCGAATCTGAACCTCCATACCCCTGTACTTACCATTCGCCAGTCCGGAATAGGACTCGCCGTCCCAGTCAAACGTCCTCATAAGGGAGTCGTACGCGAAACAGGGAACGGCCTTGCCCGCAGCATCAGTCGTGGTAATCACGAAGTAACCGATGTCCACGAAATCATGTGCCGCCGCATCCAGCCATGCTTCCGTCTCGGCATCGTACAGGTGCGTGACCTTGAACTGTGCTACGAACTGCGGCAAGCTACGCTTGCTCGTCGTCGAAACACCAAAGTCCAGGATGATAGCCTTCCACTGTCCGGCTCGATCAATAACATTAGGCATCTGTTGTTTCTCCTTCGTCTATTTCGTCGTCGGGTTCCAGGATTGCCACGATGGCACTCTCCGGAACAAATTTCATCTCTACGCCCTTGTTCATAATCGGAATGCCATGATCATGGTAATAAATTATCCGATCGCCAACTTCCACGCGGGGATGAACCACTTCTACGGTCGAGCACTCAGCCACCACTCCCATCCCCACTTCCACGACCGTTCCCCGCGTAAACTTTTTCGCAGCATTATGCGGGATGATGATACTCCCTCGTTTCTGTTCGTAAAACGGTTCTGGCTGCACTAAGATCAATCCACCATAGACTTTCATTCTGATTCTCCTTCAGGATCGCTCGATTCTTTCCACTGATAACACGTCCGGCTGAATTCAATCGTGCCCAAGGCCCAGGCTTTATCGAGGACTTCACAATAGCCTATCCAATCGCCCCGACAGGCGGGATCGGGAAGAAAATGGCTACAATTAAAACATCGTTTTTTATCGGTAGCTTCCAATCTCCGTTGTTCTTCTCGATCATTGTACTCGAACATCTATTCTCCTGTATGGAATATATACTGCCAAATCGCGTCATCAGCAGGGTAGGCAAACGCTACCACTGAGAGGGGTTCACCATCTTCATCCTTGAACTGTCCCAGAGTCCGGCTCTTGGCCCGGAAATACGGCGCACCCTGAATATAGATTGCTCGTGTCGTATCGGACCCGATGATCTTACCGGTCTGTTTCTCTCCATCGGCCCTTACTTCGGCATCCAGATATGCCAGCCGGAAGACATGATCGGCCCACGCACAGACCTCCGACATTACGCTATACTGTCTATCGTGGTGGAGTTTGGGACATGCCTGCAGGTAATCCATACCGCTGACATTGGCGACAGTGAGTGCCTGTTCCTGACAGAGTAGGCCGACATTCACGCCCTGTCGTACCAGACCATCGAGGTCTTGTAGGACAAGTCGGATCGCGTCCAGAACATGGGATGACCCATCATTCCAACCGTAATGCTTAATGTTCTTAGCCTTCCCTCCGCTCTTCGGCAGGCTAATCGTATCGAGGACATGCTGCTCAGCCCATGTCTCAAACAGCGTGAACGTATCGATAATGCAACTGCTCCCCTTCGGGAAGAGGTCCGGCTGCGACAGGGCGGCCCGCACATCTTCATACGTCTCGATACCCTCGACCCTACGGTTGGCTTCGCCGGTCTTTGGATTCAGGATTCTCCGTCCGCCGTCATCCACTCCGATGAAGATGGGATCGGGAAGCATCGAGAAGAGGGTGGTCTTGCCGAGACCAGTCTCACCGTAACAGACAATTTTCTCGCCGTCAGTCTCGCCCAGCCACGGCTGAACACTGAAGGACTTGGTAGGTGTAGCTTTCTTGGCCCCTTTCGGGGTAGTCTTAGGCAGTAACTTCGGGGCTGGCAGTTTGGGTGGGGGCATTATTTACGTTCCTTTCGTAGAGACCGTAGACGGTAGTGACAAAATCTCCGAAACCCAGAGTAATATGAGCGCCAGGATCGGTGACGCCAATTCCATTTACCTATAATACATGTTATAGACGCAGAAGTACCACTATGCGGCCCCCATGCATGGCATCGTAGACATTGAACCGCATGGGGCCACGTATCGGGTTGGGCGAGGACAGCAAACATTCCGGCTGGCTGGGGTCGAATTACTATATTCCGGGAACCACACCACGGACAAGCCGTAATCTTTCCCTCGATGAACACCGCCCCGCCGTCTTTTGGCGGTAGTCGCTGATCGTCAATAGTGGTGGTAGCCCGGCGAAATACCTTACAGATGCTATCTTCGAGTGAACCCATCAGGTATCTCCTTGGTTACGTCGAGATCGTAGTCACAGATCGGACAGAACGCACAACGGCCGAACGAATCGCACTGCGTTGGAATCTTATACCACAGCTTCCGCTGCTCCATGAAGTCCATGATCCGGGCCAGCTTGAAATACTCCTTATCGGCTGCCTCAAGCTCGGCGTCGGTCCGGGCCACTTCCCGCCGGGCAAAATATTTCTCCGGTGAGTTGCGGAGGTCAACCAGCAACCGAGCCGCGAACATCTCCCCAGTTTCACGGATAGCATACGTCCCTTCCTTCGCACCAGGGATAACCTCTGGTATGACGCCGTTGATTGTTGGCGGATCAGTATCCACAACTACGAACTCATCATCACAATACTTGCCGGTTGCGATGAACTTCTTGGTATCGGCCTGTGATAGCTTCTTGGGTTTAATCAGTGGCTTATGGAAGACATCGTACAGCACTCCGGAGATCAACGGAGTCTTCGGCACGTTCGGCCCCAGCTTACCTTTTCGCTGGACATAGCGGGCCTCAAGAATATAGAGCGTGACCTGTGTGTCTCGCCGCAGCCGGTCCCAGTAGGGATCACCGGTGTCGATCGACTGGGCCGTTGACTTATACTCGTTAATGAGTATGGAGTTACCCCGTCGAATGATGCGATCGATAATCCCTCTGCGGCCATGTGTCGTGGTTACGTTGCGTTCAAACGGAACCTCGCGGGCAAGCGTCTCGCACTGGTCGTCTTGCCAGTGCCAGTCCCAGGCAATCGCACCGTAGAGCAGCATCGTGCGCTCTGTCTCCCACTTCACGGGGTCGATGTATGGGGGCCTCTCAGCGTACGCCTCATTCATATAGACTAGCAGAGCCTCGGAGGCGGTCGCATCCTGCGGGGGTTTAGACTTGAGTATCTCAAGGCACTTATGCCATGTGATGCCCTGCCGGAGATCCTCCGGAGTTTCAATGGGGGCGAGTCGCCGAACGTGCCGCAGGAAGAACAGCATCGGACAGCGTTTAAAGTCGGCGATACAGGTAGCACTCTGGTATCTCATAGTGGACTCTCCAGCCTAACAGGACTCGGTTAGTTTGTCAAGACATTTCTTCAGCATTTCAGCAGATGTTACGATAAAATATGGGATACCGGATTTCTCGCAGAATTCCTGGAATATTTTCTGATCGGCACTGAGGCGTCCTTTTCCGTCAGCCCGCTTGCATTCGATC
>SDBS01003885.1_pt1 | contig 14665 bp, 13 predicted proteins | sample 2277091 | NCBI WGS metagenome assembly SDBS01 (sample SAMN10404972, study PRJNA504765) | marine sediment metagenome | isolation source: marine sediment core GS10_PC15, 163 cmbsf | place: Arctic Ocean: Southern Knipovich Ridge | collected 2010
ATATTCTTTTGAATAATCTACAGATTTTTTCTGATAAAAAATTAATCTTATTAATGCCATGCTTTCTGGCTCAAGCGAACTTAATAAAAAACCTTTTTGATGAGCAAGCGAAATTGTCTTGTTGATATCACTTGTTCGCGCTGCATATACAATAATCTGACGCAGACCTTTCTTTGGGGTTTCGCTTGACTCATTTAAAACATCAAACGTTAAATCATCTGTTATATTTGGAAAATGTTTTTCTTGATTAAGTTGCAGATCAAGCTTGATATCTTTCTGAGTGAGCTCTTCACCAACATAAATCATTTTTTTAATTACTTTGAGATCTGAAATAGCGCCCTGAACTTGTTTAGACTTAAAGTCTTTTGGAGAGCCATCATCAGCTATTCTCCGAACACTTAATTCATTTATTTTTTGGCATAACTCAAGCATAAAAACGCCATGCTCAGAAAAATCGACCCCAAGACTATATTGATTTTGAATGAAATATTTTTTTAACCACATAAAATAACTTAACCTTTTAGAAAGAGATATACCCATTGTCATTAAAGATGTGTATATACCCATCGCCAATGAAGATGGGTATAGAAGGAAGACAACGCAAATCGGCGCTGATAAATAGACTAAAGGGGAATAAAAGGCTTAAGATAAGAATACGCAGTTTGAATGATTCGGAAGCACTTTTCAAGCTCTAAAGCCAATTATTGCCAAAAAATTGAGAATTCTCATAGCTATTATGTTAAGTTATTCTTATAATTCCACGCTGTTTATTGGTAAACTGAAGGCTTATGAAAAAGAAATCGATTTTTAAGAAATGTTTATGGCTTGTCACAATTTGCATTATTGCTGCATTTCTCGCCCTTAGTGTGCTACTTCTCTTGCTCGAGCTCAGCCTGCCTAATGTGAATAAATTAAAAAAAGTGCATCTCCAAGAACCGTTGCGCGTCTTTACGAGCGATCACAAGCTACTAGCTGAATTTGGAAATATTCGTCGAATCCCCGTAAAAATCGATCAAATCCCCCCTCTATTAATTGACGCCACACTTGCTACAGAAGATCAACGCTATTTCACTCATTCTGGCATCGACATACTCGGACTCGCGAGAGCTGGCGTTGTCTTGATTGTAACTGGCAAAAAAAGACAAGGCGGCAGCACGATCACAATGCAAGTGGCTCGAAATTTCTTTTTAACGCGGCGAAAAACCTATACACGGAAAATTCGAGAAATTTTACTCGCTTTAAAAATTAATCGCGAATTTAGTAAAGAGAAAATCCTTGAACTTTATTTTAATAAAAATTTCTATGGTCAACGTTCTTATGGGATTGGCGCTGCTGCAAAAACTTATTATGGTGAAACACTCGACCAATTAACATTACCTCAAATAGCCATGCTTGCCGGCCTTCCAAAAGCGCCTTCTGCATTAAATCCATTAGCAGATCCAACTGCAGCTAGAAATCGTCGAGACCATGTTTTATATCGGATGTATACGTTACGTTATATTAACAAGGCGACCTATGATAAAACCGTTATGGCTCCACTCACTGCTTCATATCATAATTTTAAAGTTTCTGTTAAAGCACCATACATTGCTGAAATGGTGCGACAAGTAATGGTAGACCAATTTGGTGATAGCTCTTATGATAAAGGCTATACGGTTTACACCACTATCAATAGCAAATTACAAGAAGACGCAAACGGCGCTTTAACAAAAGGTTTATTAGCTTACGATAAACGTCATGGCTATCGCGGTCCTGAAGCACGTCTTGGTCCACAACCTGCTGATCTTGGCGCCTGGGTTAAAGCATTAAAAAATTCACCCACAATCAATCATTTACAACCAGCAATTGTCATGTTTGTGAGTAACTCTTCTGTCATCGCTTTATTAAAAGATAGTACAACTGTTTCGATTCCTTGGGCCGGCCTTTCATGGGCGCGCTCACAAAAATTAACACCTGATGATCGAGAACTACTCGGGCCTATGCCAAAAAAAGCCTCCGATATTTTAAGCGTTGGAAACATGATCCGAATTCTCCAACTCCCCGATAAATCATGGATGCTATCTCAAATTCCTGCTGCAGAAGCAGCGATAGTTGCAATAAATCCACAAGATGGCGCAATTTTAGCATTAACGGGTGGATTTAATTATTTCAAAAGTAATTTTAACCGCATCACCCAAGCTACATTACAACCAGGCTCAGCATTTAAACCATTTCTTTATTCGGCTGCGTTAAATAAAGGGTATACATTAGCAACATTAATTAATGACGCACCTATCGCTATTCCTGATAGCGGTGAAAATACAGTATGGCGCCCTGAGAACGATACGAAAAAGTTTTATGGTCCAACAAGCCTTCGCTGGGCACTCGTTAAATCACGCAACGTAGTTTCTGTTCGTTTACTACAACAAATTGGCATACCATATGCGATTAACTATGCAACACGATTTGGGTTTGATAAATCTCAAATGCCAAACAGTCTTTCATTAGCATTAGGCGCAGTTGAGCTCACCCCATTACAACTTGCTACAGGGTACAGCATTTTTGCAAATGGCGGTTATGCCATAAAACCCTATTTTATCAACACCATCTATACGTATAAGGATCAACCTGTTTTTAAAACCAAACCTGCAAAAGCAGGCGATCCCATTGCTGCTGACACCACAAGCACACCCAACACCGCACCCCGCGTTATTACGCCACAAAACGCTTATTTGATGACGAGTGTGTTGCATGACGTGATTCAATACGGCACGGGAAGACCCGCAAAAATTTTAAAACGTAGTGACCTCGCTGGTAAAACAGGCACAACAAACAAACAAAATGATGGCTGGTTTAGCGGCTTTAACAGCAATATCGTGGTAACCGCTTGGATTGGTTTTGATAAACAACAATCACTTCAAGAATACGCCGTAAGAGCTGCACTGCCTATTTGGATTGACTTCATGAAAAATGCACTCGTTGATCAACCTGAAGCAACGATGCCAGAGCCCACTGGTCTCGTCACTGTTCGCGTCGACAAAAACACCGGCTTACTTGCACCATCAAATGACAAAAATGCAGTCTTTGAAAAATTTAGAAAAGAATATGTGCCAACACAAGAAAGCCAATCAGAAACTGTAACAAATGGCACAACGACACCGGGTCAAGCGGATTTTAATCAACTGTATTAGGATAACAGACCTTCTTTATGAAAATTATTAAAACATCCATATTACTTTTACTCTTCCTCTCCCTTCAAGGTTGCGGCACTGTTGCTTATGTCGCAGGCAAAGCTGTCGGCACAACAATGAAAGCAGGCGTTGACGCCGGAGAGATGATTGTTTAAAAACAATGAGGGCGCAATTTTGGCCTGACACCCTCACCATTCGAAAAACTTAACTGCTTCTTTGAAGCTTGTGCGAGTTATCTGCGTCTTGCGATTCTTCACCTGGCCTCTCATCTGCACCGGGGAAGAAGCGAGGTGATTTCGGAGATGGCTGTTTTTGCAACACAGATATATCTAATTCTAAACCAGCAATTTTAGCCTGCATGATTTCAATCGCTCTGCTTTGAAGTTCAATTAGTTCACCTTGTTGTTCGACTATGTCCTTCAGTTTTTGCATTTCTTCGCCAAGTTGATTCTCTCCTCCCAAACTTTTAGCCATAATTTTGAGACAATAATCATCAAAAACATTTCTGACCCATATCGCTGTATTTAGGTTTTTGGGCCTTTTACCATCATTATTGTAAATCATCATATCTGCGCCATTCGCCAATAAAAAAGCAACTATTTTTTCATCACCGAACTTTACGCCATAATGTAACAAAGTGTTACCCTCTCGATCCCGAAAACTCAGAGATTCGGTGTCCATAAATTTGATCATGCCATATGAGGACTTATATAGCTGTCTATTAATAAAACTTATTAAATAATCACTTCCGTAATCAGACTCAATCAATAATTTTACAATATTTTTCTTTCCTTGAATAACAGCCATTTCGAGCAGCGTATTTTGATCATTACCATGTAAGCATAACTCAAAAAATATAGACGTATTATAATAAAAGAGGTCGGGGGCAGAACTACTACCCCACCCATGTGTGCACGGACAAGAACATGGTGAATTTAAAGTAATTAAATTTTTGGAATCAGGTTTAGATACTTGATTAAAAACTCCATTCATCTTTTGTTGTTCTGCACCATGGAAATAAGGCGCATCAGATTCAAACTGGGAATTACGGCCAGAGTCTTCCTTGCAATAAAATTTTGAATCGGGCAAATAAAATAATATTTTTCCAAAACTTTTAGATAGCACCGCACTCATAAACGTTGGACATCCTAAATTAAGAATATCTATCACAAGTTCAGAGAACGTCGATGAATATTGCTCACAAAAAGCTTCAAGCCTGATACTTCGTTCATCAAAAAGTTTATGGGGTGATTTCAATTTTTTAAAATCAAGCCACCTTGAGCTGTTTGAAACATCACCACACTGTTTCTTAATATCATCATCCATTCCTAGTAAAGTGTTTTGTATTAACTCCTTTTCTGATAGTTGTAGCAGATATGTGAATCTATCTAAGCAAAGAGGGTCCTCTTCATAGCAATCTACGTAGTATTTGAGCATCCCTATTGGCACATCACCCTTTTCTTCATTTCGCCAAAGCACCAAATCTCTTGTCGTCAATTTATTTTTAATGTCATCTGTGAACACTTCATCTTCCCAACGATTTTCATAAACAGCGAGGACTGAGAGTGATAACAATTCATCTGATGTATGCGGATTATTAAGCAAGTATTCAACAAATGGTTTAAGCACTTCAGGAGAAACTTCTTTTTTGACAAAAGCAAAAAAATCCGCTGAAATAATTTCGATTTCTTTTCCTAATAAATTTAAAATACTGAACAATATTTCTGGCCTGCTATATACAATACAGTCCTTCAGCAGAGTTATATAAGGAGGGGTCGGCCTGTTGGATTTTGAATATAAAGTTTGTAAATATGCCATTAAGTCAGCTTGAAAATTTTGCCTAATTGCAACCCTGAGACTTATGACTCTCTCTTCATCAAGTAACAGTGGGGGGTTTCTAATGAACTGTAGGGAGACTTTCAATCTACTTTTCGTTATTGGCCTATCAAGCACTTTTATCATATGAGAATGACACACAAAAACCTCTTTGTAACTCACATCACCTAAGTCGTTTTCTAAATCAGGAAAATTTTTATCATAGAAATTTTCAATAAAAGGCGCCCATAAATAATTTTTACTTGTTATCCGATTAAACGCTTTCGATGTATTTGCAATGAAGGCCAATCGTTCCGGTGTTAGATAAGAGAGTATCATATATGAAATTTCGGTTGGCAAAACTAGCAATTGCTGTTCTTCATTTTTCGCATCTTGCTCAACTGGCATAATTTCAAAGCATTCTGAATCCTCTGAATCTAATTCTGTTTTACCTTTTTTATTTTTTGGATATAGCATGTTGTCACCTCTTTTATTATTAATAAGGGGTGACTATACATAACAAAGCTTAAGAAAATCTTAAGGAAAGCTTAAGGTTTCCTTAAAGGGATTGAAGTTTCCCAAAAAAAATCAGGGTACCTCGGTTCAACAATGAAGTGCACCACTTAGATTAATTGATAAACTAGGTGGATGATGAAAAAACAGTACAAACATTTATCTCTTTTTGAAAGAGATAGAGTGGCTATCTTAAAAGCCGAAGGGCTGTCTATCCGGGCGATAGCCCGGGCTTTAGACAGAAATCACGGGGCAATTAGCCGAGAACTCAGGCGTAATGACTGGGAAATATATCCCGACTATTATCCCAGCGTAGCTAATTCACTTGCTGGAGAACGCAAGAGCAAGACGTGTGAAAAGTATAGATTAAGGAATCCTGAAGTCAGGAAGATCGTTCATCAACTTTTATCACTTCATTGGTCGCCAGAAATTATCTCGGGCTGGTTGAAACGCCATCATCCAGATAAATTCGTCAGTCATGAGGCAATCTATCAATACATTTATAAAAAGGCAAAACACCTCATTAAATGCTTGCCTCGACAACACCCAAAACGCAGGAAAAAGAAAAACTTAAGAAAAACACGAAAGGTGAAAATACCCTATCGTACAAGCATTTTGGAAAGACCTTTCCTGGCGAATAATAGAATTGAGTTTGGGCACTGGGAATCAGACGCGATCGTTTCTCGACAGAATCTCTATTGCCTAAATGTTTTGATCGAACGAAAAAGTCGTTATGCCAAGATCACAAAACTCAGCCGCAATACTGCTCATTTGACGCAACGCGCCATTAAACTTCGACTGATTGATTTACCTAAAGAAACTCGCCTTTCGATTACCTATGATAATGGCGCAGAGAATACGCTGCATGAAGCAGTTAACATCATTCCTGGGAAAAAGGATCCGTTGAAAATGTGAATGGATTAATTAGACGATTCTTTCCTAAATCCTCTGATTTGAAAAAAATTAAGCCTCATCAACTCGCAAAAGTTGAATTTTGGCTTAACAATCGACCTCGAAAGTGTTTAAATTTCAAAACCCCGGCCGAGGTCTTTTTCGATCACTGTGGTGCACTTCCTCCTTGAATGTGGGATAAAGTGTATAGAATGTGACTTACCCGAAAGGAGGGAAAGAAAATGGTAAATAAAGTTAGATTAACGGACCAAAAGCGAAGGCGTTATAACCGAGATTTCAAGCTGGATGCGATGAAATTGGTCACAGAAGGCGGGATAATAGGTGTACTGATAAGACAATTTTAATTTTGAGAAACGCACCTGAAAAAGATAACAAGATTCATACTACTCTTACTATCCCTCTCCCTTCAAGGTTGCGGCACAGTCGCATACGTTGCAGGCAAAGCTGTCGGCACAACAATGAAAGCAGGCGTTGACGCCGGAGAGATGATTGTTTAAATCACATTCTTATCATCATAAAATTATTTAATCTTACTGATAAACTTGCGCTAAAATAAAGCAGCCTTAAGAAAATGGAATTTTTTGAAGTGCTTGCTCGGTCAAAACATAATTACACTTAACATCCCAATCCTCTGAGTCAATTTGTTCGGATTCTTGAGATGAGAATGCAAGCCCGCATAAAATAGGACTAGATCCCGCGATTCCGGCTTCGTTATCCTTCGCCGGGACAAGCAAGTCGCGGGATGATGCAGACTCTAAGTCGAATGGTGACGATGATATATTATTTGATTTTTTAAATGCAAATGTTCGGTCGTAGTAACCCGCGCCAGTGCCCAAACGATTTCCATGTTTATCAAATGCAACTAGCGGCATAATGACTAGATCTAATTGCGAAGGAATATCACAATGGCCTTTAATGCATTGAGGTTCTGGAATATTAAATTGATTTCTTATTAATTGAGACTCTTTAGTATATTTACCAAAATGTAAAAAACCTTTTTTCGCAATTGATAAAATTGGTAGGTAACATTTTTTATTGGCACGCCAAATTGCTTCAAGAATATATTTGGTTTCCATTTCAGAATTAATAGAAAGATAACACGCAATGTGTTGAGCTTGTTTGAAAAGTTTTGAATGAATTAAAACAGCAGCAACATCTTGTGCTGCTTTATCTCGCTCCACAAGATTTATTTTATCGCGTGCTTCGCGCATTGTGCGACGAAGTTGATTTCTTAAAAAGGTGTCAGACACTCTTTTTCCCGCTTTAGTGACAGGTAGCTTAGCCATGAACCCTGCGATTCAAGGGGGACTCGTATGCATCGTTTCAGGCTTCCTAACTGATACCGCAAAGTATATTAGGCATGCACAACGACGAAACAGTGACAACTCCCATTCAGTATAGTGTTGGAACATGAATCAGCCACCCGTCACTAAAGCAAACCGAAAATGTCTTAATGCTATTTTTAATTATACTCCAAAAAAAAGAGTCACAAAAGTTTATTCGAAAAATATTTTAAGCAGCACCATCATCAAACGCTAATTGTTCACTTTGCGTTAAGGCTTGTTCAATTCTTTTCTGCATGTCGAAAATGCGTTTTGACATACTATCAATATCTTTGTTTTCTTTTTGTTCTGAATTCAATAATTGATAAGAAATGTTAAGAGCGGTAATAATAGCAATGCGTTCTATCCCGATGACTTTTCCACTATCCCGGATTTGACGCATTTCTTTATCAACATAGGCTGCAGCTTTTCGAAGCTCAGACACACGCTCAATTGGGCATTTTACTTTATAGGATTTGCCCAAAATTTCTACGCTAATATTATCATCACTTATACTCATATTCCCTCTCTATTGCTTTTAAGCGTTTTAGTGTTTTTTTAATTGTGGACACAGCAAGCCTGAGTTTTACTTTGAGCTCATCGCACTCATCAAGCAAATCCGATTGCTTATTGCGCAACTTAGAGTTATCGTTTTTTTGCCGACCAAATTCACCCAAAAGTGAATCAATTTGGCGCTCAAATTGTTCAACAACCTTTTCGTTCATTGTCAGGTCCCTACCATCGAATTAAATGAAATTATCAGCATTTCTAAGTACAGTATACAGAAACTTTTGAGAGAACTTCAACTGAATTTACCATGATTTTCGAGAAAAAGACAAGACCCCCAGTTAACTCACCTCACTCATTCCCGGAGATAACGCCATCTTCATTTAATGCGCATATATACGATTTTCAACCAAACTAATGAGAATACGTTTTGGCACAAACGGGATTAGCTTCGACACATCAACAACAATTCGCCCTTGTGAGCTATGAGGCACACTATAATTTGGGGAAATCCCTATATATTTTGTTTTTGGCTGGCGCCTGATTGTTAAAATCTTTTGTTCAGATGGCCTTAGACCAACAATCTGTAGACTAACAAAATCATTGCCTAATGTTTGTCTTGGGTTTTTCAGTAGCTGCGCGTCATTTGCGTTTAAGAACTTGTCTTTACTTCTCAACTGAAAAATAGAAACCTTGACAGGCAATGACTTGTAACTCTTATCTGTATTTAATACCGAACTTCCATTCAAATTTAATTTGATCGGATAAATTGTACAAGCCGATAAAAGAAAAGTTAACGAAAGAACGACAAAGATATTTTTTTTCATAGATAACTCCTGAGAAATTTAGAATTTGATCCTAATAAACTTGAGGTCACAAACTGTGACCTCAAACTTAAGCAATATGAGTGTGAAATTTTTGAATAAAAAGAATTTGAGTTAAATGCGGGAATTCTGAAATCTACATCACAAAAATAGAGGCGTCAAGAACTGACGCCTCTATTGATGAACTTATTTTTTAGTTTGGCGATGGCGAAAAACTGGAAGCCACCACACTTTGATGTTGCTATAACAATGATATTTCTATATGTCGCCTCGTTAAAAGAAAGATATTGTAAGCTATGAACCTTGAAAAAATCATCTAATTTTGTTTGTTAATTAGATTAGTTATCATCACAGTAATAACTTCTTTTTCTTTTGGTTTGCTTTCTGCAATCATGAGTGTAATAGCGACCAACGCATTGTTGGCTATGCGTTGTGAGCCATCTTCACGGTAGAGCAAATCGTTTCTTTCAATAAACTGTAAAAAAATAACAGCAGCAATGCGTTTGTTTCCATCAACAAAACTATGGTTTTTCACTAGAAAATAAAGCAAGTTAGCTGCTTTTTCTTCTAGCGAAGGATATAAATCTTTTCGATGTGTTATCTCAGAAGCCAGCTTCAACGTTTTCTTTAATTCTTTAAGTCGTTTTGGGTTTTTCGTATAGCCTTTGACAATATGATCTCTCAAAACTTTAGTGGCCCAGATGCGAAATTCAGTACCGCGCTTAGAGTTGACTCGATAGCCGACGGAGATAATAGCGTCGAGATTGTAAAATTGAGTTTGATAAGTTTTATTATCCTCTGCAGTATGTGCACATTTTGCACTTACTGAATTTTTTACCAATTCTTTAGTATTAAATATATTACGTAAATGCTTGGTAATAACACTACGTTCAGTTGCAAATAACTCAGCCATTTGTTTTTGAGTTATCCAAAGACTATCTTTCTCAATCCTGGCTTCTAGCCGAATCGAACCATCTTTAGATCGATATAAAACAAGCTTGTCATTTTTAATTTCATTTTTCATTTTCGCGCACCATAAAAAAAATATAACAAAAAAATTATATTAACATCATTCTCTTTCCCCGTCATCCTCGGGCGCGAGTGCAAGCGAGCGAACCGGGGATCCATTTTAAAAGTTTTGTTATGAAAAAAATTAAAGAATTAATTTATGCAACTTGCCCAACGTTGCCAGAAGAAAATTTTCACGTAATTAAGCTGTTTTTAAAAGAAACAGATGACGCAAAAGAAATTCTAATTGATGTTCGTTGGGGTGAAAAACAAAAACACGGCCGAAAAATTTCCCCCGACCAAAACCAAATGGATGGTTTTTGTTAATTCGAATATCTCGAAGAATTAAAGATTTTTATTAAACCAAGTTTTTTCGCAGGAGAAGTTTAATTGTAAATTGTCAAGACCTTATCATTACCCATAAGTTGAATATAAAAATAGATTTGTTATTCAACAAACCTATAGAAGGTATTGCTTAAAGGCAACGCTATAAATTCAAATTTTTTAGGTTTAACAGCTCCGAAGGAGAGACATAAAGCAGCCCAGTCCGTAAGGGCTGGGTTAGGTTGTATGTCTAAACAAAGAGGTCTGAAAGACCGACATAAAAATGATTAAAATGTTATTTTATATGTCGGTCTTTCAGACCTCAAAACTCATATTTGTCATCAATTCCCAGGCCTCGCGGCCTGGGCTACCTTATGACGCTCCTTCGGAGCTCATCAACGCCTAATATTGTTCTCTGAATGTGATTGTGGGTAATGATAAGGTCAAGACTTGACACCTTTTGTAGAGGCGTCAAGAACTGACGCCTTTATTGATGAACTTATTTTTTAGTTTGGCGATGGCGAAAGACCGGAAGCACCTACACTTTGTTGCTGTGATAGTAACATTTCCAAACAAACCTCTAGCAACTTACTATCTTCAATAAACTTAAGCGTTGCATTGATTTGATTGGACTTGGGCGTTCCATCCTTATTAAGCTCTACTGAAACACTACGAAATGTTCCTGTCAAACCAAGTGCTTTCGGTGCATCTTCAAGCTTTGTCGAATTAGAATGTCTTACATTAAAAGCAAAACCCTTTAATGCAATTGCGGCTTTTAGCAATTCAAGATCCGTGCCTGGAATTGAATCGCCCATGCCAACGTATACTGGATTTTCAGCATCCCCTTTTATATTATCTTTACATCGAAACACCATTGAACCTTTATTTAAATGTGCATCAGCAGGACAAAACTCGGCAACACAATCACTATTTTCAGACAAGTTAAAATATGGACATGGCGTCGTATCTGATTCACCTTCAATTGCAACAGCAGGGTTTTGATCATGTTTATTATATGCTTGACCAAAATCAGCAACTATTTTTCGAAACTCTTCTATCACTGCTTGTTGCCGCTTCTCAGGCAAGCTTTGAAGTATACGCCAGTGAAATGCAAATGAAGCGAGCTCATCATGATTATCCTTTTTGATTTCTAAAAGATAACCAGACTTTGTTTCGCCATCCACATCAAATGAAATTTTAACACCCGAATCATCCGTTATAATTTTATAACCAACTGAATCTTTATTCTTATCAGCAAATGCATTAACCTGACTAACAGCATCATTTTTCACAGCTTCTAAAAAAGATTTCTGATTTGGATTCATTGTATATTCGATTATTTCATCACCAAAAAAAGCCGCCTTTCCATGATTACAAATCATGTTTGGTATACGGCCGGTTTCTGCTTGTAAAACTTCAAACAAATCCCGCTTATCGGTAAATTTAAATAAACCCAACACTTCATGTCGTGGGCGACCGGTCACAAAGTTGACTGTGCCAGGCCATTGCAATTCAATTTGATAAATCAGCTCGACAATTTTCGTATCGACAAAAGCCTGCGCCGGATCATCGTGAAAATTTGAAAGCGTCCCATCAATATCTAAAAGTAACCGAAGGTTGCCTGTCTTTAAAGCTTCTATTAAAAGCGCGTAGATTTCCTCGATAGATTGTGTGCCGAATATTTCGATTGTTGGCATTGGTACTGGTGCTGGTTTAAACATTAATAATACTCCCTATTAGTATGATTAGTAATTATTGGAATTATAGCTGCAGAACCTTAAGGAAAACTTAAGGGATTCTTAAGGCCGCCTATTTATTTGTTTTTTCTATCGTCATCCCGCGGCTAGACCGTGGGATCTAGTATAACTCATTGTTTTTATTAGATCTCGCGAAATTTGTAATAGATGCCGCGATCAAGTCGCGGCATGACGAAAATTAAAAATTTTCATCTCCAATGAGTGTGGGCATAGACAGAAATGATCGGCCAGCTATCTCTGTGGCGGTGGCGGAAATCTCATATCAATTTGAGATTGAACTGCCTTGCGAAATTCAAAGGGATTATCAATAAACGCGAATGGCGATCGCATCCAGCCCGTATCGTAAATACACAATGTCCCGTACTTTAAAATCCGACCTAAAATTGATTGCTCAACACTAATCGTTGCGATATTCTGCAAATTCGTCTCCAGTGACGTTCGCGAAATAAATCCAACTTTGACAAGCACCCGCATATTAGTCACAGCTAATTCAGACATCGCATAATTAATTAATGCCAAACAAAACGAAAACAGCGTAAATCCATACATGGCTATTGTGGCTAATGATATCGGCCCGGTTAGATATGCAAAAACTAGTGCAAGTACCGCCCAAATCAAAACTGACGAAAACACAATCCAATGCCGATGTGTACGATAAATGATTTTCTCATCTCGCAATAAGTTTTTGGTTATGTAACTTGTCATCTCCTCTCTCCCTCATATTCAAACCAACCGCTCTTTATTGGGGTGTTACTTTTTGCCGACTAGCGTCCATGGATAGATGACGCGGGAGGCACAGGGATGTGCCATGGAGGTAAAAAGTAACACCCCAATAAAGAGCGGTTGAATCATTTATCTTCAACTTCCAATCGATCAATCCGCTGGTAGCCACGCGGTAATTTATTTCCACGACGGCCGCGCTCGCCACGATAATGCGCTAAATCTTTTAAGCTCAATTTCAAAAAGCGCTTTCCAGCAATTAATTTTAACGCCTGCGCTTTACCTACGATAGCAAAGCCTATCACAAACTCTTCCCTACTTGCTGATTTCGCGGAAGGAATATTAATAATTTTATTACCCTTGCCTTTCGTTAATTCCGGCAATTCGCTCACCGGGAAAACCAACATCCGACCTTGATTTGTCACGCTCACAATTAAATCATTTTCAACATCATTAACAAAAATCGGTGCTAATGCTTTAGAACTTTTTGGTGGCCTCAAAAGTGACTTGCCATTTCGGTTTTTTGTATAAAGCTCACTTAACTTTGTCACAAAACCATAACCCGCATCAGACGTCATTAACACATTTTGTGTTTCATCGCCCATAACAACACCGACAACATGCGCACCGGGCGGCGGATTAATACGACCCGTAATCGGCTCACCTTGGCCGCGTGATGATGGCAGTGTGTGTGCAGCAATGGCATAAGACCGGCCCGAAGAATCAACAAAAAATGCAGGCATATTACTGCGACCACAAGCAGACGACAGATAATTATCACTTGTTTTATAGCTTAAAGTCGCAGGATCGATTTCATGACCTTTTGCCGAACGAATCCAACCTTTTTCCGAAAGAACAACAGTGACAGGCTCTGTCGGCAACATGTCTGTTTCTTTAATTGCTTGTGCTTGTGCGCGCTCAACAATCGGCGAACGACGATCATCACCAAAGTTTTTTGCATCTTCTAATAATTCTTTTCGAATTAACGTTTTTAATCGACGCTTGGAGCCTAAAATCTTTTCTAATTCTTCGCGCTCTGCATTTAATTCATTTTGCTCCGATTTAATTCTCATTTCTTCAAGCTTCGCCAAATGCCTTAATTTTAATTCTAAAATAGCTTCAGCCTGACGATCAGTTAATTTAAACTTCTTCATCAACTTCGGCTTTGGCTCATCTTCATACCGAATGATGCGAATCACTTCATCTAAATTTAAAAATGCAATTAACAACCCATCTAAAATATGTAAGCGATCTAACACTTTATCCAAACGAAATTGTAAACGTCGTTGAACCGTATCTATGCGATAACTCAACCACTCATTAATTAAATTAACAAGCGGCTTTACTTTCGGCTTGCCATCTAACCCAATCATATTTAAATTCACACGATAAGTTCGCTCAAGATCAGTTGTCGCAAATAAATGTGCCATCAAATCATCGACATTCACGCGATTTGATCGAGGCACTATCATTAATCGCGTTGGATTTTCATGATCAGATTCATCGCGCAAATCTTCTACCATCGGTAATTTCTTAGCATTCATTTGGCCTGCAATTTGCTCTAACACTTTTGCGCCGGACACTTGATATGGAAGTGCAGTAATAACAATTTCATTTTTTTCTTTTATATAAACAGCACGTGCACGAATAGACCCTAAGCCTGAGCGATATATTTCGGTAATTTCCTCTCGCGATGAAATAATTTCAGCGAAGGTTGGATAATCCGGCCCTTTAATATATTCACAAATATATTTTAATTTTTCTTTTGGCTCATCCCACAAATTAAAAAAACC
>SDBS01003886.1_pt1 | contig 14660 bp, 12 predicted proteins | sample 2277091 | NCBI WGS metagenome assembly SDBS01 (sample SAMN10404972, study PRJNA504765) | marine sediment metagenome | isolation source: marine sediment core GS10_PC15, 163 cmbsf | place: Arctic Ocean: Southern Knipovich Ridge | collected 2010
GATGAGTACCAGCATGAGATCGGGTGGCACAACGATTTAGTAACTTTGGACGTTATTTACGGTATTGACTCACGGGAATATCTGTTAAACGAGTTATCTTGGCTCCGAGATAATGGCATCCATGTATCGGGTACCGCAGGACATGGATCAATTTATTGCCATAAATATGGTTACCTGAATCAATATTTTTTTAAAGAGTACCAGGAGCAGGTGGGAAAATTTGTGAATAACGAATATGTTACAGTTGATGGAATAAAGCATCGAATTAGAAAGATGTCATTATATGAATGTGAACTAGAATACGATGCTTATCATTTAGAAGATACTCATTACTTTTCAGATTCATCTTTTCTATCGGATAAGAAAAGGTGGCATCCTCAATATTTGAATTTAGAGACTTTTGTTCCGGGAGATAGGGTAATAATCTTAACTCATCCTGTGCATTGGAACGATCTCCCATAAGTCATGTAAACTTAATGCTAAGAATAACATGCAATTCGCTTGTGCTAGGAGAAAACCCCTTTATTATTTAGGACCCAGCAACCGATCATAAAGGAACTCTATCCACACGGATATTGAGTCTGCCAATGCACCCCTTCCTTACAGAAGAAGAACTTGGGAACATTGTTGAGGGTGTAGAGAAGGTAGTTTCACACTACCACAAGTAACCTACTTGTTCCATTCTTTTCTTTTCTCTACATACTGCTCCATAGGGTAACCTTGTCTTGCAGGTGAACCGTACACGAGCGTGTCTGGTGGAACATCCTTTGTTACGACAGCTCCCATACCAATTACTGCTCTTTCTCCCACTGTGATTCCCGCCTTCAACATGGCTCCAGCGCACACAATGGCATCATCCTTCACGGTAACCCCGACCATTCTATCACTCATTGGATACGGGTCATTTGTGAAGATCACACCTGGCCCTAGAAACACTCCATCTCCAATCACCGTCAATGGAGGAATATACGCCATTCCTTCCACTTTGCAGTTCTTTCCAATCTTCACCCCATAATCAATGTGAACAAGAGACCCGATTTTTGTATTATCTCCGATCTCAGCTCCTTTACCAATGTATGAGAAATTCCAGATCTGAACATTTTCCCCGATAATGGCATCCGCCCCGATATGCCTGATTACATCTGACATTTTGATAGAATATGTCGATGTCCATAAAACTTCTTTCTATTGAAGCATGATGAAATAGGATTATGAAGGGAAAAGATGGGAAGTTCTCTACGCTCTCATCGATGCAAAGGGGGATTATCTCAAAATAGGTTCAGAGATACATCCCGAGATAAACGGATCAATCGAGTCTAGTCTCTAAGGGTTTGCCAACGAGAACAGTTTTCCGTCTGCTCCAGCCACTGGGTATAAGCGAAAATAAAATTCGGTGGCTTTGCATCAAGTAACCAGACATAAGGGATTTTTTTTCTTGCACCGGCGCGGTACCTGCAGGTTGTTACTTGGTTTTTTTATTCGCGGTACGGGTTTGTGGCAACCCGTGGCATCCTGTGATACCGTGTTATATCCTGAAGACGCTACTGTTACCCATGAGCGAGAAAATCAGGGGAGTCATCACGTGGCTCTACTACAGGGATCTGCCAAGAGCGCAGAAATTCTACGAGGATGTAATGGGTCTAAAAATGGAGGTTGACCAGGGCTGGAGCGTCATCTACAAGATCGTTGACGGCGCGTACGTCGGCCTAGTTGACGGTGCCCACGGCTACCACAAGGCAAACAACATCAAACCGGTTATCCTGTGCCTCAACGTCGAGAGCGCCGACGCGTGGCACAAGAAGCTGACTGATGCCGGTCTGGAGCTTGAGAACCTCGTACACGAGTCGGAGCGGCTCAAGGTCAGGGTGTTCATGTTCAAGGATATCGAGGGCTACACCATTGAGATCCAGGAGACCCTCCCCGGCGGGCTGAGCATCTAACCACCAAGTTTTTCAAATATATCCTATTCTTTCATGTCATGTCAGCTTACTTTGAGAACCAGCCGAGCCCAGCCGAGATAAATGAGAAAATGAAGGGATTCAGCTCGTGGCTTGAGATCGACCTTGATAACCTGGGTCATAACCTGGACCAGATCAGTGAACATGTGGGGGTCACTGTGATGGCGGTGGTGAAGAACAACGCATACGGACACGGCATCGTCCCGGTGACGGCGTACCTTGAATCCAAGGGGGTGGAGTGGTGCATGGTGGCCAAGCTCTACGAGGCGCTGAAGATCAGGGACGCCGGGTTGAAGCTCAACGTCCTCAACATGGACGTACTGTTCACCGAGGCTCAGTATGACTCAGTGGTGAAGAAAGGTATCACTCAATGCGTCTATACGAGGGACGACGCGAATAGGCTGTCCGAGGCAGCCGCAAGGATCGGGGCCAACGCCATGGTGTTCATCAAGGTCGATACCGGCCTCAACAGGATAGGGGTCAGGCACAGCGAGGCAGCGGAGTTCATCGAGTACGTCCACAACTTGGAGGGCGTTGACGTGACGGGTATCTTCTCCACGTTCCAGCAGAACGCGGAGGACCCCAAGATGCTGGCCAAGCTACTGGCAGTTGACGAGAAGCTCAAGGAGAAGGGCATCAACGTACCCATCAAGAGCATGGCAAGCACCGACGCCACGTTCCACAACCCCGACGGGTGGCTTGACCTGGTCAGGCCCGGCATGAGCCTCTACGGCGTCTACCCCGAGAAGAAGGACCTCTCGGCACCCGTTGACCTGAAACAAGTGTTATCGTTCAAGGCAAGGATCGAGTACGTCAAGCGGGTCAGCAGGGGCGAGGGCGTCACCTACTGGGGCAAGTTCATCGCGCCCAAGGACATGACCATCGGCACCATCCACGCTGGCTTCTACGACGGCATACCCCGTGAGATGGCGAATGTAGGGCGTATCCTTGTTGACGGCAAATACAAGTCCAGCCTGGGATCAGTCAGCCTCAACCATTACCTCGTGGAGCTAGAAGGCGTACAGGCCGAGAAGGGCACCGTAGTTGAAATCATCGGCAGGAACGGCGAGAACACGCTAAGTAAAACGGCTGAAACAGCTGGCTGGATGGTTTACAGCCTGCTCAACCACCTGCACATGAACACGCCGAGGGTCTACTATGTGAGCGGAGAGCCAGTAGCAATATTGGATCAGAGCTAACAGCTCTAATTCACTTATTCTTAATACACTCCAAACTGATTGGAAACCAATTTTCGGTAAAAACCGAAAATCTTGTTGCTTAGGTACCTCCACAAGAACACACCTGATGGTGTGGCTTGAACATATATTCAGTCACTTTCATCGGCCTCACTCTTAACCACATATTATTTACCCGGATACATCCCCGTATTCTTTGATTGCTTTGGCTAATATTCTCATCAAGAACGGGATGGTCATCACCGTTGACAGGGACCGGAGGGTCCTCATGGACGGCGCGGTGGCCGTTGAAAACGACAGGATAATTGATGTGGGCGAGACCGGCGAGATAGTGAAGGCATACGACGCCGATATCGTCATAGACGCACACAAGATGGCGGTGATGCCGGGTCTCATGGACGGCCACGCCCACGCGGGACACAGCCTACTGCGAACCCTCAGCATGCACAACGAGACATGGTACAAGGCGTGCAACGACATCTACGCCCAGGGCTCGACCGAGGAGTACTGGGAGGCGGACGCAGCCCTGCTGAACCTTGAGCGGCTCAAGTTCGGCACCACCTGCGGCATCAGCTTCTTCGGCGGCGGCGACAGCATCATGCGCGTTGATGACCCCAAGTACGCGTCCAAGCACTGCGACATGGCGGAGAAGGTGGGGGTCAGGACGTTCCTGGCCGTCGGGTTGAGGCGGGGACCATACCCCAGCCCGTACTCCGAGTGGGTCGGCGACAAGCGTAGGGATTACACCGTCACCGTCGAGGAGCAGATCAGCGTAACCGAGAAGATAATCAAGGAGAACCATGACCGTGGAAACGGCAGGGTCAAGATAGCCACCATGTTCCCGACACCACACCCTGAGAGATCGCCCATCGTGGAGAAGGACCTTGAGGACATGAAGTACCAAGCCGGGCTCACAAATGAACTCATCGAGAAGTACGACCTCATGCTCACCATGGACGGCCACAACACCAGCACCATAAAGTTCTGCCACGAGGAGCTGGACATGTCAGGCCCACACTGCGTCTACAACCACTCAACGGAGCTGCTTGAGGAGGAGATCAGGCTCTGTGCTGAGACCGGGACGAACATATCCCACAGCCCAAGCGCGGTGGCCAGCATGATCGGAAGGTGCCCCGTCACCGAGCTAATAGAAGCCGGGGCAAACGTGGTCATGGCCAGCGATGCAGGAGCCCCCGACCGTTCCTTCGACATGTTCAGACACATGTTCCAGTGCAAGCGTTACCACGGACGACACTTCAGGGACAGCGGGTACCTGCCGCCGGGCAAGATACTTGAGATGACGACAATCGACGGAGCAAAGGCGTTCAGGCTTGAAGACCAGATAGGCAGCCTTGAGGCGGGCAAGAAGGCGGACATCATCCTTGTTGACCTCAACAAGCCCCACTTCTACCCGCTGAACATGCCCGTTGACAAGGTGACGTTCTTCGCCAACGGCAACGACGTGGACACCGTCATCGTGGACGGCAAGATACTGATGCAGGGCCGCGAGGTCAAGACTATTGACGAGCACGCGGTCATGGAGGCGGCTCAGGAGCAGCTTGAGGCCGCCCTTGGCAGGATTGATACCTCCGGGCTCTTCGACTTGACCGAGAACTACTGGGGCAAGAGCCACTACTAACCTTTTTATCCAGACCCCCACGGCTCATACCGTATGGAAGAGACCGTTTCTTCAAAACTTCTACACCAGGGCAAGAACTTCAGCTTCAAGACGGACGTGGTCAAGCTGGCAAACGGCAAGGAGACCGTCAGGGACATAGTGGACCACCCAGGGGCCGTGGCCATCGTGGCGGTGGATGACGGATCGATGATACTGGTCAGGCAGTTCAGGTACTCGGCAGGCTCCGAGCTCCTTGAGATACCCGCCGGAACCCTTGAGGTGGGCGAGGACCCCTACGCGTGCGCAGTCAGGGAGCTCAGGGAGGAGACGGGCTACGCGGCCAAGGATTGGACAAAACTTCTTAGCGCGTACATGGCACCCGGGTACAGCAACGAGATAATCCACTTCTACGTGGCCGAGGGCTTGACCATGCTAGGATCGGCCCCCGAGGAGGACGAGAGCATCAGCGTCGAAAAGTACAGCCTCAACGAGGTGACTGACCTCATCGAGTCCAACGAGATCAGGGACTCAAAGACCATCACCGGGGTGCTGGCGTACCTCACCCGGTCTACTTCTTTATCTTGACCCTGATGACCAACGCGATCACCATGAGGACAAGCGAGACCGCGCCGTTGGCCCAGAAGGCCGCCGTCAGTCCGTAGCTGTCCGCGATGTACCCGATGACAGTTGTGCTCAGGCTGCCGATGCCGAAGGCGCTGAAGAACATCACACCGTAGGCCAGCCCCATCATGTTCCTGGGGCTCAGCATGCTCACCATGTTGGTGACAGTGGGCTGGTGGCCGAACATGCTCATGCCGTAGACCACCACGAACAGCGGCACCCCGATGTTGGCGGGCAGGAACATGAGAAGCGCGAAGCTGAGGGCCATTCCACCTGTTGCAATCAGGAGCACCTTGGTGGGGCCAAACCTGTCTGAGCCCTTACCCCCCATCAGCTGACCTATGACCCCGAACAGGAGTATCATGCTGTTGGCGAAGGCCGCGATGCCCCCCTTGTAGTTGAGGACCGTGCTCAGGAAACTGGGGAAGAACAGGTCCACCGACCTGAAGAGGAAACCCACCGCAACGTTGTAGACCAACACTATCCACAGCCCAGGGGTCTTCATGAACTCCAGGTAGGATATGTTTGTTCGCTCGATCTCCCCCTCGTCTACCTTGATCCTAGCCATGAGGAATGATATCGCCATTGATATGACGCCAAAGAACACAAAGCTGACCCTCCAGCTGAACGTGATGCCCAGGAAGAACGCAACCGTGGGCGTGAATATCTGGCCAAAGTTACCAGCAGCGTTGTGGATGCCCATTGAGCTGCCGGTGTTCTCGGGGTACGCCTTTGCGATGAGCCCGTTGGCCGTGGGGTGGTAAAAGCTGGCCCAAAGCGCCATCAGGAACATGCCCGCCGAGAAGACGTAGATATCGTATGCAAAGAGGAAGACCAGGGACATGAGACCGCCCAGCCCGATGCTGATCCTGGCCACCTTGACGCTGCCCAGCCTGTCGCTCAGGGGGCCGCCGATGAGTGCCCCCGTGCCGTAGATGAGGAACGTGATTGTAGAGATCAGGCCGATCACAGTCAGGCTCGTGCCAAGGTCATCGGCGATGTTTCCGAGAAGGGGCGGGAGTACCAAGAAAAGGCTGTGGTTGAGGCTGTGGGCGATACCTAGGATGATAAGGTCCACTGTGTCCTTCTTCATATCTCTGCAATTGAGGCGTGCCGGGTAAAGGTGTTTTGATTACAGGTGGACGCCGTTGAGGATGACCGCCTCGCGGCTCGTCCAGATGTTTGATATCTCCTCCACTGGGTTCTCTCCGAGTATCAGCATGTCAGCGTACTTGCCAGCCTCAAGCGTGCCCAACCTGTCATCCACTGCTAGGCTCTTTGCCGCGTTCAACGTGCCCGCCGTCACCGCCTGCGAGGGGCTCATGCCCCAGTCTACCATGTACTTGAGGTCAAGATAGCTGTCAGTGAAGTGGTCGTCGGGCATCCCTGCGTCGGTGCCCATGGATATGGTCAGCCCGGCCTCCAGCGCTCTCCTGAAGTTTGGCTCGGTCTCTGGCCAGATTCCCGTCTCCTCCATCTTGGCGTGGACGCCGCCCTTGTCCATGTTCTCAAGGTGGCCGCAGAACGCCTTCAACGTGGGCATGAGGATCAAATTGTTCTCCTTCATGAACCTGATATGGCCGTCCGTCAAGGTCTGGCCGTGGACTATGACATCGACGCCGGCCTCAAGGCTGTTGCTGATACCCTTCTCGCCGTAGCAGTGGCCGTGTACGAGCTTGCCGCAGTTATGGGCCTCCTCGGCGCACGCCCTCATCTCGTCAACCGATAACTGTGGGTGCCTCGGCCCAGTGTGGGCGCTTGAGATTGCCCCTGTTGCCCCCAGCTTGATGAAGTCAGCGTTGTGGTACATCAGCAGTTCCCTCGCCACCTTCCTGGCCGAGTCTGCGCCGTTGACCTCTAACCTTTCATCAGGGACCTTGGTCCTGCCCCCAGTGATGGTTATCATCTGGCCCGATACGAACAGGCGCGGGCCAAAGGTGACGCCGTCGTTGATGGCGTTCCTGACAGCGAACACCACGTTCCCGATGCCCCCTGCCTCCCCGAGGCTCGTTACCCCTATCTTCAGTGCCCTCCTGGCGTTCTCGGCCCCCCTCAGGGCCTGGTACTCGTGTGACCGCTTCTCAGGGTCCCCGTGGGGGTCATACCTGAGGTGGACATGGGCGTCGATGAGCCCCGGCATAACGTACTTGCCAGAATAATCGTACTCATCACCGTAGCCAGTTAATGGCTTGTCCGAAACCTCCTTGATGACCCCATCCACGACGCCCAGATGCTGGTTCTCCATGACCCTGCCGTCGCCGATGACGAGATGGCCGGCGAAGATGCTCAAACTGCCGCTCTTCATGGTACGTCATCAACTTTTATCAATAATAGTCCATCGAGGGCCATCCTTTCATTTTAATACCTGTCAGTTGAATTACCCACCACTATCCGGTGTGTAAGAAATGTCTGAAGAATACGATATCATAATCAAGGACGCTCAGATCATCGACGGGAGCGGAAAGAAGGCGTACAAGGGATCAATAGGCGTCAAAGGCGACAAGATCGCAGCCCTAGGCGAGGTCAAGGGCGACGCCGTGAAGACCGTTGACGCCAAGGGGTTGTACGCGAGTCCAGGCTGGATCGACGCCCACAGCCACGGCGACACCACCCTCCTCTTCTTCCCAAAGGCAGAAAGCTACATCATGCAAGGCGTCACCAGCTTCGTTGGCGGCCAGTGCGGTGGAAGCGCGGGCCCATACAGCGAGTGGATGAACCTACCCGGCATATCAGCCCAGTACATCGACGACCTTGAGCCCCACAAGTACTACCCCAAGAACAGCCTGTTCCCCAAGGAGCAGGTCAACGAGATCATGGACAAGTACTTTGGATGGACCATCGACTGGGAAACCCTCGGCGGCTGGTTCAAGAAGGTGGAAGAGGTTGGCGTCTCCATGAACGCGGTGCCATTGGTCGGCCAGGGAACCGTCAGGTACGCCGTCATGGGCAACGATTACAAGCGCCACAGCACCAACGAGGAGCTCAACGACATGAAGGTCCTCATCAAGCAGGCCATGGATGAGGGAGCCATCGGCCTCAGCAGCGGCCTCGACTATGACCCAGGCGTTCAGGCACACATGGACGAGATCAACGAGTGCGTATCCGTGCTCAAGGACTACCCCAACGCCGTCTACGCGCCCCACTGGAGGCGGACGGGCAGGCGCAGGCAGGTAAAGTTCGGCGACACTAGGAGCAACAAGATCGACGGCCTACTTGAGTCCATCAACACTTGCAGGGTAACGGGCGTGCCCACGAATATCGCCCACCTGACGCCAGGCTGGAGGCTCACCCCCGAGGGCAACGACTACCTTGAGGAGCACAACATCCGTGCAACCCTCAAGTTCTTCGACGAGGCAATCGATGAGGGCATGGACCTCACCTTTGACAGCATGCCTTGGTTCCTGCGGGCGGGCTTTGATGTCATGCCGTACCTCAGCAGCATCCTGAACCCGTGGCTCAAGGAGTGCGGCAGCCGTGAAAAGTTCGCGGAGTGGCTCAAGGTAACTGATTACCGCGAGGAGATCATCGAGGCGCTCAAGAATGGCAAGTGGTACATCAGGCTGGCCTACAACCCCAACACGAACCCCCAGTGGGCTGAGAACATCTGGATCAGCGGCCATAAGGACGCTAGCCTCGTGGGCAAGAACCTGGCCATGATCACGGCCGAGAGGGACACTGACAAGATCAACACATGGTTCGACCTCATCTGCGAGGACCCGGACGCCATGGCATACGCGGCTGGTACCGCCGACACCGGTAACTTCCCGTGGAAGCCATACAGGGCGCTCATGTTCCAGCACGTGGCAGGCAGCCTGAGCCTTGACCAGGCGGTGTTCGACACCGAGTACAAGATGGAGAGGCCACCATACAGGAGACCGGGCAGGAACGCATTCGGGGCCTTCCCCGGCTTCATCAACAAGATGGTCAAGGACATCAATGTCTTCACCATCGAGGAGGCTATCTACAAGATGAGCACCGCCGCCGCTGAGCACCACAACCTGAAGGGGCTCGGAACCATCACTCAGGGCAGCTACGCTGACATCACGGTGTTCGACTATGACAACCTTGAGGTCGTTGGCACACCCGTCGAGCCAAGCCAGCACCCCAACGGCATCGAGTACGTCATAGTCAACGGCGTGACCGTCGTGGAGAAGGGCAAGCACACGGGCGCTACACCCGGTAGAATCGTGAAAAGGGCCTAGCCCTCACCTATTCTTTTTGATATAATCAATCGTCTCTTCCAGGAATTTCTCTGTCTCAGGTTTCGGGATTATCGCACCGATGACATCCTTCTTGCCTCCCGCGTTGAACCCCAGTTCCTTTGCCCTGGTTATCAGTCCGTGGTAGTCAACGGTGCTGCTCCTGCTGTACAGCTGATCCTGGTCATCGAAGAAGCCGGTGTTCACCACGACTGTGTCCCTGCCGGTCCCCCATGCAAGCCGGCGAGTCACCTGGGATATGATTGCGAAGGGGGTGTCAAGCCTCTTCAGTTGGACCCCGTCAACCTCCTCGGGGGGCTCAGCGAGCACCCTGTCCAGCTTCTCTTCAAGGTTCTCCAGGTTTGCCCTCCACTTCTCGTTGCCCAGGATATCCTCCCTCGCCCTGTACCGCCTTAGCAGGTGTGGAGCCTCGGCCACCGAGTCCCTGTCACCCACCTTATAGCTGGAGTCAATCAGGTAGACAAGCTCAAGGAGCTCATCGAACGAGACGCCGTGATCAGACATGTACCCCTGAACCATCTCCCAGAACGGGGGGTTGTCCTTGATCTTCTGCTCCCTGTCCCCTATGAACCCCAGGAGGACATGCAACCCGAGGGGCAGATCAAGGTGCTCCTTGATGACCCACGTGTTGGACGGGTAATCGCTCCCTGGCGCGCCGTGTGCAACCGGGTTGATGTGGGTGATCCCCTCGATGGGTTCCTGATAGTGGTGATCGAACATGATGACCTTGGAGGATTCGGCTATCGCCCTGACGTTACCCGATGGCAGCGCCATGTCGCATATGATGACGTTGTCAAAACCCCTGACGTACTCGATGTGGTCCTCCGTCAGGTAGAACGTTCCCAGCGGCGGCGTCCACGTCTCGGTCTTCCTCTCTCCCAGCTGCTCAAGTATCAGGGCTGCGGAGCAGAGGCCATCAGTGTCCCAGTGGTGGATGATGAGGATTGAGCCATCGAGCCCGAACATGGCTTCAAGGATGAACGTGGATTAATAAAACGTTAGCCGAAACTCTGCTCCTCTGTGAACCCAGTGTTCAGCACCTGCACGAATAGGTGGACCTCCTTTTTTGGGAACGCCCCGTCCTTCATGTGTCCATAATTGTTGAGGATGATGAACCAGTTGTCGGTTTTGGGGGAAGTGAACACCAGCTTGGAGTAGGAAATGTTCAGCCCCTTGCCGTTGTCGTAGGTGTAGAACTTGACTTCAGTCTCGTTGAACCACCCCTCGAACTGTTCTTTCTTATCCTCCTCCATGAGGAAGAAATCGACGTATCCGCCGTCAAGCACGCTGACCGTGATGTTCAGTATATCTCCTCTCCTTGCAGGGAACTCGTAGATGAAATAATCCCCCTTGTCGATCCACAGCGTGTCCTCGACCAGCAGGGTAACAGTCTGGGTAGAGTTCAACTCGGTCTCGTTGAACTCCTCGAACTCGCCGCCCTGGTACGAGGCAATCATGTTCCAGAATACAATCAGCATAACCGCGAGCACCACACCCATGAGTAAGGGTGAAATCGTCCTCCTTGAACGCCGTCGGTTGCCCACGAATCAGAGTAAACTTCCCGAGTTAAAAATGAGTATCATCTGCACGAAAAACATCAAATCCACGGGAACCTAATCTTATCTGAGATCTTATGAACGCGAAGCAATCACTCGAACGGAGGCGGAGTTCGATTATAGAGGAGGTCCAGGCAAGGGGCTACGAGGCCGTGGTCTTCTTCAACGAGGTAATCAGGCAGAACCCCAGCAACACCATCTACGTGATGCCCGGGGCACTGGGAGACGAGCACCAGACCTTCGTCATGGACGCGAACGGCGATACAACGCTGGTCATGCCACACTGGGGCGCGGAAAGGGTCCGGGCCTCAGGCGAGTTCAGCGAGGTCATAGCTATCAAGCAGGAGAAGGGCCACCACATCAAGGGCACCCTTGAGGCGCTGAAAAAGTACCCCAAGGACAAGATATGCTTCGACATGTCAACGGTATCCGCCCAGATGTGGTTCAGGATAGCCGGTGAGCTGGGAATCAGCCCCGCACCGGAGGCGGACATCAGCGACCACGTGTTCAAGCTGAGGGCCATCAAGGACGAGTACGAGATCAACCAGATATGCAAGGCCATCGAGATCACGGAGACCGCGTTCCATGTGTTAATCGAGGACACGACGCCCGGGAAGGATGTATCCTACTTGAAACGGGAGCTTGACGCCAACATGATCGAGCTTGGTGCGTACGAGTTCAGCTTCGACAGCAGCATCGGGTTCATCAAGGGGAACAACACCCCGCACCTGAAACACGGAGACGCCCTGAGCCTTGACGTTGGAGTCAGGCTGAGGAACGGCTACTGCAGTGACATGGGCAGGAACTGGCACGTGACATGGGAGAAAGCTACGGAGGACTACATGGAGAGGGCAATGACGGCCCAAGTGGATGCAATCAACCGGATCAAGCCAGGTATGACCGGCAACGATGTCCTTGACATAGCCAATGAGCTCAACAGGGAGCTCGGGTTTAAGGAGACTGTTCGCACCGGCCACCAGATAGGGCTTGACGTGCATGACTATACGATGCCTTACGCGCCAAGCTTCGGGCCGATAGAGACTGACGACCAGCCGTTGAAGCCCGGTATGACGCTCACCTACGAGCCGAACCGGCGTGACCCTGAGACAAACTACCGTGGCCACATAGAGGACATCATCCTGATAACCGAGAACGGGGCCACCTGCCTCAACGAGATGCCCTACAGGATCACATGGTAGCCTCACCTCTTGGAAAGAAGGTGCAAGATAAACGGTGTAACCTGGGGAAGAGGGAATATCCTCCCATATCCTTGATGAAAAGTAATTAAACACGCGAGACCGCATACTCACCCGTGCAACACTTTGACAGTTGATATCGTCATAAAGAATGGGTTAATGGTTCTTCCATCGGGCATCACACAGGGCTCCCTCGTGATCGACGACGGCAAGATTATCGGTATTCTCAAATCAAGCGAGCCCAAAGCGGACAGGGTAATCGACGCCACGGGCAAGGTGGTACTCCCCGGCATGGTTGATATGCACGTCCACCTGAGGGACCCAGGCTTCCCAGAGAGGGAGAACTTTGAGTCAGGGACAAGAGCGGCCGCCGCTGGTGGTGTCACCACAGTCATTGACATGCCCAACACCCTTCCTGCAACAGTCACGCTCAAGGCTTTCAACGAGAAGAAGGCCATAGCCGACGGCAAGAGCATCGTAGACTTTGCATTCATAGGAGGAGCCGGCGAGGTGCCCCACAGCGACATGGTGGACCTGGCCAACGCAGGGGCAACGGCCTTCAAGAGCTTCCTCATCGCCAGGTTCAAGGAGCTGGCGGCAAGCGATTACACTCTATACAAGCACATGCAGTTATTAGCCGAGCTGGACAGGCCGCTGCTTGTCCACGCCGAGAACGGCGATATCGTTGACAAGTTCATGGAGGAGGCCATAGCCTCGGGCAGGACCGACCCCATGGCCCACTGTGACTTCAGGCCCGACATCGCGGAGATAGAGGCCGTCATGAGGTGCATCACCCTGGCGGCACAGACTGACTGCCACCTCCACATATGCCACATAAGCTCAGGGGGCACAGTGGACATCCTGGAGTGGGCGCAGAGCATCGACCAATTGGTGACGGGCGAGACAAGCACGAACTATCTGGTCTTCACAAAGGAGGCCATGAACGAGAGGGGGCCATACGCCAAGGTTGACCCCCCGCTCAGGTCCAAGGACGATCAGCTCCGCCTGTGGGAGGGGCTGAACGACGGCACCATCGATGTGCTGGCATCTGACCACGCGCCTTACACCAAGGAGGAGAAGGAGAAGGGCTTTGACAACATCTATGACGCCCCCAGCGGCGGCGTAGTCATCGAGACAAGCCTACCATTGATGCTTGACGCAGTCAACAAGGACATGATCAGCCTTGAACGGCTCGTGGAGGTCTTCAGCACAAACCCCGCCATGATGAACGGGCTCTACCCGATGAAGGGCGACCTCATGCTGGGCTCTGACGCAGATATAGTCATCGCCGACATGAACATGCCCTTCCACATCAAGGGCGAGAACCTGAAGACCATCCAGAAGATCACGCCGTACGAGGGAATGAAGGGCACCGGGATGCCAATCATGACACTGGTAAGGGGCCAGGTGGTCTACGAGGACGGCCAGGTCATCGGGAAACCGGGCTACGGCATATTCCAGCGCCCTCTGGAGTAGCCTAAACACCTTAAAACCCGTCACTCCACCATTTTTTCCCGGCTAAAGAGGCCCGATCTGGGCTATTCTATTGGTTTTTACATTAAAAGAGCCTGTAAAAGGGGTTAGATGGGGGACCCCCTCAGTAGACCTTGTTTAGGAATCCCCTGACGAGTTCCTCGAATTTCTCTGGAACGTCCTGGGGGATCATATGACCCGTGCCATCAACGTCGATGATCTCTATGCCGGACATCTTCTCGATGCGCTCCCTTGTTCTTTGCGTCACAAGGTCACTTGTAACCCCTTTCAGCAGCTGGACAGGGCACCCTACTCGCTCAAGGTATGGCCACAGGTCGATGGCGAGCCCGTTTCTAACCCTGTCCCCCCTTGACTTCAGGTAGTACCTGCCGTCCCTCTGCTTGAACGCGTGGTCAAGCCTGTTCTCCACATAGTACTCTGTGAACCCTGGGTACCTGTCGGCCAGCCACTTCTTTGCCTCGACCCTTGACTCAAAGTACTCGGGAGGCGTGAGCCTGCTTGACCTCCCCGTTGAATCAAACGGCGCGATGTCCACCAGCATCAACCCCTTGAACTCGTCCGGGTAATCAGCGGCCAGAACCATTCCCATCATGCCGCCCACGCTGTGACCGATGAGGACGCTGGGCTGGAAACCCAGCTGCGTGTAGCACCCCCTCATGACCTCGGCGTGTTCAGGGAGGCTTATCGACCCCTTGGGTGAATCGCTGTCCCCGTGGTCAAGGATTGTGAGACTCAGCACCTGGTACTGGTCCTTGATGCTCTCGGCCAGCTCATCCATACTGTGGCCGTCCATGCCCATGC
>SDBS01003887.1_pt1 | contig 14659 bp, 12 predicted proteins | sample 2277091 | NCBI WGS metagenome assembly SDBS01 (sample SAMN10404972, study PRJNA504765) | marine sediment metagenome | isolation source: marine sediment core GS10_PC15, 163 cmbsf | place: Arctic Ocean: Southern Knipovich Ridge | collected 2010
GAGGACTCGATTCCGTATGGGTTACCGACGAGATCCAACGGAACCTCCCGAATGAGGCCGGTTCGAATCAAATCCTCCCAGCTTTCGGCACAGGATCCGTGGCGCTCGGAGTAGTTGGCCAGCACGGCATCGAGAGCTCTTCTGTCCTTGGCCGTAACCGCATCATAGAGATGGCTCACGCACATCGTGCGGTCGTACTCGTCCTCTGCGTCGTCCACCGCGCGTCTCCAGTACTTGATTGAGTCGTCGATGGTCCACGCTCTTTCCTTATCCCGCCACACTCCGACCATGCGTTTGATCCGGCCCGGAGCATCGGGATGCACGGCCGCAATCTCGGCATAGTGGAGCGCCGCCTCCTGGTCGTGGAAACGCATGAATAGATCCCAGGCTGCAACTTCCGCCAATTGCCAGCTCCCCGGCAGATTCCTCAGGCCCTTGTCGAAGAGCCCACGCACCGTCTTTTTCAGCCGCGCCTGATCGCCGCCGGTCTGAATCTCCATGATCAGGGCCCCGATCCGGTAGGCGTCGAAATAGAGAGGATCGAGATCGGTGATGAGGTTGTAGATCGTCTCGAGATACAGGAATCGTTCATTGGGTTTGAACAGCGAGTAGTACTGGATCGACCACAGGTAGAGGATGTCGGCCACGAGACCCGGGTTGCCGAGACTCACCATCTTGAGCATCTCCGGCGACGGCAGGTAGAGAAGCTCCCGACCGAGCGGATCCTCCTGCGGAATCCTGCCGAGCTTCACCTCGGAACCGACCGCCACCCCGAGCAGCGCGCCGACGATCACGAACAAGACGAGCTTCCGCTTCACTTCAGGTCCTTGGTTCGAAAGCGAAGAGCTGCAAGAAAGAGCAGCACGGCAACAAACGCCGATGCGTAGACAACCGCCCAACCAACTGCCGCCGGTTGAATCGGGAGATCATGCACCACCTCGGTTCGGAAATTGAACCGCTCCAGGTTCGGAACCAGGTAGTACACCACCGCAACCACCGCACGGGTGAAGGTGCCGGGCAACTGCCTCGTCAGCAACCACAGATCGGAGGACATGTGCCCCACGACAAACATCGCAAGGGTCATCAACGAGCCCAGGATCGGACGGGTAAGGACGGCAAAGAGGGTGGCAAACGCGGCAACCACCGACATCTCCAACATGGTCATGGCGGCTGAGAAAATCAGCATCGGATCAAACTGGCGGGTGTAGATCAGCACCATGACCACCAATACCAGGGTGATGAGAAGCAGATTTGCGGCGACGATCGCCACCAGCCCGAGGTACTTGCCGAGAATGAACTGCCATCGTCGCACCGGTTTGGAAAGGATGTTGAACACCGTTCGGTTATCGACCTCGCGACTGATCAGAAGCATGCTCATCATCACCGCGATCAGCATCGAGAAGAACTGCATCGCCGCCAGTCCGATGTCCTTGACGATCTTCGCTTCGTCGCCGACCGTGAGCATCCCGAAGAGCTTCGTGCTGATCACCATCACGATCGCGAAACCGATGAAGAGATACAGGATCCGGTCGCGAATGGCCTCGCGAAAGGTGTTGACCGCAATCGCTCGAATGGCCCTCATCGATCGACTCCCTCGGAATGGGTCATGAGTAGATCTTCGAGGGTCGCCCGCACCGGGTCCATGCTCACGAGCTGCGCCCCCCGCTCGGCAAGCTCCCGAATCAACGCGTCGCGGTCTGCAGATGACACCCTGACCCACGCTTCGCCGCTGCCGACGTGATGTGCGAGCAATTGGGTCGACAGCTCCTCCGGTGTCGCGCCGGCAAAGGTCACCTCGTACCGATCCGCTTCACGCGAAACCAGGTCGCCAACGCTTCCGACGGCCCGGATCTTGCCGTCGACGACGATCGCCACCCGATCGCAGAGGGCTTCCACGTCCGGGATGATGTGTGAGGAGAAGAAGATGGTGACCCCCGCCGCAGCCTGCCGCAGGATCATGTCGCGCACGTCGCGCCGTCCGATCGGATCGAGACCGCTCATCGGCTCATCGAGTATCAACAGCTCGGGGTCGCCGAGCAGGGCCTGACCGAGAGCCACGCGCTGCAGCATTCCCTTGGAATACGTGCCCATCTTCCGGTCGCCGCTTCCCGCCATGCCGACGTCATCGAGAACTCGTGAGATGCGATCCTCCTGCTGCGACCGAACGACCCCCACCAGCTCGGCGCAGAAACGGAGAAATTCGCGCCCCGTGAGATGGCTGTAAACGTAAGGGCTTTCGGTCATGAACCCAATCTTGCGTTTGGCCTCGAGCATCGTGTGTGGAAGGCCGCACACGGTGATCGTGCCCGAATCGGGGTAGATGAGCTCGGTGATCGCCTTGATCGTGGTGGTCTTCCCGGCGCCGTTCGGGCCCAAGAAACCGAATATCTCGCCCCGCCGAACGTCGAAGCTGAGGCCCTTGAGGACCTCGATCGGTGACTCGAAAAGCCCCGGATAAAAGGTCTTTCGAAGATTCTCCACGCAGAGTTGGATGTCTGCCATCTCGGGTCCTCCAACGATCCTAAGACAGTATAACTACCGTGATGCTCGGCACCTCCATTATCCCGTGCGCCACCAAAATCGTAAAACCTCTATACGTCGTGTCATACTTGTAGATTGGAAAGGGGGGCGATCATGTCCGAACTCGCACCCATGGACATCCTCGGCAAGAAGTTTTCCAAAAGGTTTCAGGGTTATTCCCCAATTGATGTGCACGAGTACCTCACCGAGTTGGCACGAGTCGTCGAGAGCCTCCTTCGCGAACGCGGCGAACTGAGGCAACGGGTCCATCAAATGGAGCAGGAACTCAAAGCATTTCGCGAACGCGAATCGGCGCTCAAGGAGGCGTTGGTGGCGGCGCAGCGTTCCGCTGAGACCACCATCGAGGTGGCCCGGGTCGAGGGCCAGCGAATCGTCGAAGAGGGCCACAACCTGGCCGATCGACTCATGGCCGAGGCCAACGAGCGGGCGCAAAACATCGAAAAGGTGATCGGCGATCTCCGCAACCGCCGTCGCGAGGTCCGCGCCGAGCTCAATCGCATCGTGGAGCTGGTGCAGGGTCTGGTCCAGGACGACAAGCGCCGGGAGCAAGATGAGCGGTCCACCCCGCAGCTCGCGTCGTTTCACCGACACCCACAGGCAGGTACCGAGAATCAGGGATGAGCCTCCTCATTCGCGGCGCTCGCCAGGTCGCCACGCCCCTGGGACACGCCGCACGGCGCGGCGACGAGCTCGCTAAGCTCGATGTTCGCCCGCACGCCGTGGTGCGATGCGAGGAGGGGCGGATCACCTTTGTCGGAGAGGAATCAGAGCACAGCCGTCTCTTCGGTGATACCGACGAAACCCTCGACGCCGCCGGCGGTTGCGTCCTCCCAGGTTTCGTCGACCCCCACACCCACCCGGTGTGGGCTGGATCGCGGGAGGATGAGTTCGACCGCCGTCTGCGCGGTGAATCCTACATGGAAATCGCCCGCACGGGCGGCGGCATCAACGCCACCGTTCGCGCCACGCGGGCGGCGTCCTCCGAGGAGCTGCTCGGCGGCACCCTGGCTCGCCTCGACAACTTCCTGACGCACGGCACCACGACCATCGAGGCGAAATCAGGATACGGCCTCGACCTCGAAACCGAGGTCCGGATGCTCGAGGTCATCAGCCGTGCCAATCGCAACCACCCGATCGATCTTCACCCCACCTGTCTCGCCGCTCACGAGGTGCCGCCCGAGTATCGTGACGATCCCGAGGCCTGGGCGCGCCGGTTGATCGAAGAGATCCATCCGGAGATCTCCCGTCTCGGCCTCGCCGAAGCCGTCGATGTTTTCTGCGAGACGGGAGTGTTCGATCTCGAGCAGACCCGGTCACTGCTCGTCGACGCCGCCGACCTCGGATGGCGCATCCACCTCCACGCCGACGAGCTGACCCCGCTCGGAGGCGCCGAGCTCGCGGTCGAGCTCGACGCCCTGTCGGCCGACCACCTGATGTGCGTCACCCCGGCCGGAATCGCGGCGCTCGCCGGCTCGGACACCGTCGCGGTGCTGCTCCCCGGCACGTCGTTCTTTCTCCGCTCGCGCTACGCCCCGGCCCGGGACCTCATCGATGCCGGCTGTGCTGTCGCGGTCGCGACCGACTGCAACCCGGGCTCCTCACCCACCGAGTCGATGCCGACGATTCTCGCCCTCGCCTGTCTCGGCATGGGGATGGAGGTCGCCGAGGCCCTCACCGCCGCCACTCTCAACGCGGCCGCGGCCATCGGTCGCGCCCACGAGCTGGGCTCGATCGAGGTCGGCAAGCGTGCCGACATCGTGATTCTCAACGCTCCCACCTACCATCACCTGGTGTACCACTACGGCATCAACCCGGTGCGCCACGTGATCAAGAACGGTCGCATCGTCGTGTCCCATGGAAACACGGTTCATGACTGAACGTCGGGGTTTTTCATCCAAGAAGCAACAGCAATAGCTCACCGTATCAAGACGGGTCTCGTTGGTTTCGGAGTACTCATTGCGGCTGCCGCGTTCTGGATAAGCATACGAGGAGTCAACCTCCGGAACCTCAGCCCGGTATTGGCTCTTTGGATCGGTTCCTTGGCGGCCGTCGGTTTCATCACGACCAAACACCGTAAGATCCTGCTCTCCATTTCGAGCCTCTTTCTGTGTTTGGGCGCCGTCGAAACAGGAATGCTCGCCTATCAAGAGTTTGTCAAAGCACCCGCCAAGAAGTACTCCTATGAAGCCGACGTCGCTCCCGGCTGGATCAGTGAACATGGGTTGGTGGGATACGCCTTTCGAGGCCCTGTCAAGCTCCTGGCAATGGCAACGATTGGAAGCGAAGTGCTTTACGAAGCGGTGCCTTATCAAATCGACGGTTACAGCAGGCGTCGGTGTGCGGTCACCCGACATCCAACCCGACACGCTCTCTTCTTCGGCGGCTCCTTTGCGTTCGGCGAGGGTCTCTCCAACGATCAGACACTTGGGTGCCAATTTCAAAAACTGAGCGGAGGTGAGTACGAGTCCACGACGTATGCGATGATGGGATGGGGTGCGGCTCAGACATTCGCCCAACTGGGCGTGGATTCTCTTTTTGCCGATATCGAAGAGCCGTCTGGCATCGCCGTTTACTCCTTTCTCGACGACCACATTTATCGTACGACGTGGAAAATCGACACCGCCTCCGACTTCCCTGAGTACCCCTTCTTTTCATTGACCCGCAATGGTACGCTCGAGGGTCCATTCAACGCTACCGATAAGTGGGAACTCAACTTGGCACGAGGTTTCTTCACATTCCTGAGAGAATCCTCGCCGATTTTTCGCACCCTGGTCAGCCCTTCCTGGTTTCAAATCTCGTCTGATCCTCAGGCTGTGATCACCACAGCACGGGTTCTTGGCGCGGCACGACAGCGCTATCAGGCTCGGGTTGACGGTGAGTTCATCGTTCTGCTGTGGCCGCGATCCAGGCTCGATCCTGAGCTTGAAGAGCTTTTCGTCGGAGAGTTGACGAACCAGGGTGTCATTGTGGTCAAGGTGCCCCGACTTCCAGGTGACCCATCCGAAGCTCAACTCCATCCGCTAGACGGCCATCCGAGCTCAAAAGAGGTCAGATGGGTCGCACAATGTTTGTTGGACGCACTGACTCCGACAGAGTTCTGATCCTATCTGACGGCCCGCGCTCGCGAAAGCACTCGCATGAGGGCCGCCTCGACCTCCCCTACCGAAACGTCCCGCATGCAGCTCTGGTGCTCGTGGGGACAGCGCGGCGCGGTGCCGGGCGAACACTCGATATCGCGGCAGAGTACCTCATGACCGTCACCGAGGGGCGCAGTCCGGGAAGGCTCGCTTGGACCGAAAATGGCAACCGTCGGTATTCCGAAGACCGCCGCCAGGTGCATTGGCCCGGAGTCGTTGCACACCAGCATGGTGAGACCCGAAATGACCCCAGCGAGCCCGGCCACATCGAGACGGGGCCCGACCACCGGCAGCCGCCGGTCCGATGCTTCGCACAGCTCACGAGCGAGACTTTCCTCACCCGGGCCGAGGACGACGATCGGCTGAAGTCCCCGTGCAGCCAGCGCAGCTGCGAGTCGCCCGAAACGGGATGCCGGCCAACGCTTGGCTCGACCGCGAGCGGTGGCCGGCGCCAGGCCCACGACCGGCCCACCAAAAATGCCGGCCTCGCCGAGCGCCTCCTCGCCTTCCCGCGCAAGCCCGATCGGCAGCTTGGGCCGCCAGGAGGCATCCACGGTCGGGAGGCCGAGGGTCTCCAGAATCGCATCATTGTCGAAAATCTGGTGCCTCCCGCGATCTACCGCGCAAGATTTCGACAATAGCAGCCGGGCGCCCTCGCCACGGCTGCCCAGGGTCCATCGGGCCGCAAGCGAAATCAGGATTTTTGCCCGTGCGGCGTTTCTCAGAGTGATGCCCACGTCGTGGCGACCACGGCCGCGGCACACGATGACGGCGGAGGCCAGGGGCACCGCCTTGCGGGGGCTGGCAACCACCACAGCGCTGGGAAAGACCAGCGCCAGGAGTCGAATCATCGCCGGCCGCGTGTGGAGAACCGTCACCCCGCCGCGGTTGCCCTCGACCAGCCGGTCGACGGCCGGCAGCGCCATCATCTGGTCGCCCACCCAGTTGGGAAGATCCACCAGCAGCCGCGCCGGTAGTCGACGGGACCCGGACACGACTACCCCGCGCTTCTCACCGGGTTTCGCGAGGCGCTGGGAATCGGCTCACGGCACGTCGACCCGCAGCCGTCGGATGGAGAGGGCGCGTCCACTCCCCTCGTCGGCCTCCACTAGCGCTCCCCGCAGCTGGACGCCCCGCTTGGCGGGTTCGAAGGGCCGGGGCGTGTTGAAGAGGAACCGTTCGAGAACCTTCTCCGTCCGCATGCCGATGATCGAATCGTAGGGTCCAGTCATGCCGACGTCGGTCTGCAGCGCGGTGCCCTTCGGGAGGATGCGTTCATCGGCGGTCGGCACGTGGGTGTGGGTACCGAGCACCGCCGTCACCCGCCCGTCGAGATACCAGCCCATGGCCTGCTTCTCCGAAGTGGCCTCGGCATGCATGTCGACCAGGATGACGCGCACATCCGGGTGGGAGGCTCGGATCTCCTCGAGAACCTCATCGGCACGCCGGAACGCATTGTCGATCGGCGGCATCATGGCCTGTCCCTGGAGGTTGATCACCGCCACTGGAACACCCGAGGCCGTCTCCTCCACACACCATCCGCGACCCGGGTTGCCTTCGGGGTAGTTAGCCGGGCGCAGCAGGGATGGGTGGGCGTCAAGGAGGGGCACGCCCTCCTTCTTGTCCCACACGTGATTGCCGGTGGTCCAGACGTCAACCGGGAGCGGGTCAAGCTCCTCGAGTACCTTCGTGGTGATTCCGAATCCACCGGCAACGTTCTCGACGTTCGCGACCACGAAGTCGACGTTTTCGCGGTCGACGACCGGTTCGAGATGGCTCCGAAGAGCGCGCCGGCCGGCCGACCCCATGATGTCGCCGACGAAGAGTAATTTGATCAACGGGCATACTCCACGGCCCGCGTCTCGCGGATCACCGTGACCTTGATCTGGCCCGGGTAGGTGAGCTCCGCCTCCACCTTCTTGGCGAGATCACGGGCGAGCCAGATCGCATCCTCGTCCGACAACCGTCCCGACTCGACGACGATTCGCAGCTCGCGGCCGGCCTGGATCGCGAACGCCTTTTCGACGCCTTTGAAGTCGGTAGCCATGCTTTCGAGCTTTTCGAGACGTTTGATGTAGTTTTGCAGGATCTCGCGACGGGCGCCGGGGCGGGCCGCGGACAACGCATCTGCAGCGGTCACGAGCACCGCCTCCACCGAATGGGGATCGTAGTCGCCGTGGTGGCATTCCATGGCATGGATCACCTGGTCCGTTTCACCATGCTTGTGCAGCAGATCGCGGCCGAGCTCGAGGTGGGTCCCGTCCATCTCACGGTCCACCGCCTTGCCGATGTCATGAACCAAACCGGCCCTCTTCGCCACCGCGGCGTCGGCGCCGAGCTCCGCTGCCATGTGCTGGCTGAGCCACGCGACCTCCATCGAGTGCTTGAGCGCGTTTTGGCCGTAAGAGGAGCGGAACTGCAGTCGTCCCAGAAGCTTGAGGAGCTCGGGGTGGAGATCCGGAATCCCGACCTCGAGCGCGGCCGCCTCACCGTCGGCCAGTAGCTTCTCCTCCATCTCTCCCTGGACCTTGGCTACCAGCTCCTCAATGCGGCCGGGGTGGATGCGCCCATCCTGGATCAGCTTGGCCAGCGCCAGGCGCGCGATCTCACGTCGCACCGGCTCGAAGCACGAGAGGATCACCGCCTCGGGCGTGTCGTCAACGATCAAATCGACACCTGTTGCCTGTTCGAAAGCTCGGATGTTGCGGCCCTCTCGGCCGATGATTCGGCCTTTCATCTCGTCAGAAGGCAGATCGACGACCGACACCGTACTCTCGACCACGTGCTCCGACGCGATCCGCTGGATGGCCATCGAAATCACGCGGCGCGCCTTCTCCTTGGCCTTCTCGTTCGTTTCGTCCTCGATGCGCTTGACCAAATTGGCCGCATCCATGCGCGCCTCGTTCTCCATCGACCGCAGGAGCTCGGCCTTGGCCTGATCGACCGTGAGACCGGCGATCTGCTCTAGCCGCACCCGCTGCTCGGAGATGGCCGCGTCGAGCTCCTCCTCACGGGCACTGAGCCGACCATCTCGCTCCTGGATCTCAGCTTCCAAGGTCTCGACCGTCCGCTCGCGTTCGGTCAACGACTCGATCCGACCATCGATCTCGGTCTCTTTTTCCTCGAGCCTGCTCTCGAGACCCATCAACTCCAGCCGCACATCCCTGGTCTCCCGCTCGAACTCGGTACGGGCCGCGAGCAGGCGTTCCCGCGCGAGGATCTCGGCGTCTTTCCGGATCCGCTGTCCCTCGGTCTCAGTCGCTGCGACAATGCGCCGCGCCTCTTTTTCGGCGTTGGCGATGAGCCGGACCGCGGCGCTGCGAGAGCGCCTCCAAAGGGCCCACTCGACCACAAGAGCAATGAGAGCGAGCAGCAGCAGACCCACCGCTGCTACCGGTAGTAGTTCCACGATGCACCCCCTTGTCAAGGAGCAATCAGTGCAACCGGCGTCAAGCTGGAGCGGACCGTGGTCTCAAGAGGATAAAGTGGAGGTCCCCGCATCGGCCGTGTGAGCAAGCCTATTTGAACCTGCAAAACCACAGGTGGGTGCCTGTCCCCCGTCCATCTCCTACCTCGCGGCGGGCATCAGAACGAAGGAACCCGGCAACCCCTCAAATAGGTGTTGGTTCAGCGATAGTTTCACTCATCACCAACCGCGTAGGGACCTCCGAGTTTTAGTTTTCCTTCCCGGTCGTGCCGGGCTCCATGGCCTCTTCGATCTTTGTCACGAGACGTTTGGCCTGCTTCTCCAATCTCTTCTGCCGACTGTCCTGATCCGTTTCACGTTCTTGAAATAGTTCGTCAGCAATGTTCAAAGCGGTCAAGACCGCAATCTTGACCGTGTCCACACTCGAGCTTCGATCTGCCACCTCGCGCATCCGGAAATCGACGAACCGCGCAATCTCTTGGACCCGTGCCTCATCGCCATCCGCGCGCAGACCGAGCCGCTGGCCGAAGATCTCGACAGTGGCTCGGACGGTGGTCATCAGATAGTTCCTCCCACATCGAGTATACAGCATCGCAAAATGGAATTTTTTCGCTCTCGGGACCGTCCGTCGGCGGTCTACCTCGCTCTTCTCACCACCTCACACCGGGGTGCGGGGTAGACTCGAACGGTCATCGTGATTCAACCATCTGTGCCACCGCTGCCGAACTCGCCGACAATGTGCGATCGTCCCCCCGTCGGGAGGCTGGGTACGGTCACGTCGCTGATTCGAAACCAGTGGTGGATCGGTGTTCCGCTTCTGGTCATCCTCGCGCTCTACGTGCTGCCGCTGGCCGGCGCGCCTCCCGCCACAAACCCCAACGAGCTAGCCCGGATCGAGCTCGGTGCAGCGATAGCAGAAGGTGCCCGTCTCGACATCGGACCGGTTGCGCTGGCCTACGGGCTGTCGGAGGATGTCGCCCGCCGCGGCGGACGCATCTACTCGGACAAGGCCCCTGGGCTGTCGTTCCTCGCCGCACCCGTCACTCTGTTCCTCGGCCCCCTGCTGCCCTCCGTTCCGGACACCGACCTTCCGGCCTTTTGGCCCCTGCGGCATCTTCTGACGTTGCTTCTGGTGGTCGTGCCGACTTCCGGCCTCGCGTTCGTGATCGTCACTTGCCTACCCGGAGGGGACTCGCGGCGGCGCTCGGGCCTGGCCGTCATTATTGCTCTTGCGACGCCCCTGTGGGCCTATGCCACGGTGTTCTTCGGCCACGCCCCCGCGGCGGTCCTGGTCACCGTCGCCTGGGTGCTGCTGCTTCGCCCCGGCACAACCGAGAGACCACCGCACCGCCTGCACGCCCTGCTGGGCGGCGCGGCGGCCGGATTCGCCGTCACCGTCGAGTACCCGACCGTGCTCCTCGCGGGGGTGATTTTCGGCGCGTTGATCGCCCGCCGCACGCCGCTGCCGACCCTGGGTTGGGCGGTGGCCGGGGCGATCGCCGGCCTCCTGCCGGCGCTGTCGTACCACCAGCTCGCCTTCGGTTCGCCGTGGCTCACCGGGTACTCCTTCAAGGCCCACACCGAGTTCCAGGCCATCCACGCCAGCGGCGTGCTCGGTGTCTCGCTGCCGAGCCTGGAGGCACTGTGGGGCGTCCTCTTCAGCGCGCGACGCGGGCTTTTTTTCTTCAGCCCGATCCTCTTGCTCGCGCCAGTCGGTCTGTGGCGGATGGCCCGCCGCCGCGGCTTCAGGGACGTCGCCCCTCTGAGTCTTGCGATAACTATCTATGTGCTCTTTGCCGCCGCCTTTGTCGACTGGGAAGCCGGGTGGTGTACCGCCGCCCGCCATCTCGTGCCGATCGTGCCGCTGCTTGCGATTCCGGTCCTCTATGCGCTCGTGAATCTCGGCGGCGAATGGTGGTGGAACAGTCTCGCCGCCATCCTCATCGCCCTTTCCGGTGTCAACGCCGCATTCTGCATCGCGCTGACCCCGTTTTTCCCGCCCCAGTTCACAGCCCCCCTGGCGCAGCTCGTGTTGCCGTCACTGACAGACGGCGTCGGGTTGCACAATATCGTCAGCGCAGCACTTGGGGTGCCCCCGATTATCGTCGTGATCGCTATCGGCGCCACGACCGTCATCGCCCTCGGCTGGGCATCCTCACTGGTCTTGCGGCTGCCGCGGCGGTGGGTGGCCGCGATCTTCGCGGCGACGGTCGCCGCTCAGCTCCTGTGGCTCAGCTGGCAGGGCGCCGGCCAGACCGCGGAGGTCGAGTTCATGCGTGCCCAGGTGCTCAGACGGTTGGGTCACACCCTGGTGGCGGACCGAATCGAGGGGTCATTCATTCCGGCCGCGACGTCTGCTCGCGACTAGCCCTCCTTGGCAAGGGCGCCGTCGATCAGCTTCAGCACCTTCTCGAGGCGTTCGCCGAGCTCGCCACGCTGCTGTTCGAGCTTCGCGATGCGCTCTCCGGCCTGTGTATCGGAGTCAATCCGGCTCTGGAGATCAGCCACCTGGGCCTCGAGCTCCGCTTCGTGCTGCCGGGATGTGGCGTAGGCCTCAACCAATTCTTCGATCCTCGACTCGAGCTGTCTCAGCACTGCATCCATTGCCATCTCGGTTCCTCTCTTCTCTTAACCCAGTCTTCTCACCGGGTGTCTACTACGGGCGGTGATTCCAGCCATCTGTCGTGCTTTTCGCAAATCGTGCTCCTCGACGTAGTGCGACTACGACTCCGTCGCCCGATTTGCGAAAAACCCAACATCTGACTACCCTTCGCCGCCCTCGCCACGAAACCCGGTGAGAAGACCGGGTTAGGCCAGAGCAACGCCGAGCCTCTCGACAAGACCCCGGCGGAGACGCTCGTGAGCTTCGTTGACCTCTTCCTGGGTCAAGGACCTGTCGGCATGTCTGTAGACCAATCGTAGGGTGGTACGCACCAAACCGGCGAGCGCATTCTCATCCCGGTACCGAACGAGCAGACTCAGCTCCTCCACCCACTCGGAGGCGAGATCGTCGACCGCCCTCTGGAGCTCGGCATAGCTGAGGTCAGCCGGGTGCTCGACCGTGACATCGACCACCACCGGCGGATGACGGTGCAAGGGCCGGAACTTGGACAACGGAGGTTCTGTCGCCCTCTCGAGGTCGAGCTCGGCGACCGCCGCCTCGTGGCGGAGATCCCACCGCTCGGCAAGCTCGCGCGACAGGATCCCGGCACAACCGATCGTCGCGCCGTCGGCGGTTTGAAGCTCGGCGCCCGCACCCGGGTCCAACCACGGCGACCCCCCCCGCTTCCAGGAGACCCCCGGCAAGCCGATCCTCCTTACCAGGTCATCAACGATACCCTTGAGCCGCACGAATCGCTCCTCGGGCTCTCCGACCTCGTCGGCGAGCAGCACGGCGATCCGCTCGTGCTCCTGCGGTCGTTGATCGACGAGGCTGAACACCCGGCCCTGCTCGAAAATCGCAAGCCTCCGCTGGCCCTGATTGAAGTTGGTGTTGGCTGCGGTCAGCAATCCGGGAAGCAGCGACCGCCGCATCACGGCCTGGGTCTGTGCCAACGGATTGTCGAGCGGAAGCGACGGCCCCGGACACAGGGGTTGCGTCGCCACCAGCTCGTCGGTTTCCGGGTCGATAAAACTCCAGGTCATGACCTCGACCAATCCCGCCGACACAGCAGCGTCGCGGGCACGGTCGATAAGCTCCCAGTTGAAGTTCCTTCGGCCTGGGTTGGTTGGCAGGACCGGCAGCTCGGATGGAACCGCGTCGTAGCCGATGTGGCGGATCACCTCCTCGTAGAGGTCCGGCACGCGGTCGATGTCGACCCGCCACGGGGGCACCGTCACCCGTACCACATCACCTACGCGCTCGGGGGCGAACCCGAGCCCTTCGAGAATCTTCACGGCACGCTCGGCTGGGATCTCGAGACCCGTAAATTCCGACAGCGCTGCGATCGACAGCTCCATTTGCGGCGCCTCGAAGGGGCGCGGGCAAACATCGATGCGCCCGCGGCACACCCGGCCACCCGCGAGCTCGGCGATCAGCCCAGCGGCTCTATCGCATGCCACCGCTGCCATCTCGGGATCGGTGCCGCGCTCGAAGCGGTGCGAGGCTTCGGTGTGCATGCCGAGGCGGCGCGCGGTGCGGCGCACCGACAGGGCGTCGAAGTGGGCGCTCTCGAGGAGCACGTCGGTCGTGCCCTCGTGGATCTCCGAGTCCCCACCGCCCATGATCCCGGCCAGCGCCACGACCCCCTTGCCATCGGCGATCATCAGCATCGACGGGTCGAGCTCACGCTCCTCACCGTCGAGGGTCGTGAGCTTCTCGCCATCGACGGCCGGGCGCACGACGATCCGCCGCCCGCGCACGCGCTCGAGATCGAAGGCGTGCAGCGGCTGACCGAGCTCGAGGAGCACGTAGTTGGTGGCATCCACCACCACGTTGATCGGGCGCACGCCGCAGTTGAGGAGGCGGCGCCTCATCCACTCAGGGGATTCTCCGACCGTGACCCCCCGGATCACCCTCGCGACGTATCGCGAGCACGCTGCGTCATCCGCGATTTCCACCGCGGCAAGTTCGGCGGCGTCCTCGTCGCTCTCGTCCAGCTCGAGTTCGAGAAGACGCAGCGTCGCGCCGCTGGCGAGGGCCGCCTCACGCGCGAGACCGCGGTGATTCATGGCGTCGGGGCGATTGGTGGTCACCTCGACGTCCCACTTTTCCGCGCCGTCACCGTGCTCGCGCAGCTCCACCAGACAACCGCAGTCGGTGAGCCGATCGGCCAGGGTGTCGAGATCAGGAGCGCCGTCGAGATGCTCGATCAGCCATTCGGAGTCGAAGATCATGCGAACTGCCTCGTCAGACGCTGGTCGCCGGCGAAGAGCTGGCGGAGATCAGGTATGCCGTACACGAGCATCGCGATGCGGTCGAGCCCGAGCCCGAAGGCAAATCCGGTGTACCGCTCGGAGTCGACACCCACCGCCTCGAAGACCCGCGGGTCGACCATCCCTGAGCCCAGGATCTCGATCCAGCCCGAGCCGGAGCACACGCCGCAACCTTTTTGGTCGCAGAAGATGCACGAAATGTCGACCTCCGCCGACGGCTCGGTGAACGGAAAGTAGCCGGGGCGCAGCCGGACCTCGACGTCGTCGGAGAAGAGGGCGTGGAGAAAGGTCTCGAGCGTTGCCTTGAGGTGCCCGAAGGTAATGCCCTCGTCCACCAGCAATCCCTCGATCTGGTGAAACATCGGTGAGTGGCGGAGGTCGGAGTCCCGGCGGTAGACGCGGCCGGGCACGACGATACGGATCGGAGGTTTGCGGCTCTCCATGACCCGCGCCTGCACCGGCGAGGTGTGGGTCCGCAGCAGGTATCCTCCCGGAAGGTAGAAGGTGTCCTGATCGTCCCGCGCCGGGTGATCGGGCGGAATGTTGAGAGCCTCGAAGTTGTGCCAATCGTCCTCGACCTCGGGTCCGGCCTCGACGTCATAGCCCATGCGGAGGAAGATCTCCTCGATGCGCCGCCTGACGATATGGACTGGATGCTGGGCGCCATGTGAAACAGGCG
>SDBS01003888.1_pt1 | contig 14658 bp, 11 predicted proteins | sample 2277091 | NCBI WGS metagenome assembly SDBS01 (sample SAMN10404972, study PRJNA504765) | marine sediment metagenome | isolation source: marine sediment core GS10_PC15, 163 cmbsf | place: Arctic Ocean: Southern Knipovich Ridge | collected 2010
TTGTTGGCCCTGAAGATCCACTGGTAAAGGGAATTCATGATTATTTCCTCGCAGATGAGAGATTTATTAACATTAAGATAGCCGGTCCGGTAAAACAAGCGGCAATGCTTGAAGGGAGTAAGGAATTTGCCAAAGAATTTATGCAGGAAAATAATATTCCGACCGCAGCATTTGAGTCTTTTGGCAAAGCTTCATACAAGGAGGCTTGTAAATATTTAAAGACCATGTCACCGCCTTATGTGTTGAAGGCAGATGGTCTTGCTGCGGGGAAAGGAGTGCTTATCCTCGACAATTATGATAAGGCCTGTGATGAGTTGTCAGAGATGTTTGAAGGAAAATTTGGTGCAGCCGGGAACAGGGTGGTAATAGAACAATTTTTGGAAGGAACCGAATTATCAGTATTTGTACTTACTGATGGAAACAGCTATGTGTTATTACCTGAAGCCAAAGATTACAAAAGGATTGGAGAGGGAGATACTGGACTAAATACAGGTGGGATGGGTGCAATATCTCCGGTACCATTCGCAGATCCTTCTTTTATGAAAAAAGTGGAATTCAGGGTCATTCAACCAACCATGGATGGTATAAAAAAAGCAGGGATGAATTATAAGGGTTTTATTTTCTTTGGTTTGATCAATGTCAATGGAGATCCATTTGTCATTGAATATAATGTAAGAATGGGTGATCCTGAGGCGGAAGTAGTGATACCCAGGATAAAATCAGATCTGTTAGACCTGTTTTCCGGGGTATGTGAGGGTAATCTGGATAAGAAAAAACTGGAAATGGATAAAAGAACTGTTACTACAGTAATGCTTGTGTCAGGAGGATATCCTGGCTCCTATGAAAAAGGAAAAGCTATTACTGGCCTTAATGAAGTGGAAGAGAGTATTGTTTTTCATGCCGGGACTAAATCTGAATTGGGACAAATTTATACAAATGGGGGACGCGTTTTAGCCTTAAGCTCTTATGGCAATAATATGAAAGAAGCATTGGAGAGATCATTTAATAGTGCCAGAAAAATTCATTTTAAGGGAGTTTACTTCAGGAAGGATATAGGATTTGATCTTTAAGTTAGTGAGATTCATATTTTGCGAAGCAAGATTTGTAAGTCAAACTCCTGCCTGCTTGTCAGGCAGGAATCCCGGCAGCTCACAACACAGGGGAATTTATGTTATACAAATAAGCTAAAGAAGAGATGCTAACTCTTTACAGGAACAATCAGCCTTTTGTAATTATTTTGATCATCTTCACTGTTTTCGTATTGTGGATTCCTTTCTTTATTGATCCTGAATATTATCTGGGAGGATATAATTTCCAGGAACAGCCATTGGACCTTTTAAGCATAATTTCCTCATGGAATCAATACTTCTGGCTCTTCCTTAGCCTTTTTTTATGCTTGTTCCTTGCTTTCCGGGTTTCATTTATCAATCTCAATCAACAACTAATTGAGAAGAGAAATTATCTTCCGGCTTTATTCTTTCTACTTTCCCTGAGCTGGATACCAGATTTAAAAATAAATATCAATTCCCTAATAGCTCTAATATTTATTTCTTTTGCTTTGAATAGCATATTATCTTTTTATAATAAAAAAAATGGTCTTTCTGTATATTTCATCTCTGGAATATTAATTGCACTGGCCAGTTTGTTATATTTTCATTTTTCAGTTTTTTTGATTGTACTTTGGATTGCAATTTTTCTTTTTCAAAGGTCTTCCTGGAGAAACTTTCTGACTGCTGTAATTGGTTTTCTGATCCCCTGGGGGTTTTATTATGGGATTTATTATTTCATAAATGGGAGTGTTAGCAAATTGAATCAGCTTATTTATAATATTTTTGTAAGTAATAAATCATTTGAGGAAATTAATATTTTGCTTTGGGTTTTGATAGGACTCACCATTCTTACTATTCTATTATCCAGTATACATTTCGTAAGGAAAAGAGGCCAGGCGAAAGTACGTGAGAAAAGGTTTTTCTATTTGTTTTTGTGGACCTTTATAATTGTCATGATTCAGTATTTTGTGCTACCTGTTCATGAAAGTTTAATACTCCTTGGGATGGTGATTCCTTTATCTTTTCTTTTTTCCCGCTATTTTAGTTTAATTAAGAGTGACTGGAAGGGGAATTTGATTTTTAATGTGTATTTTTTTTCTATAATGATCGCCCAATACCTGTTTGTCTTTATCGAAATCTAAGCTGGATGCAGATTTAATTGAGCTAGTAAAAGACTCCATATAACTTCTACCATTTTAGATTTTTTATCAATTTTAGTTTTCGCATCCATGGCTAACAAGGAAGAAGCCACCAATTCACTAATAGAAGACTAATGCGCGCATAATGACGATTCTTGGGGAGGTCATGAATTAACGAATGGATTCATTGAGTTCCGCCTGGTCTAAAAGTTTAAGGCCTGGATTTTTTGACATAGGAAAGAATTCCAACTGCGCTACCCTTTTTCCCATCTTTGAAGGAAATAAATATGCTGTAAGGACCTGTCATTTTGCATTGGAAATTAAAAGACTGATAAATTTTACCTGTTTTTGGATTATATGAACTGCCAATCATTCTTCTGGTGTCAAACAGTTGGATAATTCCCTCACCTTCAGAATCTTTTTTGTTGCATATTGTAAATCGATAAGTTGTATTTTTTCTTAGAATGACAGAATTTTTAGCAATGGGTGGCCGATTGTTTTTTATTACTCCGGGTAGTTCAACTATAAAATCTTTTAAATATATTACATCATTTCCTGCTACAGAAACACGTATGTTTACAATTTCTTTATCAGTCTGAGAAAAGGCTGAGAAAGAACTGAGTATACATGAAAATATCAGAAGCAGCAGGATCTGTCTCATATACTTATTGTAACTAATATTTAAGGTCAAATTAGCATTAATATTTTATAAATTTAATAAATGATTTCGAATTTTAGCTGTTCTTTTACTTACATTTTTGATTTGTTCCTCTGTAATTTTTACCAGGCTGGTTTCATTCTGAATGATTATCAGCATCCCATTTTCATCTTCCATTATTTCCGGGTCCCCCTCAATATAGCTAATTTCAACCTCTGCAAACTCCTTCTTTAACAATTCTAATTCTTCTATAAGCTCCGGAAATCCTGGCGTATTCCTGTGTGCCTTTAGAACTGAGAAAAGATCTTCCATGATGATTTTCTGTTCGCCAATGCTTTCATATAAAGTCTCTTCTGAATGCTTCAATGCAACCTGGGTGGCCAGGTACATTCCCTCCAGCCAAAGACCGGTTATCACAAGAGAGCTGACAGCAGATCTATGAGTTCTTTCAAGATAAGAATTCATTTCGTTAAAACTATGCACAGAAATAAACATAAGAGAATCTAAATCGTGTTTGTTCTCGGATAATCTTTTCAGGGTTTTGAAATCAAAAAACTGACCCACTTCAAGTTCATCAGACAAGAGCTTAATGGAAGAAATATAATCAATAATGGGCGTATTTTTCATGTAGATATTTAAATAACCCAAATCGGCACTCATGGCTCCAAGCATCAAAGATTGATCAAAGCTTGTGTTGAGAGTTTTAGCTTTTTCTGTAGGAACCAGGAGACCCCCGTAATAAGGAACCCCCAGATCATGAAGCATAGCAGAAACTTCAACCGGTGAACCCAGATTTTCAATGACATTAAACATAGCTTCTTTATGAATTTCATTGGAAGGTTCCATCAAAAGTGAATCGGGAATGTCAAAAGAGTCTTTCTCCGATTGATTTTTTTGGAGATTGCAGCCCATTATTAATCCCAGTAATACTATACTTATGCTTAATGTGAATTTAGCTTTCATATGTTCGTAAATAATGTTAATAAATATATGATTTTCATGAAACTGATATCTGTTTTAATAATATTTCTTAAATCTAATATTTTCTGCAAACCTGATAAACTTTCCTAAGATATCAAAATAAAGAGTGAAATATAGCACAATTACCATACTCCATACAACAAGAATATTGAACCAAAAGGTGTCGAAATAAAGACCCATAAAATGTTTTTGTGGAGCAAAAAAATGAGCCCTTAAGTTAAAATACCCGGAAGGTTCAGGAGTTTGATAGATAGGATGATATTGTTGAATAAAATGATTCCTGTATTCAAGTATCCTGTTTCTTTCAAATCGCTTTTTTACAATATCTGATACACTTTCATTATAATAATTATCTTTCAGTTTTTGAAATAGCCGGGGATCTTCATTCAACATAAAACGTATGATATTGTCTTTTTGTCGCTCTGCTGAGGCAAGCTTATCGCTAAAATATCCTTCCATAATTTTTAGATAATAGGAAGTTGCAAAAGCAGTTCCTTGTTCAAAACCTGAAGGATTCAATTGGTTCAGTTCCTGAAATTTCATTTCCGGGATCATTTTCTGATACCTGGCAATTTCATTGTAAAGCAAGTTTATTTTTCCGGGGTTCTCCTCACTAAGATCTGTACTGTTAAAGGCATTGATGGTTTGGGAAAGGACTCTTCTTAAAGCCGGAATTTTTTGCGAAAGTTCAAAGTCAGCTTCACTTTCATTTTTTTCAAATTCATAGAAGTAGCTTTCAAACTTATTGTCTTTGAATTGGTGCACCATCAAGGCTTCATAAGTCCATCTGGTTGCCATTGTTTCGGCAATTAATGGGACATGTTTTACACTACCAATTTTCCTGTTCAATTTATCAAAGCTGAACATTGCACCACTTAAAACCATCATAGGAATAATCAGTAAAGGAATAATGATGTAAATGGTTATTGCAGAATTAAATGAGGCTGAAATATTAAGCCCCAATAAATTCGCAAAGGCAGCGGTACTAAATAAGGCCATCCAATAATAAAAGTTCATGCCTTTTATTTCAAGAATGGAATTGCCAACAACAACGAATAAATAAGATTGAAGGGCAGAGATCAGCAATAAAATCAGAATTTTTGCCAGAAAATAGCTATGTTTATTAAGATTCAGAAAGTGTTCTCTTTTTAAAATTTTCTTATCTCTGAAAATCTCTTCTGCACTCAGGGTGAGAGCCAGAAACAGAGCCACAATAAGACTCATGAATATATAAATTGGAATGTTGTCATTCTCTCGGAATATGTAATTATTTGATTCAGGGTCAGCAATATAATGAATTATATAAGATAGAATAAAACCCAGAACCGGTGCTTCCAGGAGGTTTAGAGCTACATATTGTTTGTTGGCCAGTTTAGATAGAATATCACGGATCCAGAATATTCTGAATTGTTTTAATTTACCGGGAACATTTAAAGAATATGGCGGGGTTGAATCAGGAGGTTTTGGTTTTTTCGGCTTTTGCAATTTTAGAAAATGCTCCTCCCATTTTTCGGGACTTATTTTCCTTTTCTTTGTATATCTCCCATATTCATCAACTTCCTTTTTTTCTACAATGTTGTAGATTAATTCCTGATTTGCATTCCCGCAGCATGAACATTCACCAATTTCACTATTGATCTGATTATCTAATTTCTTAAAATGGATTATAGATTCCACAGGGTTTCCATAGTAAATCAGAACCCCTCCTTCATCCAAAAGAAGTATTTTATCAAACATCTTAAAAAGATCGGAAGAGGGTTGATGAATAACTACAAAAACCAGCTTCCCCTTAATAGAAAGTTCCCGCAATAAGTCCAGAACATTTTCTGAGTCTCCGGAGGATAATCCCGAAGTAGGTTCATCGACAAATAAAACGCTAGGCTCCCGGATAAGTTCAAGAGCAATATTTAACCTCTTTCTTTGGCCTCCACTTATGATCTTTTTTTGAGGAGATCCTACCTTTAAATCTTTTTTCTCTTCTAAACCAAGGTTATTCAGTACTTGATCAACCATGATTTTGAGCTCATGCCTGGTTTTATTTCCAAAGCAAAGTTTGGCATTATAGAACAAGTTTTGAAAAACTGTAAGTTCCTCAATAAGAAGGTCATCCTGGGGAATATATCCTATTGTTCCAAGTGTTTTTGCACCTCTTGAATGCAAATCAATGTTATTGATCAAGACTTTCCCTTGAGTAGGTTTCTCGATGCCGGACAATGTGTTCAATAATGTAGTCTTGCCTGATCCACTTGCACCCATTATCCCAACAAACTTTCCCTGAGTTTCAGAAAAGGATAAACTCTTAAGTCCAAATACTTTATTCTGGAATTGATAACTTATATTTTTTACCTCAAACAAAATTTTTTCATACTTTCTTTCTTTTCTGAACTTTGATACAATATCACTGTAGTATATAGGTTTTCCCGATTGCAATCTGAGGCTACCTCCACTTGCGAATATGTATATCCTTCCTGGTTGAATACCCAAGCCATTTAGGAAAACTTCGGAATGATAAGTTTGTTTGAGAAAAAACACATCCACACTTTCAAGCCATAGGATGCTTAAAACATTTGCATTAGCAGTTCCCCTGGAATGATCCTGTAGAAATTCTTCTCTTCCAATTTGCAAGATACTGGATGTTATTTTTATATTTTTTTGATCATTCTTTATAAAAATTTCAATGGCATTAAATTCTTCTTTTGGGATATTAAATACTTCGGCAACCGTGTAAATAATGGTCATTCTTTCATAGCTATATTTCCTTGCTACATTCACAAGTTCAAATAGCCTGACACACACAATGGCTTTCTGTTTTTGTATTAATGTGCGATTGATTTTTTTACAAATAGCAAAAATCCTGACAGAGTCTTTGACTGAAGTGCCGGAATTTTTGGTCAGGGATTTTTTTAAGATTTTAAGATCAGCAAAATCCTCAAACAGAAGCATATACTCTTCTACAGAAGATTCATTTAACTGTTGATTCAGGAAATTTCTGACAAATTCTATTTCTTTATCCTCTACCATTCCTCCTTGCTTTATAATTAAAGCAAAAAGTTGCATCAGGGCCTTTAAAATTTCTTCACTCATTTATTGTCAGAGTTTGTTCTTTGCGAGAAAACTAAGAGTATGGAATTAATGAAATTCAATAGAGCATAAGATGGGTTGATGATCAGAATTTTCAAAATTTAGATTTACTGTTTTTGAATATACAGACAGCAAATTAGGAGAGCATAAAAAGGAATCCAGGATTGTGGTACTTGTGCTTTCCTCATTATACGGTGCAGTATTTGAGCGATTTGTAGGTACATCCGGGTCAAAAATCCAAGTCCAGCCCTCGGGCATAAAATCTTCTGAAATAGTTGAAAGAAGGAAATTCTCGTAGCCTGATTTTTCATTGAATTGCTGATCAATGAAATTGGGAGGGTTTTGGTTCCAATCTCCACCTACCAACAGGTAGTTGCCTTTATCATACTCTGCCAACAGAAAGTTTTTCAGGTATTCCATTTCATGCTTTTTTAGCATTCCTCCATCAAATGCTGAATTGTGGGTATTGATAATAAGTAAGGACTTCCCATTTGAAAGAGCGAATCGCTGAACCATAAAACAGCGATCCAGCATAAAAAGCTTTTTTGGCCAGGAATAGCTGCCAGGGAAATCCATACGCTCTACAAGAAAAGGCTCAAATTTGCTGATAGACAGTAAGCCAGAGAGAACTTTCCCCATTGGTTCAGTAGGAGGTACGGGAACAAAAAAGGACTTATAATTCTCAGCAAAAAACGAATGTGGGTATTTAATTAAACTTGTTAATTCCTCAGACTGGTTAATGTGATATGTCCTTTTTGAAGAAACATCCACTTCCTGAAGTAAAAACAATTCAATGGAATCATTCAGGACAAGGAATTTCCCAATGGCTTCCATATTTTTCTTAGTGTTTTCTTTTGTAGCTCTTACATTTTCTCCCCCGTCAAAAAAGAAGTCCATTTCTGCACCCAGCCCACAATAGCCAATATTCCAGCTTAAAATATTTAAGTAAGTATCCGTTGAGATTGTATCAGGAGAAGAAGATTCAAATATAAGCTCCCGTTCTTCAGGATTATAATCTCCTAATGTAGAGACAATAAGAAACAAGCCAAACAATACTACCAACAGTAGTATGAAATAAAGGAAATACTTCAGAATTTTCATAGTTGTTTATTTTTATTTTAAAAATAAGTAAATTTATTCATATCATAGTGATAAAAAGCCCTTTTGATAATTGGCATGAAAATGATTTATCTCTATCTTTGATCAGTTTATTACTATATATTAAATTACAAACAGATGAACTGAGCCCGGTGACAATCGGGGTGATCTGCCCCACCTGACGGCAGGCAGGCATCTGACCATTTAAAAGTAAACTATAAACAAATGAAATTTGGTGTTGTTATTTTCCCGGGATCCAATTGTGATCATGATGCAATTTATACTCTTGAGAAAATTTTAGATCAGGAAGTTGTTGAACTTTGGCATAAAAGTGAAGATTTACAGAAAGTTGATGCAATTGTCCTGCCGGGAGGCTTTTCTTATGGAGATTATCTTCGTTCAGGGGCAATTGCAAGGTTTTCTCCAATTATGAAAAAGGTGATTGAGTTTGCAAAAAAAGGTGGGATTGTTATTGGAATTTGCAATGGATTTCAAATTCTTTGTGAAGCGGGCTTATTGCCAGGGGCCTTGCTCCACAATGCAAATCAGAAATTTATTTGTAAGAATATACATATTTTACCCGATAATAATGATTCTTCTATTAATTCCACTCTGAATAAAAACAAAGCTTTGAAAATTCCTATTGCTCATGCTGAAGGGCGATACTTTGCTTCGGAACCTGATTTGTCTAAAATGAGACGAGACGGACAAATCCTGTTTCGATATTGCAATCAGGACGGAAATGTATCTGAAGAAGATAACCCGAATGGATCTGTGGAAAATATTGCCGGAGTTTGTAATGAATCAAAAAATGTATTTGGGATGATGCCCCATCCTGAAAGAGCTGCAGATGACGAACTGGGGAATACTGATGGCCGCCTGATATTTGAGTCAATTGTCAAAACTTTTGAAGAAAAAAAAGTTAGTTTTTTTAATTAACACCTCGCAAATTCTTCTTTTTACTGAGGGTTTATGGTTTTTTCTTAACTTTACTTAAGAGGAAGCCAGATCAAGAAATCATCCTCCCAAAGCACCTCAGAATGTTATTTAATAAATCATATTTTTTAAATGCTTCCATTATAGCCGTTTTACTGGTATTATTATTGGCTTTTTACAGGGGAAATATTCATTTAGCTGAAGAAGGTAAATTGATTAATTCCAATAAAATTGATATTCTTCATTACACTCTCAATTTGAATATATTGGATTTTACTTCCAGACAAATTTCCGGGATTGCTGATTTGCAGGTAATGATATTGGAAGATAATCTGTTTGAGCTCTGCCTGGATTTATTATCCCTCAAAGTAGATTCGGTATGGATTGATGAAGTCTCGATTGAGAAATATTTTCATGATGGAAAAGTTTTAATAATTCCATTTAAGGAGTCGCCACGGAAGGGCTATACCCTTCTGGTTACTGTATTTTATCATGGAAAGCCTGTAAAAGACCCTCAATGGGGTGGATTTTATTTTAGTGAAAAGCATGCATTCAATATTGGGGTGGGAATGGGGTATGATCTGCACCCTCTTGGAAGAGTCTGGTACCCTTGTGTTGATAGTTTTACCGACCGGGCAACTTACGATTATTTTATCACTGTTCAAAAGCCTAATATCCCTGCATGTCCGGGTACTCTCATGGAAACCTTTAACAATGATGATGGAACAATTACCTATCATTGGATGCTGAATACCAGCATACCTACCTATCTTTCTGCAGTTTCTGTGGCAAATTATATCTGCATTTCAGATACACTTAATGGCTTGCTGGGAGAGATCCCTGTCAACATATTTGTGTTACAGAAAGACAGCCTGAATGCAGTAGAGGGGTTCAGAGATTTAGATAAATGGCTTAATTGTTTTGAAAGTTTTTTTGGCCCTTATCGTTGGGAGAAGATTGGATTTGTTTCAGTCCCGTTCCAATCAGGTGCCATGGAACACGCCACAATGATTAGTATTCCGGATTATTCTTTAAAGAAGCCAGAGAGTTTTCAAGACCTTTTTATCCATGAGTTTGCTCATAACTGGTTTGGAAATCTTGTTACCTGTGCTTCCTCAGCTGATATGTGGTTTAATGAAGGTTGGGCAAGTTATTGTGAGGCTTTGTATTATGAATATTATTACGGGAAAATTAAATTTCGGGATTGTATGCGTAAGAATCATCTAAAAACACTAAAATATGCTCATATTCATGATGAAGCTTATAGGGCACTATATAACAATAATCCCAAATATACCTATGGAAGCACGGTATATGATAAAGGGGCAGATGTGGCTCATACTTTGAGAAATTATATTGGAGACGAGAAATTTTTTACCACGATGAAAAGTCTGTTTTCAGAGTATGCATTTCATCATATTTCAACTTCTGAATTTCAATCTTTTCTCGAAAGGAAAACAGAGCTACAGCTGGAAGATTTCTTTAATTTCTGGGTAGAAAGTCCCGGTTTTCCGCATTTTTCTGTTGATTCCTTTTCAATTCAAACTGCAGGAAGTGGATATAAGATCAAAGTTTTTTTCAGGCAGAGATTATTGGGTACCTCTGAGTACTCTTATTCTAATCATGTTGACTTGATGTTTATGGATTCCTCCTGGGAATCCTATGCTGAAGTATTGGAATTATCCGGTTCCCATGGTAGTCAGGATTATTTTATCCCCTTCAAACCCGAATTGGTCATTCTTGACCCATATGAGAAAATAGCCGATGCCACACTGGATGAAATTATTACCATAAGGGAAATAGGAAATTATAGTTTTGAGGAATCAGGTTTTTTTATGAAAGTCACTGCTTTATCAGATTCTGTATTTTTTCGAGTCACCAGGAACTGGGTATCCCCAGATCTTACAGGCAATGATTTTGTACTCGACCCTGCCGGGTACTGGACCATAGAGGCTCTTTTAAACAGGGAATTTAAAGCTGAAACTCATTTCTTACATGAAAATCCACCTGAGCCTGAAATCTTAAATGCAAGTTTCTATAAAGCCAGCATCAATGATTTAGTTTTACTGTTTCGTGAAGGTGCCGGAGATCATTGGGAAAAGATACCATCTACTTTAGTTATCGGTAAAAATTTAACCCATGTCATTTCTTCCCAGGTTAAAAATGGAGAATATTGCCTCGGATTTAAGAACTAAATAAGGAATAACCGGGTATTTAACATTTTTTATTATTTTTGCTACCTGAAAAGATGGGGGCTTAGCTCAGTTGGCTAGAGCGTTTGACTGGCAGTCAAGAGGTCAGGGGTTCGATTCCCCTAGTCTCCACAAAAGTGCCAAATCGAAAGGTTTGACTTTTCTTCTACAGTTAGCTCCAATGTCAAAAATCTTATCTTCATAGTATCAGCGACTTACGGTTTGAAAACATGTGATTTTCAAAAAGTGTAGTGCCAATAAAATATATAGAAATATTTGTTATTGTGGTACTTATGATAGAAATTTGCAGTGTCATAAATATTGAACATGTTTGTCAGAGTCAAAAAAAGCGGGAATTACAAATATCTACAGATTGTACAGACCTTCCGTGAAGGTAAAAAAGTAAAACAGCGTGTGGTCAGTACACTTGGCCGGCTGGATAAATTACAGGAAAAGAACGATATCGAAAGTATTGCACATTCTTTAAAACACCATTTGCACCACGATGTATAAAAGACCTTGTAGAAGAAAAACTATTTGCCCGTCGCCGCACCTTATTCACTGAACTTGAGATTGTATTTTTCGATACCACGTCTATCTATTTTGAAGGTGAAGGTGGTGATCAGATCGGGCAACGTGGGAATAGTAAAGACCATCGCCCTGACTTGAAGCAAATGGTTGTGGGAGTAGTACTCGACAATAGTGGTTTTCCTTTGTTTTGTGAAATGTGGCCGGGTAATACTACTGATGTAAAAAGCCTTCTGCCGGTTGCCGGCAGATTAAAGAAACGTTTTGGCGTTGAAAAAATATGCGTGGTTGCAGACCGGGGCATGATAAGCCAGGATACTATCAAACAAATGGAAGCAAAAGGCTTTTTGTATATACTCGGGGTAAGAATGAGAAAAGTAAATGCAGTAAAAAAGGAAGTACTGACACGATCAGGAAAATACAAAGAAATAATCCCTGAAATTAAATTGTCCAAAGCCCCATCTCCACTTAAAATAAAACAAGTATGGTACAATGAAAAACGCTACATTGTTTGTTTGAATTCAAAACAGGCCAGGAAAGACGAAATAGACAGGGATGCCATCATCCGGGGATTAAAAGACAAGTTGAAAGGTGGAGCAAAATCTCTTGTGGGCAATAAAGGGTACCGGAAGTATCTTAAAGTTGCTAAGGACACATTTCAGATTGATCAGGAAAAAATCAAAGGAGAAAAACGTTTTGACGGTAAATGGGTGCTTACTACCAACATGGATCTGCCGGCAGAGCAAATAGCTCTTAAATATAAAGAGTTGTGGATGGTTGAGCATGTTTTCCGCTAGATGAAAAGCATTCTTGAAACACGACCTATATATCACAAAACAGACGAAACAATAAGGGGGCATGTCTTTTGCAGTTTTCTTGCTCTTGTTTTGCGAAAAGAACTGGATAAACGCCTGGAAAAATCTGGCCTGAACCCGGAATGGTTTGACATAAAACAAGATTTGAAAAGCCTTGAGGAAATTACTATTGATGATGCCGGGAAAAAAGTTACTATAAGAACAGAAGCCAGAGGAGTATGCTCATCTGTTTTCAAGGCTGTGGGGATGGCATTGCCACCAACAATACAAAAAACCGAAATGTCATGAAATGTAGTGCCAAAGAATTTTTGTATACCCGTATAATTCTGCCTGTCAGATTGTTGCATTTTTGAAGTGTAGAAGATGAGTCAGAGTGTATTATTGACTCTTGCAATATGTGGTAGGCCGAAGGCTTACCTTATAGCCAGCAAATTTTGCAGCCAGCCAGCTTCGTCCTCCGTAGCTTAAGCGAAGGAGGACAAAAGAACCAAATTTACGAACCGCATTGAGCATAGTATATAATAATTTTGCTGAGAGCTGCGGCCTTACGCCTGGCGAAGCCAGTCAGGGCAGGCAAAGTATTTTTTCTGCGCGGTGGCCAAAAGAAACTATATGAGTGGAGAATTTGCTCTTTTCAAAAAGTTAGTGCCCGGGAGGGCGTGCTTTTTGAAATATGCAAATACAAATATTCTTTATTAATTGTTTTTATATTTCTTAAAACATCCGATGTGTGCAACTCCGGATGTTCATCGCTTAATATTTAATAGCAAATTATTCTTTTATGAACTTTTTCGTAATAATCTCATTATCAATAAATGCGCGAATAACATAGATGCCTTCTTTCCAAGAGTGGGTTGAAACTTTATGTTTGTTACTGTATATCTTGTTTGATTTCGATTTTAAATTCATGCTAAAATCAAATACTTCAACATCCCAAGTAATATTATCATCAATTGGTTCGCCATCATATTGCATTATTTCAATTTCTATTTCTGTAGTTACAGGATTAGGTGCTAAATTAAGATAATACATTCCTTCCATAAATAAGCAATCCATCCATTCAACTTCTGTATCATTCCAAGTACCAGTTCCACAAGAATTGTTACCTTGAACTCCTACTAAATAATAATCAGGAGAAAGTGCTGAATAATCTAATTCAGTGCTAGTATTACTATAATATTCTCTTTTCGAGTAAAGCACCTGTGTGCCACTTATATTAGAAACTTTAATATCAAAATAGTTAAAGGAGTGCGGAAAAGGATATTCAACTTCGTTTCCAGTATGACTTGTACAAAAGAATCCTTCTTCTTCAATTCCATTTGTAAATATCATTTCATCTACGTACGGTGGTCCAACCCAAAAATTCTTTCTAATAACAATTGGTTGTAATGCACCTGATCTAATTTCTGCTTGTACCCAACCATTTCCGCTTACATTCGAATTAATTGCTTCTACTTCATACTCATTAGTTCCTTGACCACTTACATATGCTAAATTATTGCTTTTTGTCCAAGTAATTGTATCAATCGCATTATTAAGTTCAAATGTTACGTCAGAAGTACAAACCACAGATGGGCCTGAAATTGTCATCATATCATCTGCTGCATCAAAAATTGCTCTATGAGCATTTACACGACCGTAACCAAGATCGTTACACCTGCCATTTGTGTATGTATAATTCCCTACTTCATCTGCAGATGATTTGAGAATGTCAAATACCTGTTGCTGAGTAAAGTTGGGATTATAAGATAATAATAATGCAGCAACACCTGCTGTATTAGGGCAGGCAGCGGAAGTGCCACTAAAATAACTCATATAATTGCCACTGACATAACCATCAGTACCCGATAAGTCTGTTGTATAAATTTCAACGCCTGGAGCAGCCAGATCAACTTCTGGTCCATAATTACTTCCCCACCAATCTTCTCCATCACAAGATGTTGGGCTTTTTCTCTCATCACACATCGAAGTTGCACCTACGGCAATCACATTACTTAGTTCTGCTGGATAATCAACATCAGAATTAATGTTACCAGTAGAAAATAAGACTATTCAGCCGTCTCCTCCTCTACCATTATCTACAGCATTTGTTATTGCATTATTTACTTTGTTACTTGACCTACCTACACCATAAGAATTAATTAAAATATCGACATCATACTTTACGTTACTCTTTCAACT
>SDBS01003889.1_pt1 | contig 14658 bp, 15 predicted proteins | sample 2277091 | NCBI WGS metagenome assembly SDBS01 (sample SAMN10404972, study PRJNA504765) | marine sediment metagenome | isolation source: marine sediment core GS10_PC15, 163 cmbsf | place: Arctic Ocean: Southern Knipovich Ridge | collected 2010
GATATTTTCCATACAATAGAGTTTTTAGTGTTAATTGTATTTTTAAGTTTTTATTTTAATTTTTTCTTGTTTATTTTAATTGGTATGTTGTTTCATTCGATTCTTGATATTATTGACATGACCCATAATAGTAAGTGGGCGTAAGAGAATTTAGTTTAATTAGGTATTTAATCCCAAACAAGAATAAATATTTCTGATTATATAAATCTTTAAATAATTATGTTTTTCTTTTATAAAAATGTTATTAGCAATAAAAGGAGGCAATCCAGTAAGAAAAAATGAGAATTTTCTTATTTTTGGAGAACCTTATATAGGGGAAGAGGAAATAAGGGAAGTGGTCAAAACTCTTGAATCTTGTTGGATAGGAACTGGCCCTAAAGTTGCTAAATTTGAGAAGATGATTAAAGATTATTTAGGAGCAAAAAATATAGTTGCTCTTAATTCATGTACTGCTGCATTACATTTATCTATGGTTGCCTCTGGTATTGGAGAAGGAGATGAAGTAATCACAACTCCAATGACTTTTTGTGCAACTGCGAATGCAATTACACATACCAGAGCAAAGCCTATTTTTGTTGATATAAATAAATATGATTTAAATATAGAACCTAAGAATATAGAAAAAGCAATTACAAAAAAAACAAAAGCTATATTGCCAGTGCATTTTGCAGGAAGGCCATGTGACCTCGAATCTATTTTAGATATTGCAAAAAGAAAAAATCTTTTTTTAATAGAAGATGCTGCTCATGCTATAGGTGCAGAATATCATGGTAAAAAAATAGGGAATTTTGGTGATGCAACTTGTTTTAGTTTTTATGCTACTAAAAATATTACAACAGCAGAAGGAGGATTAGTTGCAACAGCAAAGAAGGATTTTGCTGATAAAATTAAGATTTTAGGACTGCATGGACTAAGTAAACATGCATGGGAAAGATATTCAGATTCAGGATATAAACATTATCTTATTGAAGAACCTGGTTTTAAATATAACATGACAGATGTTCATGCCTCTTTAGGAATACACCAGCTTTCTAGAATAGATGAATGGGATAAAGTAAGAAATAGAATATGGAAACAATATAATAAAGCTTTTCAAAATCTCCCTTTACAACTCCCATCACCAATAGAATCAAACACAAAGCATGCTAAACATCTTTATACAATAATTGTTCAAACAGAAAAATTAAATTGTAATAGAGACCATATATTGCAGGCAATACAAGCAGAAGGAATAGGAATAGGTGTGCATTATACAGCTTTACACTTACATCCTTATTATAGGGGAATGGGATACAAAGAAGGAGATTTTCCAAATACAGAATACATAGGGGAAAGGACAATTTCTTTGCCTTTATCAGCCAAACTAACAAATAAAGATATTAATGATGTTATTTCTGCAGTGACTAAAGTGATTAATTATTATAAAAAATGAGAAAACAAAAATGTTTGCTTGATGAGTCAAATTACAATATAATTGAAAAAATATATATGAATAGGATTTATTATAAATTCATTAAAGACTGCAAAGAAAATGACATTATTTTAGACTTTGGTTGTGGTAGAGGTTATCTTAAAAAAAGAAACCCAAATTTTAAAATAATCAATTATGATATTGTGAAAGAATTATCCGAAGTAGAAGATTATACAAAGAAAAAACCAACGATAATAATTTGTTCTCATGTCCTTGAACATCTAATTTCTGATGAAATAAGAAAACACTTAAGAAATTTTAAAAAAATGAAACCGAGACTATTAATTGTTGCAATACAAACCGGAAACATAATTTCAAGAATGGGAGAAATTTTAATAAGTAAAAATTTGCATCTTGGTCATATAACTAAATTAAATCAAATAAACAAAATACTAAAAGAAGAGAAATTTTGTCTTTTAAAAAAGAGAAGGATTTTTACTCTAACTGAATTAACTGTATGGAAAGTAAATGAAAAATGAATAAAGGAAAAAAAATAGAATTAAGTATTATATTAGCATGTTATAATGAGATGCAAATCCTGCATAAAAGTATTTTTGAATTAATTGAATTTTTAGATAATACAAAATTAAATTATGAAATAATAATGATTGATGATTGTTCTAAAGATGGTACAAATAAGGAACTTCCAAAGCTTGCAAAAAAATATCCTCAAATAAAATTTTACCTACATAAAAAAAATATTGGAAGAGGAGGCACAGTTTCAGAAGGGCTCAAACTTGCTAAAGGCCAGGTAATAGGATTTTTAGATATAGATTTAGAAACCCCTCCTTGGTATATTTCTCCAGCTTATATGTACATTAAAAAAGGATATGATTTAGTTATAGCATACAGAATACACAAACTAGATATTAGAATAATAATAAGAACAATATTAAGTAGAGAATATAATTTTTTAGTGAGAAATATATTAAAAATTCCTTTTCCAGATACAGAAGCAGGATTTAAATTCTTTAATAGAAAAAAAATACTACCTATCCTAAAAGAAACAAAAGATAAGGGCTGGTTTTGGGATACAGAAGTAATAACAAGGGCTTATTATAAAAAACATAAAATAAAGATGCTTCCAACATTATTCATAAGAAAACCTTCTAAAACCTCAACAGTAAAGGTTTTTAGTGATAGTTTAGATTATTTTAAAAAATTACTTAGATTTAGAAAAGAAATCAAAAGAATGAAAAATGAATAGTCCAATTTATTGGCACCCCAAAATTTATGAAATTGTAACGAAAATCCTCTATAATAAAAACTATGTAAAAAGATATAAAGAAATAGGGAAAGAGGCAAAGGACTTAGAAGTTTTAGATTTATGTTGCGGAGATTGTAAATTATCAAATTTTATAAGAAATTATCGAGGGATAGATTTTAATAAGAATTTTGTTGAAGCCATAAATAAAAAAAATATTAATATAGAATTAAGAGATATTTCTTCACAAAACATTCCTAAAAGCGAATGTATAATAATGCAAGGTAGCTTGTATCAATTTATACCAAATCATGAAAAAATAATAAAAAGAATTTTAAATGAATCAATTAAAAAAGCAATTATTTCAGAACCATATATCAATATGGCCTCTTCAAAAAATAGAATTTTGGCATTTATTGGAAAATTGTTTACAAAGACTTCTAAAATGCATGAAAAACGATTTACAAAAAAAGAATTAATTGTCCTTTTTAAAAAATATGAAGCAAATAAAATAATAGATTTAGGTAGAGATATTATGGCTGTTTTTGAAAAAAAATGAAGAAAGAAATTTAATAAAAAATAATAATCTTTCTAAGTTTATCTGTATCTTTTATTATTATAAATTCTCAAATAAGACACCTTCTTTTATTTGTACCAATTATTCTCTTAATTTTAAGAAAAATTTTAAATAACAAGCAATTTAAAATTCAGATAATTGTATTCCTTGTATTGCTTTTTTTTGTAATTAATCCTTATATTATCCAAATAAAATATGAAACAAACGGCATGGAATTTAAATCTTTTATAAAAAATTTACCAAATTTACAATTTAACTCACAATTTACAGAAGACTTAATTTTACAGGATTTAAATGATATCTCAGAAGATTTTCCAAATCAAAAATTTGTTGTTGGAAATACACCAGACAGTTATCAAGATCTTGCCCACATATATTCGGCAAAAATATTAAAGAATTTATAAGCATCCAAGATTACAAACTTTTTTTAGAAAATGAGACAACAATTATATCTAAAACCTTCTCTTCCAAATCTAAAAGTTGGAACAGAAGAGATATTTATATTGAAATAGGCTTAAGAAAAACTATAAATGACAAAACAGATTATGATTCAATTCAATATACTCTTTCATTTGAAAAAGACTTAAACTTAGAAAAATTTCAATTAATTAAAAAATATAATATTCTTTATCTTTCTAAAAAAGCTTAATTCATTCTTTTCTCCCTTGAATAATGACTACTCTTGAAAAAAGAGAAGGATATACCTTAGCTAAAAGATTAGTAAATTTATCAATAACTCTGGCAATTTTTTTTGCAGTTTTTGAGCCATGGTCTGATGTTCTTGATTCCCAACAATAATCTATTTTCTCAATTTTAAGATATTCAGAGAAAAATTGAATTATGTCTTTTACTCTTGGGGTATGAATATGTAAATGCTCAATTATAGTTTTAAAAGGTTTTTGACAAGTTGTTTTCTTTCCAATTAAATAATAAAATCTTAAAATGAAATTATATTCGTTAGGCATAGATAAAAAGAAAAAAGCATCTTTTTTTCCTAATCTTAATATTTCCTTCATTGTTTTTTCAGGGTGTATAAGGTGCTCTAATGTTTCTAAACATACAACAATATCAAAAGATTCATTTTTAATAGGCATTTTTCCTTTATCAAGATCAAAAATATAATCATGTTCTCCTTGATAATCTAAGCTATAATAAAGAATATTTTTAGGAAGAAACTCTTTAAGAAACTTACCCCCTGCCCCAATATCAAGAAGTTTGTATTTTTTATTTTTCGGTAAATTTCTAATTATTTTTAAAGGCAATTTATATCGTAGTCTCATTAATCTTTTTTGCATTTTCTTTATCTATTTTTTATTATTTCTCTTGTTTAAACTCTGAATAAAACCTTGAAAATGCCATTATTGGAAGAATAATTCCATAAATTAATGCTAAATAAGGAAGAAGATTTAATATACCAAAAAATACTATGGCACCGAACATCTCTAATCTAAAAAAATTATGGAAAATTTTCTTTATTTTATTTTCATGACCTTTTTTAAATCTTTTTTGAAGTTTAATAAGTTTTTTAACTTTTCCTTTGTCAAGATACATTTCATATTTTTTCAATCTGGCAAATTGATTTATCATAAATGAGTATGCTCCAGAAAAACCTGCTATTAAAAAAATATAATCTGGAATAGGCAATGGATTATTAAAATATGCTCCAAGAGCTATACATAATATTATTAAAGGATTTACAATTGTGTGGGCCATGTAATCTAGATAACTCCCCCCAAAAGAATATACTTTACTATATCTTGCAACTTCTCCATCACACCAATCAAATAATATATAGAGATTATAAAATAAAACACCAACTAAAGAATAAATATATTGCCCTTTCATAAAAAAAACTACAGAGATTAACCCCAAAATTAACATTAGAAAAGTAACTTGATTAGCAGTTATCGGAGTATATAAAAGTACCTTAGTAAGATAAATTGAAATGTGATTAAAAAATTTTCTTTTTAAATTTAAATTTTTTCGGTTTTCAAAAGTCTGACATATTTTTCTCAATTCTTTTATTGGTGGGACTTTCTTAACCATAAAAAGATTATTATAAGATAGTTTTTAAATTTAATCTAAAACAACTTTGTCCTCTGGTATGTTTGGGAGTTTAACTGCTATATTTATTCCTTCTTTCCGCATAATACTATAATCTAAATAAATATAGAGATTTATGAATATGAATCTTATGTCCTTGTTTAACCTGCTCTTTTATATCTGATACAAATCACATAAATTTAAAAATCTAAGCGTTTTTTTAAAAAAATGAAAGCAATTATTCTTGCCGCAGGAAAAGGAAAGAGGATAGGTTCAATAACAGATAAAAAACCAAAAGCCCTTCTAAAAGTCAACAATAAACCAATTCTAGCTTACCAAATAGATGCTTTAATTAAAAATGGAATTACAGAAATAATTATTTGCATTGGCTATTTATATAAAATAATAGAAGAGTTCTGTAAGAAAAATTACCCACACATTAGTATTAAATTCATTTACAATAAAAGATACGAATTTACAAACAATATGTACTCTTTTTATCTAGCAAGAGAATACTTGGATGAGGACATAATACTAATGAATGGAGATGTGGTTTTTGATGAAAGGATTATTAAAAAAATTATAGAAACTCCTGGAAATTTAGTTCCTGCTGAAAAAAATGCTTATAATGAGGAAAGTATGAAGATAAAATTAGATAAAGAAGGATGCATAATAGATATTGCAAAAACAATTACCGATGGTTATGGATGCTCCATTGATATTTATAAATTCTTGAAAGAAGATGTTGAAAAAATAAAAGATGAGATGATAAGAATTATTGAAAAAGAGAACATTGGAGATGTTTGGACAGAAATAATGTTACAGAACCTATTCAATAAAAAAGAAATTTTAGCTAAACCTCTTGATATAGAGGATATGAAATGGTGTGAAATAGATAATATTGAAGATTTAAATAAAGCAGAACTAATGTTTAATGAAAGTCTTAGTAAATTAAAAAAGAAGAACATTTTCCTGTTAGATGTTGACGGAACAATCTTGCTTGGAAATAAACTCTTTCCCGGGGTAAATGAATTTATTTCTAAATTAAAAAACAAAAATAAAAATTTTTATATTTTAACAAATAATTCATCTAAAACTCCTGACACGCATTTAGAAATCCTTTCACAATCAGGTTTAGAAATTGATAAAAAGAACATTTTAGTTTCTACCGATGGCTTAATTAAATATCTAAAAAAAGAAAATTATGAGAAAATCTATCTTATAGCCAATCAAAAAGTTTCAGCGTATTTTAAAGAAAAGGGTTTTAATTTAGTTTCAGAGGCTCCTGAAGCTGTTGTTTTAACTTATGATACAGAAATAAATTATGAAAAATTAAAAAAAGCCTGTTCTTTGCTAAATCAAGATATCCCTTATTTTGCAACGCATATTGATATAGTCTGCCCTACTTCAAATGGAAATATTCCAGATATAGGAACTTTCATCAAAACAATAGAGCTTACAACAGGTAAACTTCCTAAAATGACCTTTGGGAAACCTTACCCTGGGATTATTGATTTTATCCCAAAAGAAGATGCTGTTTTTATCGGAGATAGAATATATACTGATATAAAACTAGCAAAAAATGTTGGAATTTTGTCTGTTTTAGTTTTATCTGGGGAAACAAAAAGAGAAGATGTAGAATTTTCAGATATACAGCCAGACATAATAATAAAGAACATAAGTGATCTTATAGATTATGTCTAAAGGCATAACAAAATTGAGAAATTAGGATTGTCTAATCATGACGGGCAGGAAATGTTGTTTTATGTTGTCAAGATTATCATAGTTCTATAAAATTTGGAAATTTAAAAAATGAAAAATTAATTGATATATGGGATAAACCTTTTTATAAAAAATTAAGAAAAGAAATTAAGAAAGGAATTTATAGATTATCAGCTTGTAGAAAATGTGTGGGATTAGAATGAAATGCAATCTAAAAATAAAAATTGCTCAAAGATATAATATAACTTTAAAAGATAAAAGTAAGTAATTTCATACAAAATTCTAAATTATTATATAACTAAGGATTTATTATATAGAACCTATACATCAGTACCTACTTTGTTGAATTACCCATATTTTTAATAATACTGATAATTCCAAATTTATAAAATTATCTATCAATATTTGTTAATTGCAAATTAAATCCACATGCTTTAGCATGTGGAGGATGTCATATTTATTAATGTTTAGTTGTCCAAGATATATATCCTTAGGAATTTTACCAGAGTTACAATACCTTAGCTTTAAAAATAAATTCTTACTATTAAAAAGATGGCAAATAAGGAGAATAGCAATGAGTTAGATAGTTCTTTAAAATTAATTGCTAAAACATCAATGATTGTCTTTATAGGCATTATTTTATCAAAAATTTTAACTTATATCTATAGGATAATAATTGCAAGACATTTTGGACCAGAAGTTTATGGTTTATTTTCTCTTGGATTAATGATTCTTAGCTTAACTGTAATCTTTTCAAAATTAGGCTTACCCCAAGGAAATTTAAGATATATCTCTTTTTATCGAGGAAAAAAACAAATAAATAAAATAAGACATATCTTTCAATCTTCTCTAATTTTGCTTTTCTTTTCAAGCATCATTTGTGGTATTACCTTATTTTTCTTATCAAATTTCATATCTATAAATATTTTTCATAATCCTGATTTAATAATTTTCCTCAAATTTTTTAGTATGGTTGTTCCTTTAAGTGTTCTTTTAAGTATTTTTATACACATACTTATAGCATATGAAAAAATTAGTTGGTTTTCTTTTATATTTAATGTTCTGCAAAATCTTGTTAAAGTAATAGTTATAGTTTTTTTAATAATAATCGGTTTTAAGATTAATGCAGTGATTTTTTCTTACATATTAGGAATTTTTATTGCAGTGGTGGTTGCATTTTTTGTTTGTAAATATAACATACCAGAAGTTTTTAAAAAATACAAATTAAATAAAAAAACAAAATCTAAAATCTCTAAAGAATTATTTTCTTATTCCTGGCCACTTTTATTCTTTGGTTTTATTATATTAATGTTTAATTTGACAGATTCATTCGTAATAGGATATTTAAAAACTGTAAAAGATGTTGGATTTTATAATGTAGCAGTAAATATTTCACTATTATTAGTTATAATACCAGAATTATTTATTCATCTTTTCTTTCCCTTAGTAACCAAAGAATATTCAAAAAACAATTTTAAGTTAATAAAAGAACTAAGTCAGCAAGTAGGAAAATGGATATTTATTTTAACCTTGCCTCTTTTAATTTTAATATTGCTTTTTCCAGGCGCACTCATTAATATTTTATTTGGCAGTCAGTATCTTATAGCAGAGAATGCACTAAGGTTTCTATCTATTGGAATATTTTTTGCTGTTATTTGTACTATTTCTCGTAATTTGCTTTCTATGCTAGGAAAATCAAAATTAATTCTTTTTGACATTATTTTAGCTTCTACAATTAATATAATTCTAAACTTTATATTAATTTCAAAATATGGAATAAATGGGGCGGCAATAGCAACAATGGTCTCAATAATTTTTCTAAACTTAATATTCTTATTTCAAGCAAGACATTATCTTTCATTTATTCCATTAAGAAGAAAAGTAATAAATGTCTTTATAGTTTCAATAATTTCTACAACTTTGTTAATCCTCATCAAAACTCAGTTTACAGTAATTAATATATTCAATCTAATTTTATTTAGCTCTTTTTTTATTTTTTCTTATATAATTTTAATGTTTGTTACTTCTTGTTTAGACAAAGAAGATATTATGATTCTAAAAGCAATCAAAGGAAAACTGAAATTTTATAAAAAATCTTCCACACATAGATTAGGAATAAAACACCTTTAGAAAACTCACGACTTTAGTCGAGAACATCACATTATTAATTATTTATTTTTTGATTACTAACAATATAAAAATTAGTCAGTAAATTGATAATTTGACGGAACTTACCACCTTTTCAGTCAACAATACCTGTTTTTAATACTTTATGAGATATTAAATTTTAACTTTCCTCTCTAAATTACTCTTCCCTTTTTTATTATCCTTCTTTTTCTTATTAAGAAGATTATTCCTCATAGTTGAAGAGACCTTTTTAGTGTAAGGGAAATAAATAATCTTTACACCAACTTTTTTAAAAGTGGCTTCAATTTTTTCCCATTTTTTTATATTATACCAATCATCTCCAACAAACATAATATCAAACTTTAATTTTCTCCATGCTTCAAATTTGTCCATGTCCTCTTGAGCAACAACAGTATCAACATATTTTATTGCTCTAATAATCTCTGCTCTTTCATTATAAGGAATTACAGCGGTTTTATGTTTATATTTTACAAGTTCATCTGTGCTCACACCAACAATAAGATGATCACACATAGATTTTGCATTCCTAAGGATATTTAGATGACCAATATGAAATAAATCAAATACCCCTGTAGTGTATCCAATAGTCGGATTGTCCATATCTATAAAAAAACAGAAAGAACATTTTTAAAACTTATTATACTACACTAATAATCAAATGAAACTGTAAAATAAAGTTTTTAACTACAAAAAACTTTAAATAAGAAAATTCGTTAGAATTTACTATGAAAAAAAAAGTAGAATTTAATATAAAAAAATCAATTAAGACAACAAAAGACATTTTTATTTCCAGAATGCTAGATCCTTATACAGCAAAAATTGCAAAGTTTTTATATAATTTGGGGTTCTCTGCTAATCTCACAACATTCATAACATTTTTACTTGGAATGTTGGGGATTGTTGTTCTGCTTTTAATGCCAAATTATACAGGATTAATTATTGCAGCAATTCTAATTACTTTAAGAAATATTGGAGATACAGTAGATGGGAAAATTGCTAGAGGCTCAGGCACTTTTACACCAATAGGAGGATTTGCAGACATTGTTTTAGATTGGATTTTTTTCCATGCAGCTTTTTTTGTTGCAATTGGATATCTTACAAACCATCTTGCTCTTGGCTTTTTATGTGTAACAGGGTTTATGAGTAGAGAATTTACAAGAAGAAAATTCATACAAAACTATGGAATAAAAGTAACTGAAACAAAAGAAGCAAAAAAACTTCCTTTTATTGTTTCTCTTGTAAAAAAATATGATTTAGCTTCTGCTTTTTGGTTGATACCAATACTCTTATTAATAAATCCAGTATTGATTATTTATATTATAGCTATAATAGAGTATACTCTTTTATTTGGAGAGCTTGGTTTTGATTTAGTCTGTTTTTGGAGAAAATCAAAGGGAATAGCTAAAAAAGAATAAAAATTAATTGATACGCACATCAAACTTTTTAAGACATTTAAAAAACTCTTTATAAACAAAATAGTTACCCAGAATCTTATACCCTCCTGCTCTAACTAATATCCAACTAGATACAAATACAATGAAGCCACCATAAAACTAATAAACTAATTAATTTTCTAATTTTTACATGAATTCAAAATTATTTAAGCGATATTTTTATTTTCTTTTTGAAAATCCTGGAAGAACATTAGATTTTATAAAGAATCCTAAATTTTTAATAAATCATTTTTCTCAACTTTTTGGATTAGAGAAATGGTTGTATATGCCAGACCTTCAAACAATCGTGGTTTATCTTAATTCTGTTTGCAATTTGAAGTGCAAAATGTGTGATGTTGGACAATCAAATAATAAGGGAATTGATAGATTAAGAAGTGCTCAAAAAAATAAAAATTTGAATTTAAATTTATTTAAGAAACTTCTTGAGGATCCATATATAAAGAAAAAGAAAATTACTTTTTATCTCTTAATGACTGAACCTCTTCTTTATCCTAAGCTTAGTGAACTTATTAAAATGATAAAGAAAGAAGGCCATTATGTTACAATGTCTACTAATGGTTATTTGCTTCCTAATAAAGCAAAAGAACTTGCTGATTCAGGTCTTGATGCCCTTCAAGTCTCTATTGATGGACCGGAAAAGATTCATGATTATATTCGGGGAGTTAAAGGAACATATAAGAGAGCAATCAAAGGAATAAAAAAAATAAACAAATACAATATCCCAGTAACTATCGGATGTACTATATTTTGCATGAACCAAGGAGAAATTCTTAATTTTATCAAATCAATTGACAACGAGGGCATTAAAGTTGAGACTTTAAAATTTGCATTTCAGCATTTTATTTCTCCAGAGATGCAAGATAAGCAAAATAAAAATTACGAAATAAAACAAACCGAATCTTGTCTTTCAGAGGAAATTTCTCCTAAAGAAATTAATATTAAAAAATTGAGCAAAAATTTAAAATTAATCTCAACTAAACACTACAAAAATATAAAGAACATTTCAGTTGTTCCATTTATTTCTGATGAAAAATCTCTTTCAAAATATTTTGATTTAAAAGGAGAGCCTATTCCTGGGAACTCAAAATGTTTTATGCCTTGGCATCAATTTGCATTTACAACTGATGGAAAGATTTTAATTCATATTAGATGTTTTAATTTCTTCTATGGGAATTTTAATAAAGAAAATATTAAGGAATTTTTCTTTAACAAAAGAATCAAATATTTTAGAAGATTATTTAAAAAATCAGATTTCTGTTTCCCAGCATGCACCCGATGTTGTGGAGTTATGGGTTTTGGACTAACTACAAATAAATTTCCATTTAGAAGTTAATATTTTGATAGCTATTTCTTTGAATAAAGCTAGGCTCTTTAGCCATAAAGCAATTTTTATTGCATAACAATTTATATAAACCCTTTAAATTTTGGGTTTTCATGAAAATTGCTCATATATGCCCATTTTATACTCCGGCAATTGGAGGAGTTAAACAAGTAATTGAAGAACTTGCAAAAAGACAAAAAGCAGAAGGTCATGAGGTACATATTTATACTTCAGACTGGGATAAAACTAAAAGAATAAAAATAAAAGAAGAAATTATTGATGGTATTTATGTTCATAGATGCAGACATATTTTAAAAATAGCTAATTTTGCAACAATCTGGCCTTCTATTTTCTTCAAGCTTTTAAAACAAGATTTTGATATCATACACAGCCATGTTTTCGGTCATTTACATTTTGTTTTAACAGCACTTGCAGCAAAAATAAAAAAAACACCCCACATACACACAACCCATTGTCCTTGGTCAGATGCTTATAGGTCAACCCCTGGAAAAATAGGAATTCTATTAAGTTATAATATTTTTTCAAGAATCGCTTTAAAATTAACTGATAAAATTATTGCAATAACTCCTTGGGAAATAAATTTTATTAAAAGATTTGGAGGAAAAGATGAGCAAATTATTATAATCCCAAATGGCGTGGATAAATCTTTTTTCAAGAAAATTAAAAATAATGATTTTAAAAAGAAACATAAAATAAAAGGAAAACTTGTTTTATTTTTTGGGAGATTAAATCCAACAAAAAGCCCAGATAAATTTGTTGAGATTGCAAAACTCATTCTTAAAAAAAGGAAAGATATAACCTTTGTTATTAGGGGACCAGATGAAGGCATGAAAGAAACTGTTAAAAAATTAATTGGGAACGAAAAAAGGATTGTTCTTTTAGATGAAACAAGAGATAGAAATGAGATTATTAAAATGTATCAGGCATCAGATATTTACGTTCTTCCAAGTTATCGTGAAGGTCTTCCATTGACTTTATTTGAAGCAATGGCCGCAGGATTACCTATTGTAGCAAGCCCGGTTAATGGGATTCCTTATGAAATAAAAGAATCTGAAAATGGTTTTCTTATTCATTATGGTGACGATAAAAAATTCAAAAAAAGAATTATTGAACTTTTAGATAATGCTAAACTAGCCCAAAAAATTTCAAAAAACAATATAAAAAAAGCAGAAAATTATAGATGGAATTTAATAAATAAAAAAACCTTAAGCATTTATGAGAAAGGGCAAAAATGATAAGTATAATAATAACTTCTTATAAAGAACCAAAAACAATTGGCAAATCTATAGAAGCAATCTTAAAAAATAATTTAAAAAACTATGAAATAATTGTAATAGCTCCAGATAAACAAACTCTTGATGTTGTTAAAAATTATAAAAGGAGGAATAAAAAAATTAAAACATTAAAAGATTTTGGAAAAGGGAAACCGGCTGCATTAAATCTCGCTATTTCTAAAGCAAAAGGAGAAATTTTAATTTTAACTGATGGGGATGTTTATATTAGTGAAGATTCAATAAAATATCTTTTAGAGCCACTTAGAAATAAAAAAATCGGGGCAGTTTCAGGCAATCCAATTTCTTTAAACCCAAAAAATAATATATTAGGATACTGGGCATATATTTTAACAAATATTGCTAATCAGAGGAGATTAAAAGCACTTAAATTAAAAAAAAGATTTTTTTGTTCAGGATATTTATTTGCTATCCGGAAAAATCTTTTTCCAAAATTGTCAAAAGAGTTATTATCTGAAGACGGTTTTGTTTCACATGAAGTTTATCAACTAGGGTATAAAATTGCATATGCGGAAAAATCAAGAGTATATGTTAAATATCCTACAAATTTTAAGGATTGGATAATCCAAAAAAAGAGAAGTACAGGAGGCTATAATCAGATAAGAAAATTAACCGGAATTGAGATAAGATCCTTTAAAAAAGAATCTTTTGGTGCCTTGAGACTTTTCAAATTTATTTCAAATCCAAAAGAATTATTTTGGCTTTTTTTATTGTTTATGGCAAGAATTTATTTATGGATAATAATATACAAAGATATTAATTTAAATAAAAAAACACATAAAGAAATTTGGAGAAGAGTAGAAAGTACCAAATAAAAACCTATAAAAACATTCTTTCATTAAAAGTTTCATGGAAGAAACCTCTAAAAAAACTCTTGAAAAAAGAAAAGAAAAAATAATTAACTGGTTAAAAAATCCTTACAATCTGACTTTTTTATTTATTTTAGTTTTTGCTTTTGCTATTCGCCTGTATTTTTTTATTTTAACAAAAAATCAGCCTTTATGGTGGGATGAAGCAGAATATATGAATATGGCTAAAGCTTGGGCATTTGGTTTGGATTACCAGTTCCTTCCAATCAGAGCAATTTTATTTTCTTTAATGAGTGCTTTATTTTTTAAAATAATAAATAATGGAGACACAGTGTTAATGCTATTAAGAATATTCATGTTCTTGCTTTCCATAGCCTGTGTAATTGGAATATATTACCTTGGAAAAGAGGTTTATAATAAAAGAGTAGGATTATTGTCCTGTTTTTTTATGTCTGTTTTTTGTCTTAATTTATTTTTTACATATAGACTATTAGTAGATATTTGTTCTTTAAGATTTTTTAGATTTTCACAGTTTTTATGTTATAAATATTTTTATACTTTTTCAAATATAAAAGTTTATTTCGCATAACCACTAT
>SDBS01003890.1_pt1 | contig 14656 bp, 7 predicted proteins | sample 2277091 | NCBI WGS metagenome assembly SDBS01 (sample SAMN10404972, study PRJNA504765) | marine sediment metagenome | isolation source: marine sediment core GS10_PC15, 163 cmbsf | place: Arctic Ocean: Southern Knipovich Ridge | collected 2010
CCTGGCCGTCGCCGCGGCCCTAGCCGGGGCCAATACCCTCCTGAGCCTGCGAGCGATCAAGCGAGGCTCCCCGATGTCTTCTGCCGCAATGAGGCGGCATCACGCGGTATTGATCCTGACACAGCTCTGGCTGCTGGGCGGGTTGGCTGCGCTGATGCTGTTGGGCTACACGTGGTGGGTGATGAAAGATCTGCACCTGGAGGTGGTGCCGCTGGCGGGCGAGCTGGCGATTCTGGCGCCGTTCTTCGCCGGCGTGCTGCTGGTGTGGATTCTGGACTATCCGTTCCATCGGGCGGTGCGGCTGCACGTTTTGGCTGCTCAGGCCAGGCGGCGCAGCTGGACGCTGTGGGAGTACCTCGCCTACAACACCCGCCATCAACTGCTGTTCGTCGCCGTGCCCGTCTCGCTGATTATCCTGATTATGCACAGCCTGATGCTGCTGGTCGGCTACCTGCTGCCTGCCGGCCTGGCTGACTACGTGCTGGCCGCTGCCATGCTCCTGGCCCTTGGCGCGGTGTTCCTACTTACGCCGCTGCTGATCGTTCGGATCTGGAAGACGCAGCGGCTGTCCGAAGGCCAGCTCCGCAGCGAGCTTGAGCAGATGTGCCGCCGCTTCAAGCTCAAATACCGGGATATCCTCATTTGGCAGTCCGGGGGGATCATCGCCAACGCCGGCGTGATGGGTCTAATCGGCCGCCTGCGGTTTATCCTGCTGTCCGATGGGCTTCTGGAAGAGATGGACCTTCCCGATATCCGGGCGATCTTCGCCCACGAGGCCGCCCACATCGTTCATCACCACATTTTCTACGCCGCGCTTTTTGCGGTCGGAACCGTCGGCCTCTGCGGCTCGGCCGTCGAATTGCTCTCCGAAGCGGTGGAGCTCCAGACTTGGGAGGAATCTACTCTCCTGCTGGCCCTGTTGAGCGCGGCCTGGGGCGCCGGATTCGGCTACGTCAGCCGGCGCTTCGAGCGGCAAAGCGATGTCAATGCGGCTTGGGCCTTGGGCAGGCGCGACGGCGGGGACGATCCGGATCGCATCACGCACGAAGGAGCGGCTATCTTCGCCCACGCGCTGCAGCGGGTCGGCGAGATCAACGGCATTCCGGCCCGGCAGCGAAACTGGCGGCACGGCTCGATCGAGCACAGGGTCAGGCACATTCTCCAACTGGGCGGCACGGCCGGGACGAGGCGTCAGGATGATCGGCTAGTCCGACGGCTAAAGATGGGGTTGTGGGCCTTGGCAGCCGGGGCGGTCGTTCTGGCGGCCGCGGCGCTGATAATGCCCGACTGATCGTCTCGGCGTCGTCCCCACCCTGATCGGCAAATAGACGGGAACGCTGGAATGGATAAGACAAAGGTGGCAATTGTCACAGGGGCTTCGAGCGGCATCGGCAGAGAAACCGCCCTCGCGCTGGCCCGGCGTGGGTACGTCGTTTTCCTTGCGGCCCGGCGCGCCGATCGACTCCAAGAGGCAGCCCAGCGATGCAGATCGGCCGGCGGCGATGTGCGAGTAATCCCAACCGACGTGGCAAATCTTGCGCAGGTCGAGGCCTTGGTGGCCGCGGCGGTTGACGAGTTCGGCCGCGTGGACGTGATGGTCAACAATGCCGGTTGCGGCCTGCACGCCCGCGCGTGCGAAACCTCGGATGAGCAGATGCGGCGGATCTTCGACGTGAATTTCTTCGGCGTCTTTTACGGCTGCAGGGCGGCCGCGCCCGTGATGATCCACCAGGGCAGCGGACACATCTTCAACGTCTCGTCGGTGATCGGCAAGCGCGGCACGCCGTTCAACGGGGCATACTGCGCGGCAAAATTCGCCGTCTGCGGATTCACCGATTCGATGCGTGTGGAGATGAAGCCCCACAAGGTCCGCGTGACCTGCGTCCTGCCCGGCCGGACCAATACGGAATTCTTCGAGCACGTGGAGGGGCGCAGGCTCCAGAAGAAATCGAGCTTCGGTTGGCTTCGCGGCCTTCAGCGGCCCTGCGTGGTCGCACGGAAGATCGTCGCCACCATCGGCAAGGACACGCCGGAGCTGCTCTTCACGGTGCCCGGCAGGCTGCTGGTGGCGGTTTCGGCACTATCGCCCCGCCTGGCCGATGCGATGATGGCTCTCTACTACGACGACATACGCGGACTCGTCCAGACCTTCTAATCCTCCGCAAAATGCCCAGAGAAAGGACTGCAACGTTGAAGCGCAAAACGACGGTCAGCATCGAGGGCGACGCATTCCATATCAACTCTCGGCCGAGCTATGAGGGCGTCAGCTTCCGCGGAATGAAGATCGAGGGCCTCTTGCTGAATTCCCGGATGGTCCAGGGCATCTTCGACGATCTGAACCCCGAAACGGCTGGCCGCTGGAGCTACCCCGACGGGCCGTGGGATGCCAATCACAACACGCGCGGTTTCCTCGAGGCCATGGACCAGTGGCGCCAGCACGGGCTGCTGGCCTTTACGATCAATCTCCAGGGCGGTAGCCCGTACGGCTACAGCAAGGGCCAGCCCTGGCACAATTCCGCCTTCGCCGCCGACGGCAGCCTGCGGGCCGATTACCTGCGGCGGCTGGAGATGATACTCGATAAGGCCGACCAGCTCGGCATGGCGGCGATACTGGGTTACTTCTACTTCGGCCAGAGCTGGCGGCTGGCTGACGAGGCGGCCGTGATCCGCGCCACCGAGAACACCACAGACTGGCTGCTGGAGAAGCGCTACACAAACGTTCTGGTGGAGATTTGTAACGAAACTCATCCGACGATGTACGGACACGAGATCCTGCGCCCGGGGCGTGTTGGTAAGTTGGTCCAACTGGTGCAGAACCACTCTAGCAGCCGGCTTGACACACCGGCCGGGCGGCTGCTGGTGAGCGTCTCGGCCCCCGGCGGTGTGATCCCGCCGGAGGACATCGTCTCGGTAAGCGACTTTGTGCTCTTGCACGGAAACAGCGTCGATGCCCCCGGCGGCATTCGCCTGATGGTCGATCGCTGCCGCGAGCTTGCCGGCTACGCCGCCGCGCCGATATTGTTCAACGAGGACGACCACTTCGACTTCGACAAGGATGACAACAACTTCCTCGCCGCGGTCAGCCGATACGCAAGCTGGGGATACTTCGATTATCGCATGGAAGGCGAGGGCTTCGACGAGGGATATCAGTCAGTGCCGTGCAACTGGTCCATCAGCTCGGCCCGCAAGAGAGGCTTCTTTAACTTGCTGGCGAAGATGACCGCCAGCACCGCCGCCGAGCAATGACTCACCCGCGCGGGCTTGCGTTCCGACGGTCACTATCGACCGGCATTTGCCCTGACGTCGATGCATTTCATCTGCTTTTGGTCCCGCAGGACGATCCTGCCGTCGCAGATGGCCATCGGCGCCCAGATCCGCTCTTCGCGATACTTCTCTTTTTCCTGGCCGACGATTCGCGCGCGGGCCAGCTCCTTATAGCCGACCGGCGAAGGCTCGATCAGATGCAATATGCCGGTTTGGCCGTCGAGGTTGAACATCAACCCGTCGGCCAGGATCATGTTGCCGCGCTCGAAGTTGGGAGATTGTCCCGTTTGCCACTTTATATTGCCCTCGAGGTCCATACAGACCATGCCGTCGTGGTCCTCATTGCTGTTGCTGTTGGTGTAGAGATGGCCCTCGCGCAGAAGCGGCGTGTGGACCTGGGCGGAGGGGATATCCGTCTGGAACAGCTCTTGGGCGATCCACTTCTGGCCTTGTTTGCGGACCTCGAACATGGCCGAGCCGGCCCGGTAGCCGCCTGTGATGAAAAACCGCCCGCCGCCGATCGGCACGGCGTTTGAGATCGGGATCATGCACTTCCAGCGGTTGAAGCGCCACAGCACCTTGCCGCTGTTGGCATCGACGCCGACGACGTTCGTAGCCAGTGGAGTTCGTGAGCCGCGCCGGGGTTCGTTGGCCAGCATCAGAACCTGGTCCACGCCGTCGAGCTTGACGATCTGCGGCGAGGCGTACTCCATCCGGCCAACGTAGGGCGTCTTCCAGAGAAGCTTGCCCGTAGCCTTCTCGAAGGCCGCCACGCCAACCTGCCCGCTCAGCGGGGCGACGATGACGGTGTTCTTGTACAGCACGGGCGATTGGCTCACCCCCCACCTCGGCCGCTTGCCGCCGAAGTCGTCTATCAGGTGCATTTTCCAGACGACCTCGTGGCTGTCGGCGTCGATGCAGTGGAAGTGCCCGAACGGCCCGACGGTGAATATGTACTTCTGGCCTACCGTAGGCACGGCGCGCGAGCCGCCCCGGTTGAGCCTGCCGGTTGCGGGATAGGCAAATCGCCAAAGCTCCTTGCCGCTGTCGAAATCGAAGCATCGCAGCACATCCGATTCTTGGCCGATGCGATCAAGCAGATAGACCTTTCCGTCGCGGATGGCCGCCCCGCCAAAGCCGGCGCCGATCTTGACCGTCCAGAGCACCTTCGGCCCGCCGGCTGGCCAGGACCTCGCGAGGTTAGTTTCGCCGGCGTCGGCGATCCCGTTTCGATTCGGGCCCAAGAACTGCGGCCAGTCCGCCGGCGCCACGCCGGCCGTCGCCGCCAACACAACCGTCACAAACAAACACGAAGTACGCATTAAACTTCTCCTTACCTCCGCGGGCCTGACACCAATGAAGGCCGCCTTCAATACATTCTGCCAGCAGAGGTCTGCCTGACCAACGGAAATTTCCTCCAGCCGGCCGGCAATTCCGCCTCGCCTGAAGAGATGGCAACTGCCCGGAGGTTGCACCGCGGGTTGGGCTGGGACATAATCCTTTCACAAATATCGCCCTTGCCGCAACGGTTGCAAAGGTCAAGAGAAAGGAAGGAGCTTACGAGATGATGCTTCGGATGGTGAACTTAGACATTTTGATAATCTCACTGACGATCGCAGCCGGGATCGTCCTGTGCGCAGGCTGCAACGCTCGCCAGGACGTCGGCGGCGGAAATATCGACAATCCCGTCATTGTGATCGAGACGTCCATGGGCACGATACGCGCCCAGCTTTGGGCCGACAAGGCCCCTGCCACCGTAGCCAACGTCCTCCACTACACGGATGAACAGTTCTACGACGGGCTGATCTTCCACCGCGTGATCGATGGGTTCATGATACAGGGCGGCGGCTTCACACCGGAGATGAAGCGCAAGGCCGCGCACGAGCCTATCCGCAACGAAGCCAGCGCGGCGAGACCCAACGCTCGCGGCACGCTGGCCATGGCCCGAACCGGCCAAATCCACAGCGCTACCGCGCAGTTCTTCATCAACCTTCTCGACAACAAGTTTCTCAATCACACCGACGAAACGCCGCAGGGCTTCGGCTACTGCGCCTTCGGGGAGGTTATCGATGGGATGGACGTGGTAGACAGGATCGGCAAGGTGCGGACAACCAGCCATGGGCCAATGAAAGACGTACCCGCCCAGCCGGTCATTATCACAAGCATCCGTCGCGCAAAGTGATACTGTCTGGTTGACACCCGCCCGAGCAGGGACAAGCCAGATTGCCGAGATATCCTCTTTCTCGCCGAAAGGACAGAACGATGCCGTCTTTGACAAGAGATAGAATTGCCGCGGGGATGCTCCCGGCCGTTGTCATTGCAATGCTTGCCGCCTCTGCGTTCGGCCAATCGTCGGTTGGCAATACCGGCCGGGTGAGAGAAGTGAACGTTCCGGGCAAGCCGATGACATGGTTCGGCTCGGCAGACATCGATGAGGTCGGCCGCGTGATCGATCATCTCACCATCACTGCCGAGGACCCGTTCAATACCTTTGCGGCTCACAACGGAACTCAAATTGGAGGCAAGGTCAGTTTTGCCCTCAAGACCCCCAAGGCGGGGCGATACATCTTCGTATATCGCGCGATGCTCAACAAGGACAAGGCGATAAACGCCCGCTACCGGCACGGCGAGAAGTGGGTGGAGCTTCCGCAGGGAAGAATCCACCCGGATTACTTCCAAAACTGGGACCCACGCATATTCTGCCACTGGATCGATATCCCGCAGGGACAGATAGAGACGACCTTTGAACTTACCCTAACCATCATTGGCAAACTCACCGGGCCGGTGGGGGACCCATACAGCCCTCCGGGAATCCACCTTGCGCTCGTCGCGGAGCCTCGCGTCGATCCCTTCGAGGGGATGCCCGGCGGCGACCATCCGATGTTCGAGATTCCGAAAGTTGAGGACTTCCTGCAAGACAAATTGGGCAAGGCCGTCCTCTCGGCCATCACGGAGAAATACGGCAAGGTTCAACCGTTGACGGATGAAGCCTACAGGCGGCAAATCGCCTCACTGAAGGAATACGAAAAGATCCCCGCCAGCCACATCAACTGCCAGAGACTAGCCTGGTCGATCGCCGAGGACGGGTTGATGTATCAATGGACCGCAGATGCACGGTACGCCCAGCTTGCCGGGGCGAAAGGCGCTCGCATGGCCAAATGGCCAACCTGGGGCTACGCCTACGAATGGCACGTCGATCCAAACCAGGTAGCCGGCGGCCGGAAACGCAAAACGCGAAGGCAGACTGCAAAAGACCATCAACTCGAGACCTCGATTATCGTTCAGGCGATGGCCATCGGCTACGACCTGGCCTGCGATGGCATGCACGAAAGCGACCGCATCGCCTTCCGCGAAGCCTTGCATAAGTTCGCCAACCGGATGTATATCCGGGCCCTCGATGGGTGGCGGTTCTTCGGCTCCAGCAACTGGACCGGACATCTCCAGGCGTCCATGGGCCTGGCCGGGCTGGCCCTGCTGGGCGAGGACCGCTACGCCGAGCAATGGCTGGAGCGGTTCAAGGTCGGCTTGCCGATCTACATCTCCAGGAACCTCGATCCCCACGGCGTGCACAAGGAAACCCTGGGGTACAACTGCTTTGGCATCAACCCCGTCATCCTGACTGCAATGGCGCTCGAACGCCGGGGCGGGGAATCTATCTTCGAGCTAGCCGGCGGGCGGGTCGAGAAATTCCTCAGCACGATCCTGCATATGACCTCGCCGGACGGAAAGGCGACCCGCGACTTCGGCGATACAGGCAAAGTGTTCCAGACAAGCATTTCTGAAGGAATGCACGGGCGCGCCGCGGCCGCATTATTGGCGATGACGCGAGGCCCGCGAGCGGACCTGGCCCGCTGGGCATTGTGGCGTGGTGCAGCCCGCGGCCGCGGGGGCACAAGAATCAACTACAGCCAGAATGCAAGGGTTCCGAACATCCTCTTCTTTCGCCCGGGCCCGCAAAAGTCCATCACGGAATACGAAGATTTCCCCCTTGGCTGGCACGCGCGTTCTCCGATCGACTATCCGTACGATACCGGCTATGTCGTCATGCGCACCGGCTTTGATTCGGCGGACGACATCAAGATGGTATTCAAGTGCGGCAACGCGATGGGCGGGCACGGCCATCCGTGCCAGGGCTCCTTTGTGCTGGAGGCCTACGGCGACTTGCTCAGCCAGTCGCCGGGATACGGCCCCGTGGGCCGCGTGACACGGGCGAACAACCTCATCACCATCGACGCCAAAGGCCAGGCCGAGGGCCATCACCTCGTAAACGGCCGTCTGTCCACCGACGGCCATGTTGAACGCTTTGTCCATTCGCCCGTGGCGGACCTTGTCGTGGCCAACAACAAGCCCGCCTACGACGGCGGCGACAACCCCGTCAGGCGTTCGCTGCGATACGTCCTGTTCGTCCGAAACCCCAAGCGTCAGGGCTACTTCGTGATCGTCGACGACATGGACAAGGACGGCGCCGAGCATGCCTACACATGGCACTTCCACACCACGGCCAATCACAGAATCGAACCGGACGGCCAAGAGGGGTTTATTGTCCGCGCCATGAGCAAGCAGCAGGCCTCCGAGCTGTGGAAGAAACGCCAGGAGAGCCAAATGGCCAAGGCCCTGCAAGGCACGCGCCGTCTGGCGGCCCGCTGGCCCGATGCGGCCAGAAGCGCCGATCTGCGCCTGGCGATGGTCCACCCGAGGAAGTTCACCCACAGGGTTAGCTACAAGGTCCAGGCTCGCCGGCGGAAGATCAATATCCCCGACCATCTCCAAGTTACCCAGAAGGCCGCCGAGGCGCTTTTCTTCACCGTGCTCTATCCGCAGCGCGCGGACCGCGGCATCAAGATGCCCCCGCTGAAGCGGATCTCCGAAACGGATCTCTGGGGCGTTGTCCTTGGCGCCGATACGATTCTGTTCAGCCGTCGTGACGGCATGTGGACTTACGGCGACATTGAGACCGACGGCCGCCTGGTGTACGTCCGTCGCGACGAGGCCGGTGCCGTAACCGGATTCGCCGTCGGCGAGGCAACGAAGCTCACCGTCGCCGGGCAGAAGCTGCTCGAATCGAAGCTGAAAGTAACGGCGGCCGGCCCCGAACTCGTCGTCGATGACGGCGGCGAATGGCGCGCCACCTCCGCACAACGCGGCATGCCGGAGTGAAGCTCCACCCTTGGAAGCCGAACGGCCAAACAAGAACTAGGATGTCTGTTTCTTCGCGTATCCTGCTGTGCTGCGGAATTGTCGCACTTGCGCTGGTCGCGTACATCCCGGCCATGCGCGCGGGCTACGTCTGGGACGACCGGAACTACGTCCCTGACGATCCATACTCACGCTACGGCCGGTGCATCCGCGGCGAGGACGGACTGTATCGCATCTGGATCGCTGCCGAGGCAACCGATTACTGGCCGCTGACGCATACGACGTTCTGGCTTGAGTGGCGGCTGTGGGGCGACAACCCGAGCGGCTACCACGTCGTGAACATTCTCTTGCACGCGATCGCTGCGCTATTACTTTGGCGGCTGTTGAATAGACTTCAGGTGCCGGGGGCGTATCTGGCGGGGTTGATCTTCGCCGTGCATCCGGTCTGCGCAGCCTCGGTGGCCTGGATCAGCGAGCGAAAGAACACGCTGTCGATGGTTTTCTACCTGCTGGCGATCCTGATCTATCTGCGGCACGAGCGCTTTGCATCTTGGCGATGGTACATCGTCTCGCTGGTCGCGTTCGCTTTGGCCTTGTTGAGCAAGACGTCGGTTGTCATGCTGCCGGTGGTGCTGCTGGGCCTGGCCTGGTGGCAGCGCGGCCGCATCGCCAAAAAGGACCTCGCCAGAAGCATTCCCTTCTTCATCCTGGCCGGCGTCATGTCGGCCGTCACCATCTATTTTCAGCACCAGCGCGCCATCGGCCATTGGATGGTGCCGAGGGAGGAGGGATTTCTCTCGCGCCTGGCGGCGACCGGCTGGGTGGTCTGGTTCTACCTGTACAAGGCGCTGCTGCCGGTGAAGCTGAGCATGATCTACCCGCGATGGAGCGTCGATGCCGGCTCGGTCCTTTCCTACCTGCCGCTTCTTGCCCTTGCGGGCGGCCTCGTCGTGCTGTGGCGATTGCGCCGGACTTCGCTGCGCGGTCTGCTGGCGGCGCTGGGCTATTTCGCGGTGACGCTCTTTCCGGTCCTGGGATTCTTCGGGATGGCCTTCGGGCAATACTCGCGCGTGGCGGACCATTTCCAATACGTACCCCTGCTCGGCATCATCGCACTGACTGCGGGCGTGCTGGGGCGCACCTGCCAGGCCAAGCGCCGCCAGACGCGCCGAGCTGCCCTGGCGATCGCGGCCGGTTTGGTGGCCGTCCTTGCGGTGCTCACCTGGCGCCAGGCGCGCGTCTACAAAAATCAGGAGACACTCTGGAACGATGTATTGGCCAAGAACGACAAGGCCTGGGTCGCCCATAGCGCCCTTGGCAGCCTTCACGCCGCAAAGGGTGAGATTGGAAAGGCCGTCGAACGCTTCCACGCCGCCATTCGGATCGAGCCGGCCGATGCCAGAACGCATAACAATATGGGCCTGCTTTATGACGCAGTCGGCCAGCTCGACAAAGCCGCCCAGCAGTACCAAACGGCGATACGGATCTGGCCCAAACACCCAAGTCCATATTTCAACCTTGGCAACCTTTATGCCAGGACGGGCCAAATCAAGCAGGCCGAGACCCACTACCGAAAGGCCCTTCAGATCGCGCCGGATTACGCCGACGTGCATAACAATCTCGCCGGCGTTATCGCACGTGAAGGCAGGCTCGACGAGGCGATCGAGCACTACCGCCACGCCATTCAACTCAAGCCGGCCGACCCCGATCCACGCAACAACATGGGAATAATGTTGGAGCGGCAGAGTAAATTCGAAGAAGCGATTCAATCCTTCCGAGCGGCCCTGGCAGCCAGCCCGCTGAATGTGATGGCCATGGGCAGGCTGGCATGGCTTCTGGCGACGGCGCCGCAGGAGCATCTTCGCGACGGCTCGCGGGCCGTTGCGCTGGCTGAGAAGGCCTGCCGAACACTCACCCGCCAGACTCCGCCGACGATGCTGGACACCCTGGCCGCGGCCTACGCCGAGGCGGGACGCTTTGGAGAGGCCAGAAACGCAGCCCAGCACGCACTGGAGCTGCTCGGCGACGACAGGGGCGACCAGGCCCGCGAAATCGAAAAACGCCTGGCCCTCTACAAGGCCTCCAAGCCCTATCACCAACCGCCGCCTGCCGAGCAGCCGAAAGAGCGTTGAAAGGTCCAGGGCCATGCAGGCTCGCCTTTCGTGATGCTCAGCCGTCCCGCGGTCAGTGCAGAGGGTTTTCGCTTCCTCAGATAGACAAAGTGATCGGCCGGCATCGCGCCGAACCGCCGCCCACTTTGGAGAGGAATAACCGGTGCATTTCGGGGAAGTTCCTGTAGAATAGGGGAACTACCGGGTTTTTGTCCGGAACAACCGCCGTAAGGAGTAAGTGAGGCAGGAGTTGAGTTCGCATGCGGCCGCGAATCTGGCTGTAACCGGCTCTCATACCAAAGGATGATGGAAAAATGATCAAAGACAAAGTGTCCCTGCATGTTCTCGCGCGCGCCCTGATACTGGCCGGTATTCTATGCTGTCTGGCACCACAGAAAGCCGCCGCCTACGTCACCGGCGACAGCATCCCCCTGGACGAAGTCGGCGATAAAGTGGATCTCTTGCGGCTTGGCTTTTGGCACTGGTCCGGGGCCTCCGGCGACCCCACCGGCGACACATATGAGGGCATCGCCGACGTGGACGACAGCGTCGGAGACCACAACTGCATCTTTACCACCCCACCGTATTCGGCCTGGGATCCGATTGCAGAGGATTACGGCGAGTCGCACTACCCGTTCACGCTGGACCCGAACAACGTGATGAGCTTCGAGATGACCGCCCCGGCGGCTGGCCAGTACGTCGTGGCCCTTCAAGGGCTGTTCAACAGCGCGGGACATTATTTCCTGGAATACCAGAAGGACGGCAACTGGATCGCCCTTCCGGAGTTCGGCTCCAGCGGCGATCTATATGAGACGATCGTGTTCTGCTTCGTGATCGACACCGGTGCCGCTCAGACGCAGATCCCGATGAAAATCTACGGCACCGGCTACAAGATGGGACTGAGCGGGTTCATGCTGGCCAAGCTCAAGGAGGATCCGTTCGCGGACAGCAACACCTTTGGCTTTTCGCACGGTAACGCCATGTTCGACGCGAACGAAGCCAACGTCATCTGGGCGCGATTCAACGCAAGCTCATTCCTGTACAACAGGTACCTGGGCGTCAAGAGCGAGGGCAACGCAAGCTCGCAGCTTAGTAGCGGCTATTTCAACAGCCTCAACGGCGGCAGGGTCGTCAGCTATCGCGGAAAGCTTCTGATCAACACGCTGCTCAGCGCGATCGACGGCGACACGACCAGGCGGACCCAGGCGATTCAGCTATTGGAGAAACCGGTCGGCTGGGTCGATTTCGACACCGTCGGGCACCTGCACCAGGGCGAATTGATCCGTGATATGTCCATCGCCTACGATCATCTCTACGCCTACCTGACGCCCACGCAGCGCGACAACATCCGCCGGAAGCTCGACAGGGAGGCCAGGATCCTCTACGTCCAGTCGATCACGCAGAACTGGTGGTCCGTCGACACGCGGAGCAACAACTGGCAGGCGGTGGTCAATTCCGGGCTGGCGGCGGCCGGGCTGATCCTGCGAGAAGAGTCCCGCTATGCCCCGGATTACGGCGACTGGGGCAAGCACCTGTGCAAGGTCTACGTCGATACGGCACTGACCGAAAGCGGGAGCTGCCGCGAGGCCTACGGATACTACAACTACGCCCTTGGCTCGCTCCATCCGTTCTTCGTTATGCTGAAGAACATCACCGCCGAAGACCTGTTTGACTACGACAGCGGCGTGGTCCAGAAAACCGTTCCGTACAGTGTGTATCTCCTGAGCCCGCTGCTCGACGGGTTTTTCAACTTCGACGATATGGATTACGGTTACAGCCATAATGCAATCGACCCTATCGCCTGTATAGCGTTTCAGAAGAATGATGCGATGGCACAGTGGCTGGTGCGAAAGTTTGCCGGTGAGGACTCAAACCGAACGTCTTGGCCTGGCTGGCGTCCGACCGCCAGACTGTACGCGCAGTTGTGGTATGACCCGAACCGGCCGACCGAGGATCCCGATACCTCCGCGCGGACGCCGCTGGCGCAGAGCTTCATTGAAGACGGCCCCTTGAACGGCGGCCGGTGGGGCAGCGGGCACGTCGCGATGCGGACCGGCTTCACCTCCAAAGACGATATCGCCTTTATCTTGCAGTGCGGCGACTCGGGCGGGTATCACGGGCACGCCGACCAGAGCAGCTTCCTGTTGATGGCCTACGGCGGCCAGCTCGTCAGCCACGTCGGCAAATACGGCAGCTACAGCGGCGCCGGCAACGCCTGGGCGCACAGCTCAAAGGGCAACAGCGTGATCCTGATCGACGGCAAGGGCCAGGTGGAGGATCACAAGTTCGGCAACGGCCGAATGAAACGCGACGGGACGGTTGACGACTTCTACCACGACCCGAACATCGCCGACTATGCACGGGCCAATTCCAAGCCCGCTTATGATGACGGCAACAACCCCGTTGACCACGCGCTGAGACACGTCCTGTTCGTCAGAAAGCCGTCACGCCGCGGCTACTTCGTGATCGCCGACGATTTCCAAAGCTCCACACCCGGTAACCACGATTATTCATCGCTGATTCACAGCGCGCAGTGGCATACGGCGCAACTAGGTGGGACGGGAGAGTTTCGCATTATCCCGGCGTCCATTCAGTACGGCGGGCGCGGACACAAATACGAGGGGCGCGAAGCGTCGCTCCAGGTCATGTTCGCCACGCCCCAGAATCCGAACATGGTCGTCATTTCCTCTGAGGCCGGGACATCCTTCCCACCGTACGTCAAGAGCACCTACACGGCCGAGCGCGGCGTGTTCGTGGCGCTTCTGTATCCGGAGAGTTCTCGCCTGGGGATTTCCACTCCGACGGTCACCCGGATCGACGATGGGAATGTAGCCGGCTTTGAGATTGAGGACGACCTGATTCTCTTCAGCCGCAACAGCGGCTCCTGGACCTACGGAGACGTTCAAACCGACGCCCGCATGCTCTACCTCGACCGCAGCGTTCCGGGCAAGGTCAGCTACCTCGTTGCCCAAGCCACCACGCTGGAAGTGCTCTCCACGAACGTCTTCGAGTCCAACGAGCCGGTCACTACCAGCGGCACGTACATACTGGACCCGGATCCGCCGACGATCCTGGCCTGGTACTCAGCCGGCGTCCACGGCCGCGGTGTCGGCGAGGCGCTGCTGGAGATCTCCGACGACGGTGAGTTCAGTGAGCCGCGATCCAGCGGGATCAACAAGCTGGTCCTAACCTTCGACGAGCCGATCGACCCGACCAGCCTGATCCCCGCCAACGTGGAGATCGCCGGTCTGGATGCCAACAACACCGCGGTCGATCTCGGCGGTATCGTCGTCACCACCAGCACAACCGGTGGCGATACTATTGGCGAGATCAACTTCAGCGGGCCGCTTCCGAACTTCGCCCGCTACGCCGTTCGCATCAGCGGTGTGACGGACGTTGCGGGCAACCCACTGGCCGGAGACGCCGATCGGATCGTCACGGCCTTGATAGGCGACACCTCCGACGACCGTCGCGTGAACTCGACCGACTTATCGCAAGTCCGCGCCTCACGCACCAAACTTATCGATCCGGACATGGACAACCAGGTGCGCAGCGATGTTTCGGTAGACGGCCGTATAAACGCCACCGACAGGTCCCGCGTCCGCGCAGAAAGACCCAAGAACGCCCGGGGCATCGCCGAGCCGGAGATTTAGTAGGACGCTCCAAGGGCGGTTCACTTATCGCCGTGCCGTCCGTCCCGCGGTCGGTGCAGAACGCCTTCGCTTCGTCAGACGGACACGTGATCAGCCGGCATCGCGCCGAACCACCGCCCACCTTGGAGAGGAATAACCGGTACATTTCGGGGAAGTTGCTGTAAAATATAGGGGAAACCATCGGGTTTTGTCCGGAACAACCGCCGTAAGGAGTAAGTGAGGCAGGAGTTGAGTTCGCATGCGGCTACGAATCCGGCTGCAACCGGCTCTCACACCAAAGAAGGATGACGGAAAGATGATTAAAGACAAAGTGTCGCTGCATGTTCTCGCGCGTGCCCTGATACTGGCCGGTGTTCTATGCTGTCCGGCGCCACAGAAGGCCGCCGCCTACACCACCGGCGACCAGGTCGATACGTACGATGTGGGCGAAGTAGTCGATCACCTGCGCCTGGGCTTTAGGCACTGGGCCAGTGCCTCGGGCGACCCGACCCC
>SDBS01003891.1_pt1 | contig 14656 bp, 10 predicted proteins | sample 2277091 | NCBI WGS metagenome assembly SDBS01 (sample SAMN10404972, study PRJNA504765) | marine sediment metagenome | isolation source: marine sediment core GS10_PC15, 163 cmbsf | place: Arctic Ocean: Southern Knipovich Ridge | collected 2010
CCTACATGTAATATTGGACCGATTATATGGTGGCTGAATCTGTTAGAAACTATAAATTTAGATTCAATTCTCCCTGTATACTTACTAGAAGTAGATTATGTTTGTTCTCAGGCGAATCCAGACATAACAAATCTTGAAACAGTCGGTAACAAACTTTCTAACCTTAGAAGCCACTCTATGACCCACAAAACTGAAGCAACACTGCAGAAAAATCTACGTCAACAATCGCTCCATAATAATAGCGTATTAGAAAATTTACTTAAACTTGTTGAACTCTGTGAGCGAGATGCAGAGACTCATATTTATTGCCCAACCATTTTATGGTGGACTTTCATGTTTCCTGGCTGCCTGGAACTCACTATAGGTAAATTAATAGAAGAACTGACAAGGACAATGGCTCCGACCTCAAATCCATCCACAGAAGAAATCACCTTACTCGCAAGACGATTTGCTAATCTAAAATACGCAACTATGAAAACATCATATGAAGAACAAATACAAAAGCTATTTCAACAAAAATGCAACGAGAATAGTGATATAGCTCCTGCATTACAAAAGCTTTACTCCGCTTGCCTTTCTTACGAATCTACCAGATCTTATCCCACTTTGGTTTTATGGTGGATGTTCTTGTCAAATAAAATCGAGATTAAATTTATCATCACTAAATTGATAGAATATGTGATGGCTTTACACGGACATGAAGATGATAAAACATGGGTTAGTGTATTCATAGAATGCGCTCATAATTGTAAAGATATTATTTTCACACTCATCAATCCTGAGAAAAAACCTATTACTAACACAGACGATGCGCTTAGCAAAACGCGAGAATGTCTATGGAATAACTACTTTTTTGAAAAGAAGGACAACCATATCCATGTAAAAGATGCATGGATTGCTTTTATGGCACTACAAATGAAAGTATCAGAGTGCGCAAGTGGAAATTACACAATAGAGGCAGGTAGCTTTATCATAACTTATTGGTGTCAAGCAATAGAAACCTTTTTTGTTTCAAAACCAGCTTCGACATATACAGATGACAAAAAAACAACAATACTCATGACCTCTCATGAATTAGATACGTATAAAATATAGCGCTACAAATCTAACAAAAATCTTGCTATACTATAAAAAATAATCATTGGGGATTTCTTATGCTACAGCAGCTAATTGATAGATTGCTTTTATTGTATGATTGCGAAGCTATTGCTGCTGTAAGCCCTAAAACGACTGAGCTCGCTCAAGATATAGCAACTTTCATTCTGGTCCAAGCAAGCCCGCATGCTGAAGAATCTCTCACCAGAATGCAAGAAACATTTCAAAAACACTTTTCTACCGCACAACCAGGCACGCTCCAGAAAACATTGACAGCATCACAAGAACTTCACAAAGCTGCGCTTCAATATAGTGAGGATCATGAGCCCATGTGCGGCAAGTACCCGATAGGTGAAGCTGCAGGAATGTTGCAAAGTTACTGGATTCGGACTATCCAAGAATTGATAAGGCATGATTTACTTTATTTAGTTCCAGTAAATCATCAGCAAGTTCCAACCCACTGTTTACTTGCGTTTCTGCAAGATGTTAAAGCTGCAACAATGCTATTTTTAATGGATGCGTGGGATAACAGCAACAGCCTTGACATCAGCGAGCATGAAATAAAACTACAACAAACGCCTTTTATGCTCCAATGTGAGCATGATCAGTTTTTAAGAGAAATTATTTCGGCAGCATTAGGCATGCGTACAGAATACAGTTCTGTAATGATAGAGTTACTTAACAGCCCAAAATATCTTGAATTAAAAAAAACCATTTGTTTCACGCTAAAAATTAACAGACCTTTAACTTGTGATGATTTAACTTCTTTTCTCACACGATCTAATAATTCTGAAACTATGCCAGTATCCTTATTTTCTTTGCTAATTAGTGAACACGAGAAGGGTTTTATAGAATTAAAATATCCAGACACGGTTTTCTACTTAGGAGAAAAGTTTTATATTTTGAAAAAACAGATACTTGATACTCTCGGAGAAAGTACCGTAACAACTCTTTTTTGTGATAACCGTGATCAGCTAGCAAAATTGAAGAGTGCATTAACTGCTCTTATAGATTTTATACAATGGGCCGGCATATTGCTCGGTAAAGACGCCAAGCTCGGTTTTCAGTATTTTTCAGCCATAATGTGGTGGCAACAAAAACTTGCTTCTGTCTAGCCATCTCCATATAATCACATGCACAATATACTACAAAATTTAACGAATGAACATAAGGAAATATATGGCTCAAATAGAAAATATTTTTACAGATTTTCAAGGTGAAAACAAAGAGCTCATTCCTGTTTTACAGGCAGTGCAACGTAAATATGGCTATCTTTCAGAAGAGAAGATGCAAGCGATCGCCAAGTTTCTTAAAATACCAGAAAGTCGCGTTTACTCAGTTGCGACATTTTATGCTCAATTTCGTTTTTCACCGATTGGCAAAAATCACATCATGATCTGTCGTGGCACTGCTTGTCATGTTAAAGGCGCCCCGCGACTCTTAGAAGAAATCAAGAATGAACTCGGAGTCGATGAAGGGGAAACTACTGCTGATGGTGAATTCTCATTTGAGACCGTAGCTTGCATTGGCGCTTGTGGCTTAGCGCCGACCATGGTCGCGAACAAAAAAACCCATGGCCGCTTAACACCAAAAGAAGTTAAAAAAATTCTGAATGAGATCCGCGCCAAAAAAGGAGTCAAATAATGTCAGAAAACCATAAAGAAGTTCTAGTATGTTTGGGCACTGCCTGTATATCTGCTGGCAGTACCGAAATTTATAATAAAATAGCAACTGAAATTAAAGCATTAAATCTCACCGATATTACTATTAAATTCACTGGTTGCCATGGATTTTGCCAGCGCGGCCCTATTGTGATCGTCGAACCAGAAGGAATTTTTTATGCTCAAGTAAAACCTGAAGATGCCATTGAAATAGTCCACTCACACCTGAAAGATGGCAACCCCGTAGAACGGCTATTTTATAAAAACCCTGATACGGGTGAAAACATAGCTCATTACAAAGATATAGCTTTTTATGCCAAGCAAGAACGCTCCGTCGTATTAAGAAATTGCGGTCATATTGATCCGGAAAACATAGACGAATATTTAGCTCTTGATGGCTATCAAGCACTACTAAAAGCTTTGAAAATGACCTCAAAAGCAATTATCAATGAAATCACCAAGTCAGGTTTACGTGGTCGGGGTGGTGCAGGATTCCCTACTGGACAAAAATGGGAATTTTGCCATAACGCCCCTGGAGCAAAAAAATACATGGTCTGCAATGCTGACGAAGGCGACCCAGGTGCATTTATGGATCGCAGTATTTTAGAAGCAGACCCACACAGCTTAGTAGAAGGATTAGCAATTGCCGGTTATGCTATCGGGGCCGATGAAGCCTATATATATGTGCGCGCCGAATATCCATTGGCTGTCAAACGCATAACTATGGCGATTCAACAGGCTGAAGCACGGGGGTTTTTAGGAACAAACATTCACAATACTGGTTTTAATTACCAAATCCACATCATGGAAGGTGCCGGCGCTTTTGTGTGTGGTGAAGAAACTGCTTTAATGGCTTCGATTGAAGGCAAAAGTGGCAGACCTAATCCACGGCCACCATATCCAGCTCAAGCTGGCTTGTGGGGCAAGCCTACAACTATCAATAACGTCAAATCGCTGGTTACCATTCCTGTTATAATTAATAATGGTGCAGATTGGTTTGCAAGTATTGGCACGAAAACTTGTCATGGCACGGCAGTATTCGCACTCACAGGACATATTGAGAACTGCGGCTTAGTTGAAGTTCCGATGGGAACAACTCTACGCAAGATCATTTTTGACATTGGTGGTGGCGTGCCAAATGGCAAAAAATTCAAGGCCGTGCAAACCGGCGGCCCTTCAGGCGGTTGCTTGCCCGAAAGTTTCTTAAATACTCCAGTTGATTTTGATACGCTTGCAAAAGCCGGTTCTATTATGGGATCTGGCGGCATGGTGGTTATGGATGAAACCACCTGCATTGTGGACGTTGCGCGTTATTTTTTAGATTTCACCCAAAAAGAATCATGTGGTAAATGCGTCCCTTGTCGCCTCGGCACTAAACAAATGCTAAACGTACTAACAAAAATCACTGAAGGCAAAGGCAAGCCTGAAGACATTGATTTATTATTAGAATTGTGTGAAACAATCAAAAAAGGTTCGCTCTGTGGCTTAGGACAAACAGCACCTAATCCAGTTGAAAGCACTTTGCGCTATTTTCGAGAAGAATATGAAGCACACATAAAAAACAAATGTTGCCCAGCTGCAAGCTGCAAAGCTTTAATGCATTTCGAAATTATGCCTAAGAAATGCATCGGCTGTCACTTATGTGCAAAAAATTGCCCAGTAAGCTGCATTAGTGGCGAACTTAAGCAACCGCACGTAATTGATCAAAACAAATGTATTAAATGTGGGATGTGCCATGAAGTTTGCCCTGTTAAAGGTAAAGCAGTTGCAAAACTCCCGGGACAATTCACCAAACCCCTCGACGTACCACGACCTGAAGACCAGCGCTTGCTCGGGGTAAAGGAGAGCAATAATGGATAAGATTACCTGCACTATCAATGGCATTTCTATCAGTGCCAACCCAGGAGATACTATTTTAACTGCAGCTTCAGCCAATAATATTTACATACCAAGTTTATGCGACGCTCCAGACTTAAAGCCCGTTGGCGCGTGTCGCGTATGCCTGGTTGAGGTAAAGGGAAGAGGCATGATAACTGCTTGTAATACTCCAATTACTGAAAACATGGAAATTACAACAGATACTCCAGAAATAGAACGTGTCCGCCGCACTATTGTCGAATTATTATTAGCTGATCATAACACCAATTGCTTAGCATGCCCGGCCGACACCAAATGTGAACTACAGAAAGTCGCCCATTATGCTGGACTTGATGCCAAATACTTCCTGCATATGCCACAAATTAAATCTAAATTAACTGCAGATACTTCGAATCCTTTTTTCGATATCAATCATGATAGATGCATCCGCTGCGGCCGTTGTATTCGCACCTGTGATGAGTTACAAGGCTTAAATATATTAGATTTCGCCCATCGCGGTTATGATAATGTTGTCTCTACTTTTAACAACAAACCATTAAAAGAAACCCCGTGTAAATCATGTGCTGAATGCGCCGTGCGCTGCCCTACTGGCGCCATGCCATTAAAAACATTCAAAACCCCGAGTCGTGAAGTCAAAACCACCTGTTCTTATTGTGGCTGTGGCTGTGGTATCTATTTAGGCGTCCGCGGTAATACTATTGTTAGTGCTCGTGGTGATAAACAAAATCCGGCTAGCCAAGGCAGTTTATGTGTCAAAGGACGTTTTGGCTATGAATTTGTCAACAGCCCAGAAAGATTGACTACGCCACTAATCAAGAAAAATGGTAAATTTGAACCAGCCACTTGGGATGAAGCTTTAGATTTAGTTGCAGACAAATTATCTCAAGCCAAAGGTAGTAAATTTTCCATGCTATCATCGGCTCGTGCTACTTGCGAAGATAATTATGTTATCCAAAAATTTACCCGCGCCGTCATGGGAACAAACAATATCGATCATTGTGCGCGTTTGTGTCATGCCCCCACTGTTGCTGGTTTAAAACAAACTGTTGGTAGCGGCGCCATGACAAATTACATCAGCGAAATGGGCGATGCAAAATGCATTTTTTGCATTGGCACCAATACCACCGAAGCACACCCAATTATTGCCCTGCAAGTCAAAAAAGCAGCAAAAACTGGTACTTTAATCGTCGCTAATCCACGTAAAATTGATTTGTGCAACAAAGCCAAAATGTATTTACAACAAAAACCCGGAACTGACGTAGTATTATTAATGGGTATGGCTAAAATCATTATTGATGAAGATCTGCATGATAAAGAATTTATCAAAGATCGTTGTGAAGGTTTTGACGAATTCAAAAAGTCACTAGAAAATTTTGATATAGATTTTGTCGAAAAAACTACTGGTATTCCGCGCGAGCAAATAATCGAAGCAGCTCGCACCTATGCCACCAGCAAACCTGCAGCTATCATGTACGCCATGGGAATTACTCAGCATACTCACGGTACTGATAATGTCATTGCCGTCAGCAATCTGGCGTTGATTACTGGTAACCTAGGCAAAGCTTCAAGTGGTATTAACCCACTGCGCGGCCAAAACAATGTTCAAGGTGCTTGTGATATGGGCGCCCTGCCGAATGTATATCCAGGCTATCAAAATGTAAATGATCCTAAAAACCACGACAAATTTGAAAAAGCCTGGAATGCTAAGTTATCTGATAAGGCTGGCTTAACTCACCTAGAGATTTTCGATGCCGTAGAAAATGGTGAAGTTGAAGTGTTATACACTATCGGTGAAAATCCAATTTTGAGCGAAGCCAATAGTAATCATGTTAAAGCAGCTATTAAAAAAGCAAAATTCTTCGTCACCCAGGATATTTTCTTGACTGAAACTGCGCAATTGGCTGATGTGGTTTTACCTGCTGTAAGCTTTGCCGAAAAAGACGGCACGTTTACTAACACCGAACGCCGTGTGCAACGCGTCCGTAAAGCCATTGAACCTATTGGTGACGCCAAAGATGACTGGTGGATTATCTGCCAACTGGCAAAAAAATTAGGAGCCAAAGGGTTTGAGTTTGAAAGTGCTGAATCCATAATGGAAGAAATTGCATCGCTAACTCCAAGTTATGGTGGTATTTCTTATAAACGCCTCGAAACTGAAAGCTTGCAATGGCCCTGCCCTGATAGCAAACACCCAGGCACACCGATATTGCATGTTGGCAAATGCGCAACTGCAAATGGCAAAGCTAAACTCATGCCACTTGCTTATAGAGAATCTGCAGAATTGCCTGATAAAAAATATCCATTAATACTAACTACAGATCGTTCGGTATTTCATTACCATACTTCGACCATGACAGGCAAAGTCGCCGGTCTGAATGAAATATATGGCCATGAAGTTGTGCGCATAAATCCAAAAGATGCAGAAAAGTTAAATTTAAAAGACGGTGAAATGGTAAAAATCAGTTCACGTCGCGGTAAAATTAGCGCAGCAGTAAAAATAAACGACGCTGCTTCAGAAGGAGTTGTAGCTATGACTTTCCACTTTGCTGAAAGCCCAACTAATCAATTAACAAACTCAGCTATGGATCCAATTGCCAAAATCCCAGAGACCAAGGTCTGTGCCGTAAAAATAGAGAAAATATAATTTGACTAATTTTACTGATAAATACGTTAATATTAACGGCATTAACACTCGCTTCTGGCAGGCTGGCAATAAAGGCACACCAGTATTATTAATTCATGGTTTTGTTGAAAGTGTTGAATATTGGCAAGAAAATATTGCAGCTCTGGCAAAAAATCACCGAGTTTATGCTTTAGATTTAATCGGTTTTGGCCACACCGATAAACCGAAAAAAATAAATTATACCGAAAAATTATTCGTTAAATTTGTCAAAGATTTTATGGCGTCCCAAAACTTAACAAAAGTAACTTTGATTGGTCATTCACTTGGTGGGGCCGTAGCATTACATTTTACTATTGCCTATCCCGAGTTAGTTGATAAATTAGTTTTAGTTAGCAGTGCCGGCTTAGGTCGAGAATTACCTGCTCATTTCCGTATTTTAACTTTGCCAATTATTGGTAATATTGTTTTTCGCGTAAAATTAAAAAAATTGCTAGGCTTAGCCCTACGTTCGCATACTTATAATCCAGATGCCATTAGTGATGAATTACTCCAAAGTATTCATAAGATTTTTCTGTTGCCAAATTTCAGCAAAACCATGGTGAAAATTCTGCAAAAATATGCTAATTGTAATGGCATTCGCCGCCGAGCTATAAAACCAATTCTCAAAAACCTAAAAAACATCACCGCCCCTACATTAATTATCTGGGGCAAACAAGATCATCTATTGCCACATAAGCATGCTTATGTCGCGCAACAACACCTACCAAATGCCAAACTTGAGATCCTCGACGAGTGCGGTCATTTCCCCCAATTGGAACAAAGTGAAAAATTTAATAAATTGGTATTAGAATTTTTGTGCTAAAATAGTTTTATATATGCAGGGGAAATATAATGCCAAAAAATTTAGCCGCATCACCAGAAGAAATTGCCAGACTTCGATCACTATATAGAGAAATACAAGATCTACAATGGAAATTAACCAGTGGTCCTGCCGCTTCTACCTCCATTACTGCCAATATGATGGCGGAATATGCATTTGCAAAACAATTTCTGAGACCTATTTTAACTAATATTATTGTACCATTTTTTCCTGACATAAAACCTGGCGATGAAACTGCAATGCTAATAGCCTCAATTATGGTAGGCACACAAACTTGTATGCAATTAGGAGGTATGACTTATGGCTTCATCAAGCTTAGGAAAATTCTTGTAAAATATTTCCCTAATAGCGTTTACACTACTAGCCAACAAATTCCTCGCGTAATAACGCAATTACGCCAAGGTGACGAGTTGTCTAACAAAGATTTAATAGGCATGAAACAACAATTAACCACATCTTATCAGCAACTAAGCTCTCGGGCTAATTATCCATTCTTATTCATTCTTGCATCCTTTGGGATTAGCTGTATCTCTAACTGGTTCTTATGGCCTCTACTCGAAGACTCTGACTATGCTAGCCCTTATCTTGCAACTAAAAATGCTTTTATATTTGGAGGAATGGTCGGCCCAATTGCCGGGTGGACTCTGGATGCGATCAGCAATCGGTACAGAAATTGGAATCGAGCAAACAGAGAAGATAAAGCCAGACAACAATTTCAGGATCATTTTAGTCCGAGAGGAAAATTTACTTGGCAGGTTGCCGGAAACAAATCGATCCAAACAAAAATTTTATACACATCATTTCATGGTAAAAACAAAGTAAAAGTTCAGATGACTGATTGCACAGTTGATATCCCTGCAAAAAGATATTTTCTTGAATTGGCCAAAGTTTTAGTCCAAACGGAACTAAATTTTTTATTAGTAACAAAAGATGGCATTTACATTGGTTTAGAAGATACTCTTGGCTTGGTTATGGAAAAAGCCCAAGAAACTTTATATCAGCGCTTACGCACTTACCACCTCCAAACCCAGATTCTAAACCAACTCAATGCACAATATTCAATATATGCTACAAACTGGCAAAATGTCGAACAAGATGATAATTCAATATTTTTTATAAGCACAAATCATGATACAGAGACTTTGCGCAGTACTTTACAAGCAGAATATTCTAACGTCGAAGTAATAAACAGGCCTACTGGAACAACCATTGCAATCAAAAATCCAAAGTTAAAAGCACATGTACCAACTGGAGGCAGCTCATCGTCGAGCGCAGGGACACCAAAAAGTTATTACGCTCATTTTGCTGCAGCTGAGCCGACGACAATACCTAGACAAAGGCCAAGCAAATCAAAAAAAGCTGAGGAGCCAGGACCATCCGCTCCAAAAACAATGTCTAAGCCAAAAATACTCGTAACTTTTCCTAGAGTAAACTTGCAATTTAATTCAGCAACTTATATCGAAGCAACAGCGCTTATGCGACCAATGAATGCAGCTTGGTTGCCTGATTATTGCCATTTTTCTTATCTAGATCCTAGAATAAGTATTTATTTGCCAGGTGATTTGAATTTAAGTCAGATATTAGGTATTTTAAGATCTGGACAAACATTTCCGGCTGGCATTTTGAAAGGGAAAACTGGCGGGGTCGGAATATGTGTAGCACATGAACCTTATACCAATATTCATGGTCAAACATTTATCTCCGATTATAAAATCAAAACTAAGGGTTATCGCCTGCATGGGCGATTACATGACACTGCTACAGATAAACGGCGACGCGTTTATATTTTTGATGGGGTTCGTAAACATGGACATTGATATGAACAACCTTTAATTCGTCATTGCGAGGAGCGATGACAAGTTAACACAAGCCACAGTATGGCGAAACCTGGATTCCCGCCTACGCGGGAATGACGGCCAGAGAGTAAATCAATGTTTACGCAACAACGGAAACAAAATCACATCGCGAATTGATGGTGAATCAGTAAACAACATCGCCAAGCGATCAATACCAATACCTTCGCCAGCTGTCGGCGGCATGCCATGTTCTAATGCTGTAATATAATCTTCATCATAGCGCATTGCTTCTTCGTCACCAGCTGCATGCTCTGCTGCTTGATGTTTAAAACGCTCGGCTTGATCTTCTGGATCGTTCAGCTCAGAAAAACCATTGCCTAACTCACGCCCATAGACAAAGATTTCAAACCTGTCTGTAATAAATGGATCGTCATCATTGCGGCGCGCTAATGGCGAGACTTCGGCTGGATATGCAGTAATAAAAGTTGGCTGAATTAATTGCTTCTCGACAGTCTTATCAAATATTTCTGTATGTACTTTACCTAAACCCCAGCTGTCTTCGAGAGGAACATCATGCTTCTGCGCAACTTTAGTGGCTGCATCTAAATCTGCAATATCAGCAGCTTTTAGCTCTGGGTTATATTTCAAAATAGCTTCAGCCATCGTCATGCGTTCAAAAGGCTTATCAAAATCTAATTCCACGCCTTGATACTCAAACTTGGCTGTGCCCAATAATTCTATGGCCAAAATTCGTAATAGATTCTCAGTAAAATCCATCAAATGATGATAATCGGCGTAAGCCCAATAAAACTCAATCATAGTAAATTCAGGATTATGCTGCGTTGAAATACCTTCATTACGGAAATTACGATTGATCTCAAATACGCGCTCAACACCACCAACAACTAAGCGCTTTAAAAATAATTCTGGCGCAACACGCATATATAATTGCATATCCAAAGCATTATGATGCGTAATAAACGGCTTGGCTGCAGCACCACCTGGAATGGACTGCATCATTGGTGTTTCAACTTCGATAAAGCCATGTTCGTGAAATACGCGGCGAATTATTGCCACCATCTGTGAACGAATTCGCAATACTCTATTGCTAGATTGGTTGGCGATTAAATCCAAATAACGCTGGCGATATCTAACTTCGTGATCAACCAAACCATGAAATTTATCCGGCAATGGCCTAAGCGCTTTAGTCAATAATCTAATGTTAATTAATTTAACTGACAACTCACCAGTTTTGGTACGAAATACCGTGCCTTCAGCACCAACAATATCACCTAAATCCCAATGCTTAAATTCTTGATAAACGCCTTCGGGTAAATCATCACGGCGTAAATATAATTGCAGTTGCCCGGACATATCTTGAATGTGAACGAAGCTGGCTTTACCCATAATGCGTCGCGTCATAATGCGTCCGGCAACACGAACTTTAATCGGACTTGCTTCCAGGTCATCATGATCTTTATCATTATATAAACGATGGATTTCTTCAGCCAAAACATCAGGCTTAAAATCATTTGGATAAGCAATGCCTGCGGCTCGTAATTCTGCTAATTTTTCTTTGCGCTGGGCAATTTGTTCATTTTCATCAATTATTGGTTGTTCTTTTTCTGTCATAATTCACCTATTAACTTAATATATAGAGATTTTACAGAGTTCTAACATACTGTCAATATGCTTAACTGTCATTGCGAGGAGCATTTGACGTGGCAATCCAGCTTCTACCCGTCATTGCGAGCGTAGCGCGGCAATCCAGAAAAACATTAATTAACGAAGCGCAAATGCATGATTGTCAACCAAGCATTTATATAATGACAAACAAATATAATGGAACAGTTAGATCTATCATATAATTATTACCTGTAAAAACCTGGATTGCCACGTCGCTTCCCTCGACAAGCTCGGGACAGGCTCGCTCCTCGCGCAATGACGGGAGCGCGAAGGATTATACTCCCTGCTTCAAGCTCTCTTCAATAAACATATCCAAATCACCGTCTAAAACGGCTTGAGTATTGCGTGTTTCTACTCCGGTACGCAAATCTTTAATGCGAGAATCATCCAATACATAAGAGCGAATCTGGCTACCCCAGGTGATTTCTTTCTTGCTTTCCTCTAGAGATTCTTGTTTTTCCATCTGTTTACGCATTTCCAACTCATATAATTTAGCTCGTAATTGCTTCATAGCCTGGGCACGATTTTTATGCTGCGAACGATCATTTTGACACTGCACCACCGTATTAGTCGGAATATGCGTAATACGAATTGCCGAATCAGTAGTATTAACATGTTGGCCACCAGCACCTTGAGCGCGATAGGTATCGGTACGCAAATCTGCCGGATTAATATCAATTGCAATATCATCTTCAACTTCTGGAACAACAAAAACCGAGGCAAAAGAAGTATGACGCCTGCTGCCTGAATCAAACGGTGATTTGCGAACTAGGCGATGTACTCCAGTTTCAGTCCGCAACCAACCATAAGCATAATTGCCGTCGAATTTAATAGTCGCGCTTTTAATCCCAGCAACCTCGCCGGGAGAGACTTCTATTAATTCGGTTTTAAAACCACGCCGATCACCCCAGCGCAAATACATCCGCAATAACATTTCAGCCCAATCCTGAGCTTCCGTTCCACCAGAACCGGACTGAATATCAACATATGCATTATTAGCATCCATTTCATTAGAAAACATACGCTGGAATTCCAGCTTTTCAACCTGCTGGCCAAAATCATTCAACTCGGCAACTATATCATCCACACTTGCAACATCATCTTCTTCAGATGCTAATTCCAACAGCTCCTTCAAATCACGCAAAGCAACATGCAAATCATCCAAAGCATTAACTACAGCTTCTAACCGTGCCCGCTCTTTTCCAAGATTTTGTGCCGCTTCGAGATGTTTCCAGAGATCAGGATCTTCCAGCTCGACAATAACTTCTGTTAGTCGCTGGAACTTGGTATCGTAGTCAAAGATACCCCCTCAGAGCGACTTCACGCTCTTCAAGGTCTGCTATTTGTTCTAATATTGGTCTTATTTCTAACATGATTTGATTATATAGATAAATAAAATTTTATGCCAATTCAACATTGGGCGCTCACAAGAGACACCCCTGCATTCAAACAAGATTCTCTTGACATTCTTTATATGCCTTCCTAACATGAATCATTATTTAATAATAAAGGGTGAAAATTATGATAAGAAAACTGCTTGTTGGTCTTGTAACATTAACTTTTGGCGCACTTGCCTTTGCAAGTGGCGATAACTATATTGAACCACCAGCTATCTCAAATGGGTACGCGCCTGGCATTTATATTGGTGCCCAAGCCGGTTATGGTATGACTAACTGGGACAATATCGAACAAACAATTGACTTCATGGGCGTTGACATAGGCCCCAAAGTCAGCGGCTCGAATGCTTTTGCTGGTAGAGTATTTGTTGGCTATGACTTCCATCCTAACTTTGCTATTGAAGCTGGTTACACTCAGTTTTTCAATAACACCAAAATTGATGTATTAGGCACCACAGTTTCAAATCCAAGAAATGATTATGCTATTGACTTGGTCGGAAAATTAAAAGCCAACATAGTTGATAATTTTGGGTTGTACACAAAACTCGGCGTTGACTATATGCATGTTGATATGGAAGTCAAAGGCCTTGACCCAGCTCTTGCGATGCAACCTAATCAAGAATCTACATTTAATGTTGTATACGGCGCTGGCGCATTCTATGATATTACATCAAATCTAACTGCTGATTTATCCTGGACTCGTTTTAATGGTGATCCTAAGTTAAGCAATGATTATATTCCTGCACATGACTTGTTTGCAGTAGGTGTTTTCTGGAAATTCAACTTAGCATAAGCTAGTAGAATTATTATTAAAGGCGAGCTGTGCTCGCCTTTTTTATTGAGTACCCACAAGGGGGTTTTGCAATCAAACAAGATTCCCTTGACATTATTTACGCGGCTTCCTAACATAACATTTTATAATTAATGAGAAAAAATCCTATGATAACTAAAAAGTTAATTGTTGGGCTTGTGATATTGTTTTTTGGTCCAGTTGCTTTTGCAAGCGGCGATACCTTTATTCAGCCACCAGGCAGTAGTGCAAATGGTAGCACTTACATCGACCCACCAATTCTAGGCAATGTATTTCAACCGGGTTTCTATATCGGCTTACAAGCCGGCTACGGAATGACGCGATGGACTAATATAAAGCAAACAGTCGGTGACAATACTTTTGGCGCCAAGACAGACGTTACAGGCTCTAATGCTTTTGCTGGCAGAGCTTATATTGGTTATGATTTCCACCCTAACTTCGCCATTGAAGCTGGATATACCCAATTTTTCAATGATACAAAAATCAATAATACAATCACTATGGCTATTGCAAATTTTGTGCCACAATCTGTTACCTCTACCGATAATCCAAAATACGATTATGTCTTTGATCTTGTAGGAAAAGCAAAAGCTCATATAATTGGCAACTTTGGTTTATACGCCAAACTCGGTATTGACTATATGCGTATTAAGATAGACACACCAAGTGGTAGCCCCGACAGAAGATCTTCATTTAACGCCGTTTATGGCCTTGGTGCTTACTATGATTTTACTCAAAATTTTACTGCAGATATTTCCGGAACTCGCTATAATGGTGATGATAAGATCGGTAAGGATTACATCCCAGCACACGATTTATTTGCTTTAGG
>SDBS01003892.1_pt1 | contig 14655 bp, 22 predicted proteins | sample 2277091 | NCBI WGS metagenome assembly SDBS01 (sample SAMN10404972, study PRJNA504765) | marine sediment metagenome | isolation source: marine sediment core GS10_PC15, 163 cmbsf | place: Arctic Ocean: Southern Knipovich Ridge | collected 2010
TCTATTCCAATTTCTTTTAAAGCGTCTTTCATAGCTTGACCATAAACTCCATCTTCAAGATTATTTATTGCATTCCACATTTCTATATCTCCTTTACAATCTGCAACTCTAAACCATTTATGAAACCAGAAACAAACTTCACTTAATTGTTCTTCAGTTATTTTCACTTCTTATCCTCCTGATGTTTTTCGCATACCCAACATTTATTTCTTATGTCGTAATTATCACCATCTTTATCAATCACTCCTCCATAACAACCACCCCATTTGACCATCGTATACTTCTCGCATCTATCATGATTACAATATAAACGCCATTTACCTTTTTTATTCTGTCCATCTTTATTAAAACCACTATCATTTACTACCACATTAGTTAGTCTAACTATCTCTCCACCGTCTGGTTCCCAATACTGATTTCCGCATTTACAATTATAAAATGTTCCTGTTTCTGGATGTCTGCCATCATCACACCAAAATCCTTCCATTTCCTGTTTACAATTTGTGCATCTCATTTTTTGTCCTCTAATATTTCCTTCCATGAAAATTCTTGTTCCTCGCCATAAAATGGGCAAAACGTAGGTTTTACAATTGAATTTGTTTCCAGTTTACAAAATTCTACTTTACACTCATTACATTTCCAATTTTTCATTTTAGTTATCCTCTCCATTAATTAGCTCTTTCTCTATTGCTTTTTTATTTTCTTCTTCCAAATGAGAATCTCTACAAGTTTTATTTATTGTTCCTTTCACACCACCAGCTTTCATGTTGTGAAAATGCTTATCTCCTGCTCTTGTGAATGAATAATCAATTATTTCCTCTCCACAATAATTGCAGACAATATATGTTTCCTCGTGCTCTGGAATTATTCTTTTTTTAATCATTTTTTAATCTCCATTAAAGTTCCGTGTTCTATTTTCAATTGTGGTAGCCCAATCTTTTTTCTAATTACATTTGCCACTATTATTGCCTTCTCTTGGTCAATATTAATACATTCGTCTTCGCCATAGTGTTTTGTCTTAACTGTATCAAGGACTTTGTATATGTCTTGTCTTAACTCGTAACTAACATACCCATCTTTATAATCTTTCCAAAAAAGTATATTTAAAAATTGGTCTATTGCATACTGGGCTTTATTCCTTTGTTTATCAAGAGCTGTACTAAACATCTCTTTTAATTCCTCTTCTCCATAGTAACTTCCTACCATTTAATAGTCCTCCTTAACACTATCATCGTAAACATCATTCTCAGCTTCAGCATGGCTTCTACTGTTTTCGTCTACATAATCGTATGGTTTAGCTTGTTTCATTTTAGTTATCTCCTGCTCCATTCCTTCATACCCATCGTATATGGTATTTTACCTACTTGGTCTTCCTCACTAAATTTCCATGCCCAAATAGTTAAGTAATCATAATGGCCATACTCATCAATGATGTCTTCCATAGCATTATCGACTTGCTCCGGTGTTGAATCGTCAGGTACTATTATCTTGATATTCATATTATCGTACCATCCGCTAGTAGTAAGATCATTTGTTTCGACTACTTCGTATTCTGGTGAGCCACCAAAAACAAAGCCAATTACTAGTAAAGCTGCAAATGCGCAAATTATTACTTTATATAGTGGTTCCATTTTAATTTGCCTCCAATTTGTTCTCATAATATTTTTGTTTTAACTTCCATTTTTTCAGTTGATTATTAAGTCTCTTAATTTTCTTTGTTTTGTCGTTAATATGTACCATCACATTCTCGTAACGCTTCATTTGTAAATTATGTTTTGGCTTTTCCTTCTTTTGATGCATTCTAATTTTGAAATCATTAGTATAGTCTACATTGAAGTTCCACCAATCAGCCATTTCCCTATGTCTTAAGTTTTGATTGTGCCCTACTTCGTGAATGAATATCTGAGCCAATGCAGTAACTTCTTTTTTATTTAACTCTTGTATTGGTTCTTGGATTATTTTCCTGTCATCTGAGCATCCATATCTCCATTCTGGCAATCTCATAATAATATTATAAGAGTTGTACCATGCTCTTCCATGAATATGTGTATTGTAGTTTAATGATTCTGTTACTCCTTCTGGTTCAAGTTCTCTTTCATCCATCTGCTTTTGGTAGTGTTTTTTCCATTTACTTCTTGGAACAGTCTTGATTATTTTAACATTACAAATATCTACTCCTTCCTGTTTCATACACTCACGAAACAAGGCCTTGAGGTCTTTAGTTTCGTAATTAGTTTGGTTGTCAATTTTGAGTTTCATTTTAACCTTTGATAAAATTTTATTTGTGGTATTCCTTCATTTCTGACCCAGCATATTCTACCTGATTGCTCAAGTTTTGTTAGCGCAGTCGAAACAGTTGGTTCATTAAAGCCTGTTATCTCCCTAATATCTTTTTGCGTCCAGATTTCTTTTGTTGTTTCGAAACAACTTAATACTTTTTGAATTCTGTCATATGATACATGATGTGCCATTTTAGTTTTCCTCCTTAATGTCCAAACTGACTGTCTGTTTCGTAAAATACTTTCCCTTCTTTTACTAAACCGAAACTGCCCAGTCTCTTGCTTTCGCTGTTCTCGTCCCCACAAAAAATATAACTTCCTCTTAATCGTGGTTCTCCGTCATAACCTTTAACTATTTTCATTCTAAATGATTTTCCAAATGCTTCTGCTTTTGGTTTTTGAACATTGCAAAGACTCTCATATCCTACTGTTTCGTGAGTTGCCCTTTTGCATATAGCTGTTTTTCCTGATGGGCTCATACTTTCTATGATTATGTAATCATAATTTGTTTGGTCGTATCCCCAAGAGGTATAAAATATTTGTCCGATTTTAATTTTACTTATTTTTTGATCTTCCGTAGGTTGTCCTTCATGTGAATCGCAATCGTCATCAGGACATTTATTATCTATAAGTTGGGATTTGCATACCCAGCATATATTGTTTATACCTTCTTCAATCATTTTTGTTTTTGTGTTTTTCATTTTTTTGGTCTCCCGCGTTTTAGGTCGCCACCTTGTTTAATTAGTTAATTAAATAATTACTTAACTAGTATATAAATGTTTCTATTTTTCATTTATAAATAGAAACAGACAGATTTCCTGTATTCTATGACTAGAGAGGCTAGAACCATTAAATACAATATGTATTTATAAAGCTTTCATTTTCATCATATTTGATGACTTTATTGACTATAAATTATTACTATATTTCCATCTTCATATTCATAACCGTATCTCTCAGCCAATAATGATTGGAAGAATTTGATCCAATGTTTACGATTATTATTAGTCCTACCATGACAACTATTACATAAAGATATGGCATTAGCTTCATAGCTCTGAGTTTTTACATAATTTAAATGGTGAACTGATAATGCTTTTTTCAACTGCTCTCTATGAATTCCACAGTACATACAGATACCATTATCTCTTTTTCTAATTCTATTTTTGAATGTTCTGTTAAACTCTTTTGTGTAAGGTTCATATGAAATACCACCCAACCAACGAGGATTATTCTCACCAATATGAACTAAACTATTTTTCCTCTTGTGTGCTTCAGAATGTTTCTCTCCAATATGCGCTAAACTCATTTTCTTTTTAGTTTCCTCGGAACGTTTTCTGTTAGTATTAGCTAAACTGATTTTCTTCTTTGTTTCTTTAGATAACTTTTTACCAAGATGAGCTAAACTCATTTTCTTTCTTGTTCCTTCAAATATTTTCTTACCAGCATGGGCTAAACTGATTTTCTCTCTTGTTTCTTCAGAATGTTTCTTTCCAAAAAAGTGATTATTACTCCCAATATGAGCTAAGCTCATTTTCTTCCTTGTTTCTTCAGAACATTTCTTGCCAAGATTCTTACCAGTATTAGCTAAACTTAATTTTTGTTTAGTTTCTTCAGTATGTTTCTTACCTGTTTGGGATTTTCTAATCTTTTCTTTATCTTCTTCTGAACGTTTCTTTCCTGTCCAGTATCCTTTTATTCCCATATGGGCTTTGCTTAGGTTTTTCTTATGTTCTTCTGTTCTTGTGTATATTCCTGTTGGCATTTTAGTTGTCCTTATCATCTGGGAATTCATCGTTACCTTTATCAATTTATAAAACTTACTATCTTTTAATTCTCATCATAATGATGAATTAATTTATTTTAATATTTATTTCTTAGCAACGTAGCTTTTGAAATAGTAGTGTCCCAAGTCCAAAACAAACTTACCGACTATTGCCACAAAACCTGATAGTGCTGGGTCTTTAGTTGCTACAAAAGCAATTATAAAAGGTCCACCAACTTTTCCAAGCTCCTTTATACTACTCCAGTTCCCTAGGAACCACTTCTTAAAACTCCATCCTTCCAAACTGAAACTTTTTGATTTATTTTCCATTTTTAATTTACCTCCATTATTTTAATCCGAATACTTGAATGCCAAAAACTGTTAGTAATGTACTGATGACTATCAAAGCCCCGATAATTTTATTCTTAAACTTATTAGTCTTACAGATATCCTCGTGGTTCTTATCGACATCTTTTTTGATGTCACTAATTGTTCCATTAAGATTCTTAAAGTGTTCATTCATCAATTCCTTTACTGATTCAATTTTAATTCCCAGTGCTTCGTTACTTAATCTGCTCATTTTGACTCCAAATAAATCTGTGTGAAACAATCTGCCTCAATCCTCATTTTCTTATTTGGTCGAAATTGAATATTCTTCCAACCAGACGATAGTGTGAAATATGATGAAATGTCTAAATTAGTTTGGTCAGTCGTATAGGTCGCAACAGAGGCTTCACTCTCGTCATCACCGGCATACAAGTTAATACTAGGGGATGCAAGAGTTGTTGCTTGAATGTTAGATGACATTACTTGAGCAACCATATAAACATTAACAACTTGGCTACCATTAACAGTATTATAAAACCATGGTGCTAAATCCCATCCATTTGTATCACCTGGAATTATTATAGTCGCATGAGCAGATTCCCTAGTATTAGAGGAGCCAGTTACATTTGTATTTGAAACAGCATCTGCAGTTGTTTTTATGAAATTACTATCAACAGTAAATCCTGCACTAGAAGTTACCCAAAAATGACTACTACCTATTTGAGGGAGATGAGCGTGGGCATATGTTCCAATGATTGGTGTATTGTTTGCTTGGGTCTCTGCAGGATAATATTCAGTAGCTTCTCCTGATTTCACTTTACTAATTCTAAAATAAGGAAGTCCATTCCCACTGACACCTACAACGCTTAGGTAAATTACAGTATATTCACCAGAAACACTTGGGGTAATTAATGCATCTGTTGCCCTTGTCCAAGAATTATAAGCAATGCTTAAATTTGCATGGGAGTCAACGGATGTTGCAGCAGCAGAAAAACTCTGTGCACGGAAATCTTTCATCTTAAAGTTTAACTTGACTCTGTTTACATTAACAGCATCTGGAGGGATATAAAATCTTAGATTAAAATAATTTGAAGTATCACAGTTCTCAGCCATATTCAAAGCCATCAGATTAACTGCTCCTTGTGGAGAAGTGTTTGTAATGTTTGCTTGAGCGGAAAGATTACCAATATCTCTGTTAGTCTCTGAAATAGACCACCAGTAAGGCGTTACATCAACAATCATTGATTCACCGCTATCAGCAGTGACAGTTCTCTTAATTCTCAGAATTCTTCTATCACCAGATTCAACAATATCATATCCGACCTTACCATCCCAAATATAAACTATATCACCAAGACTATACCCAGTAAGATTCTGTGGAACAACAGTATAAGTTTCTTTGGGTGAAGTTACCCAACGCATTTGATAAGACAATAGTTTATCTGCAGTTGCTGAAACACTAACTCTTCTATCCTCAATTTTTCCTTCTCTTATTCCGTAAGAAGTTTGTGATGTTAAGTTTTCTCTTCCAGAATAGGTTTGGTTGATTCCTTCAGATTTACCTACAAATACTACTCTGTTTACTAAATCCTTTACGTCTTTTTCTCTTTCACTAGTAAAAATGTTTATTCCATCTTTCCATACTTGAGTAGCTACAGTTTCACCTCGTTGGTCTCTTATCTGTAATTTTTTATCAGTATCAATCCACCAATCTTGGCTACAGATATTAGCAACAGTTGATATTGCTCTTAACTTATTATCAAAGTCAAATCTTATTGTTATTGGATTACCGGAATATTCCTCAATCGTCCCTGCTACTATACCTGTATCGTATAATATTCCATTACCGTAGTTGCCTTCATCATCTTGGTCAACAGCTGTTGATTCAGTAGCAACAAATTCACAGATAGTGTTAGCCTCTGAATCGGTAACTGTAATTGTTCCTACAGCATTAGAATCTAAAATAATTGTGTGAATTTCTTGAAAGTTATTAACGGTGTCAACTGAGTTTGTACCTTTAAGAATGACATCCTCTTTCTGATAATACTTATAGCCACCGGAACTTATTAGACCTCTGATAGTAATCTTTTGAACGTCACTTGCACTATCCGAGACTATTGAAAGCTCGGTTGAAGCAGAATCAGGTTGTGTGATTGTTTGATCTCCAACCCACCCCTTATAAATATCATCATTGTTTTTATTAACGAATTCTATTTCCTTGCCCATTAATTTATAGATTAATATTGAAGCAAAATCTCTACCAGTAAGAACCATTGAACCCTCAGCTTTGTATCTAATATTCTCTATAATACCTTTAAAAATTGATGTTCCGTTTCTTAGTATATCTATCTCATCAGTAATATCAAAATTATCTCTGTCAGCTGAAGTTGTGTTCTGTAGAGTGAAATCAAATAGATTGATATTATTAAGAAGTTCTTCAGTTGATAATGTGTTACATTTTCTAGTATAACGTGTTTTTCCTGAAGTTGAATCTGTTACCTTAATCAACCATTCTGTATCTACCACTTACCACCACCTCTCTCGCCATTCAGTTTTAAGTGAACCAGTGATAGCAGTTCCACTTCCAATTAAAATTTCAGTTGTTTCCTTTGGAATAAGTCTTGGATATCCTACAGTCAGCGAAATACTTAAATCACCAGTAACATCTGTTCCATTCTTTGTGGCCGTTAAATTTGGGTTAATAATTAATATATCACCAGAAACTAAATTACCAGTATAAGTTACGGATCCTTCAATATTGCCAATGGAAACGTAACTAGTAATAGTTGAACTAGAGGTAAAAGTAAAAGTTGGTTCACAGTAAGCACTACCAACATTATCAAGAAAGATACTTTGAAAGTGAACTCCTCCAGATTCAAAATAATAATCACTTGCAACTCCTGTTATAGCATCAGTTTGTTCTGCACTAGCATGGGCATACTTAAAAGGTTCTGAAGCAACTAGTGTTGCACTCATTTTTCTACCAACAGGAGTCATTCCATCTTCTGGATGTGTAATACTGCCTCCTACAACCTTATAGAATTTAGTGGAGTTAACGTAGAATCTCTTGTCTTCTTCTGGTTTCCTTATCGCTGCACTAAAATCATCAATCTCTGCTTCTGTTTTCAGAGTTACTGACAGTCCAATATCCATTGCCCCTGAACCTAGTTGTTGAAGTTCTGCAACATCAGAACCAAGAACAGCATACATAGCGTTTCTATTTGCCGCAGTTGTAGTAATATTAGTAGGATCCCTTGGGAAGACATAGCTTCCAATCATCATTTTTGTAAAATTAGGAATGCTTATCTGTCCAATATAACTTTTCTCAGCCATTCTATGCCTCCGACGGTGTAGCATTCACCGTAAAGTTGATATTATGGAGTACGTTTATATCTACTGGATAATCTAGGAATACCCAAGCCCAGAATCGTTGTGAGTGATTTAATGGAGTAGCATTATGAAGTCTAGTAAATGATGAGTTTGTAATGTTTTGACAGTAATATCTTCCTGGGTCATCATCCATGCAAATTCTAACGTCGTCGATAGTATTATTTATCTTAAACCATAAGTCGATGTAGGAGCTACCTTCATTCGTGATATTGAATACTCCATAAGTTCTGTTCTGTCCTTGAGGTGTAAACCACCCATACCAAGAAGTTGTTGTGACATTGAACTGCGTAACATTTGGCGGATAGGTTAAATCAAAACCAATGTATGATTCAATAATGGTGAGATTATTAGAGCTTAATTCAACACCGTCTTCAGTAGTATTAACAGGAGTTATATATACTCTCCAAATATCTCCAATACTAGTCTCTCTCTTTGAGATTTCATTAGTCCTTTCTGTGTAGATAAGAGCTATTTGATGACTTGATAAACTTCTATTCCAAATTTTAAACTCGTCTATTGAACCATTGAAATAATTATCGTGTGAAGTAATTACATTATTGCCAATTGCTCTTGCTCCAATAGATGGTAAGAGAGTGATATTGGTGAATGTCCCATTGCAAGTTCTTGTTTTAGTTATATTAACCCCGTTTATGTAAATCTTTGTTCCTGAAGCATCGTCATCTGGATCATAAGTAATTGCTAGATGAACCCATTCACCTGTAGTTATATTGGTAATTGTCTCATAAACACATGAACCATTACCAGACTTATGATAAGCAGTTTCAAACTTTATTTTATTATTACCGGTTTTTCTTACCGAAAGAAAATCAAAGTTTCCTTCTGAACAAAAACCAGATGGGTCATTACAACTACTAAAAACAGTTTCATTCTTGATGGACTTAGTAAAGTTAGCCCAGAAATCAATTGTGAAAGCACTCTTTAGTATTATCCCAGATTCAATATCCATAAAATCGTTAGTTCCGTCAAATTGGTAAGCACCACCTATTTTGCCTTCAGATAACCAAGTAGGAGTTCCAGTACCATTACCCCATCCACAAGAACCGTTCTTATTGCTACCAGAATAATCTTTGGTAAAGTTAGATAGTGTATGGTTTGAATAATCAACATCAAAAGCGTAGTTTAATAGCATAGTATTTGTAAAATTATCTTGCCACCTGTAAATATTTGTTGAAGTATCTCCAGAGCTTAAATTATGTGCAATAAGATTCTCAACGGAAGTATTAGTGCCGTAAGTAGTGTTTAAGAATGGTGTTGATTGATTTGGTGGGTCGTATACTCTAACTCCTAGCTCTTGCATTCCAACAGCCGGTTTGAAGAAGACTTCAAGTGTTGATTTATCACTGTCAAGTGAATAATAATCAACCTTATCTATATCATCACATAAGTCTATTTTAATGTTATTACTGAATGATAATAAGCATGGACTCTTACCTGTATAGTCGCGTTCTACCGGTAGTTTTTTTACTTGCCATATCAGACGATTAGTAGCTGATAATCGTGTACTAGATGGACTGAAAACAGTCACATATCGCGATGGGAAGTTGATATAAGACGCATCGTCATCAATAGTTACAAATTGATGCAATGTTCCGCCACTTCCGACTCTTTTTCCATATCCGTAGTATGGTGTGTTCTTAGTAATGGTTATTGAATTTGAACCATTGAAGTAGTTCATTGAGATTAATGATGCTTTTCTCCATAGTCTTTCATAGTAATTGTCTACATAACATCTGGTAGCTGTAGTTCTTGAGCAGATAGAGGTATCTGATACTGTATTTAATGGTAAGTAAGTTCGTTTATACTCTACATACCACTTTTCAACGGCACCTTTGTTTCTTCCGAGATAGATAGTATTCTCATCATGGTCGAATTTCCAACGTATATAATCATCAGCTCCTCTTGTTAAAACATTATAGATATCTTCACTTTCTAATAGTATATAAGAAGCATCTGGGTTTTTCTCAAGCATCTCTCTGTAATCTTTTGGGTAGAGCAACGGTGTTGCAATAAGAATTATTACTAGTATTGCTCCAATGTATAATCCTTTTAATTCATTTCCTTTCAATTTATCAATTAGTGTGTAGCTCATATTGCTCCCCTCCATGCTGTTTTTTCAGCTATTTTTCTACTGATAACTTCAGCCATCATATTAACATCAACACCTGAACCGACTGGTCCTGTATTTACTGTGACATTTATGTTTGTTGGTGATACTCCTCTTGGTAATACTGTCTCTCCGCCGTGAGCCATTATTGGTACTGGACCTGAACCTGGAACTATACCGCCATGTTGAAATCCCTCTCCTAAATCCCATTCTTCTGGTGACGCTCCAAAAAGTCTAAGGATAGCACCTGCTGCTTTTCCTGATGTGGTACCAAGCCATGCAATTCCTTCCAAAAACTTATTCCATATTTCCACAAGTCCTGTAATTACTTTCACAAAAAGCTTGAAAACTGGAATAACTGTTGTTTCTATAAACGGCATAAGGTCATTTTTTAGAAATGGTAAAACATCGTCTACCAAAACTGGTAAAAGTTCATCACCAAATTGTTTTGCAAGATCAAGAACTTCTTGTTTAAAGACATTTAAATCATGCGCAGCAGTATCAGTTTGCTTACCGTAAGCTTCCTGAGTTAATCCTGCAGATTCAGTTACTGTTTGTAGCGATTTAGTGAAACCCTCAGTATCACCTAAAGCCGCAGACATACCTGCTAATCCTCTAATATTAGGAAAGATTTGCGCTAATTGTTCAGCTTCTGCGTCAGTAAGTTTTTCCATAACACCAGTCAAACCTTCAGTTTTTAAAGTATCAGTGTTAAGTACAATACCAAATTCAGCAGCAGCTTTTGTTGCTTCATCCGTTGGTTTCAAGAAAGCTGTTATGATACCATTCATTGCAGTCATTGCTTCATTAGTATCTATACCTGACCTTGTTAATGTTGCAATTGTAGCACCCATCTCTTCGACAGATAATCCGGCTTGAGAAGCAAGAGTAGCTGTTCTACCAATAGCTGGTGCTAATTCTCCGAAAGTTGTTTTACCTTCTTTTACAATTCCAAATAACATATCAGAAATCTTACCAGCATCTTTAGCGCTCATTCCGTAAGCGTTCATTATTGTTGTTACTGCATCAGCAGCAGTTCCTGTGTCTGTTAAACCTGCTTTTGCTGCTCTTGCTGAAGCATCCAATACACTAAGAGCATCTTCTGCTGGAACTGAAGCTGAAAGAATATCGTAAAGACCTTTACTTAAAGTTTCTGTGCCTTCTCCGAATTCCTTACTCATATCTCTGATACTGATTTCGAACTCTTCCATCATAGGCATAGTGCTGGTATCAAGCATAGTTGAAACATTAGCCATCTGCTTCTCGAAATCAACCGCTTGTTTAACAGCAAAACCTATTCCAGCAACAGCTGCAACTCCAAGAGCTTTTAATGCAGTTTTGTTTTTCTTTACAAAACTACCAATTCCAGAAGCTGCACTATTAAAACCTTTGGAAGTTTTATCTACAGCGCTTATCACAAATTTCAAATTTCCAACGTCTGCCACTTTAATTACCTCATCTTCGCGGCCATTTGTTTAGCTGCTGCTACTGCCTCTCCTTTTTGTTTACTTTCTTTATCCATCATATTCTTCTCATCCATCAGTACTCTGTAAGCTTGTCTTTCCTTTGTTGAAATATACAAAAGAAGAGGTGCTGAATTAAAGTACAGTTGAAACGTAAATTTTTCGATATACGGAACCAAGGTGAAATCAATTAATTCACCTCTAATTCCGGCTCGGAGTTTTTTTCATCATCGCCACCCAACCTATTAAAATTATCAATTTCCATGACTAACCAATTGTAGATTTTTCTAGGTAAATCTGGTAATAGTTTTCCTATCTTGTATTCTTCGTAGCCACCTTCTTTTTTACCAATTTTCACATTGATAACTGAAGTAAGTATTCTCTTTTCATTGAACTTTGATAAATCAAGTTCTATACTTGTTTTTCCTTTTTCATCAACTTTCATATTCTTTGCTTCGTTTGTAATCTTATCAGCTTCTACTCCTCGAAGCTCCTTAATTCTAAAACGAATTTTCTTTCCATTAAGTTCATTCTCAATATCCTTCTCACACAGTGGAAAAGGATTTACGTATTCTTCACTCATTTTGTTTACCTCCCTTGGTAATTTCTTTTTCTACGTCTATTGGTTTTTCCTCTGGTATTAGCTTCTCAGCCTCCAAAGCTATTTGCTTCCATTCTTTTATTGCACCGCTGATATTATCGATTGCGTTGTGAAGTTGTACTACTTGCTCTTGCGTTTGTACTAGCTTCTGTTCAAGCTGAATCTTATCTTGCAATATTTTTGCATAGAAGCTATAAACCTCTTGGTTCGTGAGTATCCTCTCATTCACCGTTATTTCTCTTATTGCTTCCTTACCGACTCTTTCTATCTTGTGGTCGTTCTTCAATTCTTGCATTTCAACACCTCCCTTAGTGTTTGAATTTAATTTTACTCTTGTTCATCCCAGTTTGCTGGTTCATTACCAACATTTAAAGTTTCAATGGTTGCTGTTAGGTATCTCGCTGTATATGGTAGAGTTATCTCTTGAACTTTACTGAAGTCAATATCTTCTGGCAATTCTCCCAGCACAACGTCATATAGATCATATTGTAGGTAGTAAGTTGCTGTCTGCTCTGTTGACTCAATTTTTGTTCTTATGGCTCCTAAGTTTATAGTCTTATCAGGTGTGGTTTTTCCAGCGGTTGCTGAATAGACTATTTGTGCCCAATTTTGACCTGTTGTTGTTTTCTTGTACCAAGTCATAGTTCCAGTAATTAGTTTTGAACCTGGAATGAAGTCAGTAACTTGCCTTGTCAATGATGGTGATACTGCTGGACTTAGGTCTGGTTCCAATGTATTCGCTGTTGTCCATGTAAGATTTGTGCACCCAGACATGGCTGCCAAAGTATCATCTTCTCCTTTCCAAGATAGTTCCACATTACTCCAATCTAATGGTGGGTTTGTTGATTTAGTACCTGTTCCGACAAATGCTGTAGCAGTAGTTTGATTTTGAGCAACAATATCCCAAGCCCAGAGAATCTTTTCTCCTTTAGCAAATGTTACTGTTTCCGAATCCACATAACATCCTGTCATGATTCTTTGTCTTAAATCAGCTGTCTTATCCCATCCAGCTTCTAAAGTAAATGGCATAAGGCTCAAGCTACCATAAATACTGTCAGCAGTATCTGGTATTACCCAAGTATTTGTCGATAAGGCGGTATTGTATCTGTCAACTCCAAATTTCGACAAGAATGGTTCTACTTCTGTTGTATCAAAGTCATCTGCCATCCAAAACTCAATGTGTGCTGTTACCTGTTTCCAGCCTTTAACCTCAGTTTCCGGAGCTCTTCTATAGCTATGTCCTGCTGTATAAATCCTTTCAACATTTTCATTGAGATTCATACTCAATGCTCTTATGTATGCTGGCTGAATGTAATCGCCTCCTGTTACACTTGCTGAACCATAACTTGATTCAACTGCCAAGAAACACTTACCTTCCCAACCATAATAGTATACGCTTGCGTCTGCCATTTTTATTCACCTTCTCCTGAAGCTTTTGGCTTCTCCTTTTTCTTAACTTTCTCCTGTTGCTCCACTAACTCGAAGCTTCTTGGATCAAGTTTATCCTGCGGAACATCAACGTTTAGTACTTCTCCTTTTCTTGCTCTATATGCTCTCCCTTCAAAGGAAAACATGCAGTTTCTTAATGCTTTCACTTTCATTTTGATTTTACCTCCTAATCTTCAACTTTCGTGAATTGAATATCAATTGTCTTTCGTAGTATTCCGCTGACTTCATCGAAGTCAATACTTCTCATGCCTGTAACATTAAAATCTGAATACTCGTATTTTGTGTTAGTATCTGAGTAAAAATGATTTCTTAGTTCGTTGATAACATCTCTTGCTATCTTATCTCTTAATCTTGTTCCTTCATAATTGTCACTATCAATTACTAATATCATAGCATCCTTATCTTTTGACCAAATCCATACATCTATTTGTAATAATATCGTTTGGAATAACCCTGCAGTATTGCCTATTGTTAACGGCTCTCCAGTTTCACTAATATCAATAATACTTATTCTTGGATAAGAGTTTTTTGATAATGCTCCATTACCAGTTACTCTTGGCCAGTCTGGGTAAATCCAGTTATCACCGATTCTATCTGTTGAGTTGTAGTCCGTCATTTGAGCCCTTAATAAACTTTGAACTGCGATTATTGGTTCTGTCATTTTGGTACAATCCTCTTAATTTCTTTTACTATTTTAGGTGCAACCATTTCAACTGCTGGTCGCATATAAGGTTGAGCTCGCATTTTTACAGTTCCAAATTCTACATAAGATGCATAATGAGTTTCTGCTAATACTTCAGCCGAAAACTTACCAAGTTTCTTCTTCTTAATTCTTGCTTTCAATAATCCAGTATCTTTTGGCGCTGCCCTTCTTGCTTCTTTTGTAATCTCAAAAGCTCCAACTTGAATAATATCACCAGTGTCATCACTAATCTTATCTTCCCACTTATTCAAATTTCTCAAAAGCTCCTGTGTGCCTTCAATCTTTATTATTGTTTCTGCCATTATTCATTCCTTATTAAAATCATCTCATCGTAAATATCTGTTGTCTCATCTCTGTACCTTTCTTTCCTAGCTACTTTCCACTTGACATCATTTGAGTCTTGTAGGATATCACTAATAGCAACTGCATCAGTAGGCTTTGACCAAGCCATGCTACTACCAGATTTAATCTTTCCTTGCATTACTAATGTGTGAGTTTCTTCAATAGGTTGCGCGTATGCAGTAATTGTAGTCTCAGTTTCTGTCTCTGATTC
>SDBS01003893.1_pt1 | contig 14654 bp, 12 predicted proteins | sample 2277091 | NCBI WGS metagenome assembly SDBS01 (sample SAMN10404972, study PRJNA504765) | marine sediment metagenome | isolation source: marine sediment core GS10_PC15, 163 cmbsf | place: Arctic Ocean: Southern Knipovich Ridge | collected 2010
AACAAGGTCAAGAAATACGTCATGGAGATCAAGGACATCAAGCGCATCGACAACAGCAAGATGGACGGACCGTTCCAGATCGAGTTCAGCCAGCGCGCCGAATGGGACCTGGGGGTCAGCACAGCGCCGAGAAGCTATGCCGAGTTCTACAACGGGCTTGAGACAAAGTACGACAAGCACCCGTTCTACTACCCGGAGGGAGGAGTACCGGCAACATACGACCTTGCCCAGATAATATCAGCCCCTGATGACCCCGAGGAGGACAGACTTGTCGGGTTCGCGGCCTTCTGGCCGCCACTCATCAGCAAGTGGGTCACAGAGACCTACAACGTGAAGAGGCTGTCAATGGAGGCAAACGTGCCGAGCCTGCTCACCTCGTTGGAGACGTACGAGCACTATTCTGAGCTGCCTACAAGCGCAAACGACCTGGTCGACCCGTGGATAATCTACGACGAGACCATGGGCGAGATAGTCATCCTGCTGCCCAAGGAGCCGGTGCCCTACCCACGCGGGGAGGGAGAATGGACTGACATACCGTGGGTCTTCAAGAAGGACGGAACAGGCGATTACGCAAAGCTACTTGAGATGACGCCGAGCACCCCAGGCCAGTGGATATGGGAACCAACGGGGGGACCATACGGGGCCGTGAGGATCAAGCCATTCGAGTGGACATGGGGCGACGAGTTCCTGGTACTCTACAAGAGGACCATGATGGGACACAGGCCGCAGAGGTCTACAGCACTGACCAGCATGGAGCCCATGTTCCAGGAGGGTGACGTGGTCGCCAGCTACGGAATGGTGGAGGAGCCTGATACGCCCTATGTCTTCGCTGAGTGGGACTTTGACCTAGACATGGACCACCCATACAACAGCACACAGCAGTTCAGGTGCGTCAGCGTCTATGGTGTGACGGATTACGTCAACGCCGTGGACCCTGACATGCCCGAGGGGGACGGTGCGGGTGAGTTCAGGATAGAGTCAGAGGTACTCTACCAGCTTGACGAGATATTCAACCCAATAGACCTGGTTGACGCGGCGCACAAGGACACCTTCAGGTGGGTCCAGAAGGGCACCATAGGGGAGACAGTTCCCCTCACAGCCCATCTCTACGACAAGTACGGCAACGAGTGGCCGGTAATGGCGGATGCCCACGAGCTGGTGCTCCCAGAGAAATGGGGATACTATTGCAGGGACTCTGAAAAGATACTGGTTATGGACTCTACGGGACAGCTACCGACTATGCTGCTTGACAGATCGATATACACAATAATGGATCTGGACGTGACTTTGGACCTTGACAAGCTCATCGGGTACAACCTGTACAAGATACTTTACACGACAACGCCCACGCGTCGAGTCATCGAGGCGGGCTGGCACACCGGCAGGTGGGAGTGGATGGTCATCGGCGAGTTCGCCAAGCCATCCGACAGCCTAGGAGCATCGATGATCACGGCTGCCCTGGGGGACTGGAAGAACGTACAGGTATGGCTCAGCGGGCTTGACTTTAGCTCAGAGCTGGGGCCAAGCATACCCTGGACCATGAGAAAGTTCAACGAGCCCGTTGACACCGCAAAGGACTCCTACTACCACGACTACCCGGACGACATGAGATCGAGCTTCAGGGACGACTGGAGCACCCCCGACGACTGGGCCGGCGAGACCATCAACCCATACGCGGTCTCAAGCGGCAACATGGTCGTGGTGGGAGGCCCCATCGCGAACTTGGGTGCGGAGTACTTCAACGATTTCACGGACGCCCTGATATCCACCGAGTACGGTGACGGCTTCTACGCACCTGGGTGCTGGGCAAGGACTGTCCTTGACCACTACCAGGGAAAGACATTCGTGGACGGGCCTGACGACGAGCTATGGTACAACAGCAACAACGTCGATGACGATGTCGGACACGCCATAATCTCTGTGTACAAGGACCTCAACGAGACCACTGGACTGGTCGTCTACGGTTACACCGCGGAGGACACGTACTATGCCAGCTACGCCTTCAGGGGAGGGCTGCTTGCATGGCTGCAGGAGGTCCAGCCGGGCACCACCACGATACTGCTGGAGATCGATTACAGTGACCTGCACCCGGTGCGGTTCCACGTAGTCGAGAGCCTGGGGCCATTCACAGAGTGCACGGGTTTCGGTACCAACTTTAAGACAACTCGCTACTATCGGACATTGAACAACGCGAGGGACACCGTGGAGGCCGAGGCCGCATCGCTGGGCATCTCCTACAAGCTAGTGGAGATCGAGTGGTGCGCCCAGGTTCACCCGGACCCTTAACTTTTCTTTTTTATTTTTTCATTAGGAAGACTTTTCAATTGGGCTGCACGGATTGATGCGGGAAACTATTTGTCTAATAGGCAACTGCTGGTAAGCAAGATCGAGAACGGGATAGTCATCGACCACATCCCCGCCGGTAAGGCGTTTCAAGTTCTCAAACTTCTCAAGCTACCAAGCGACGCAACGACCCTGACAGCTCAGAACGTGGAAAGCGAGAGCATGGGATCGAAGGACCTCATCAAGATAGAGGGAACATACCTCACATCAAGCGAGATGGATATCATCGCGTTCGTGGCGCCCAAGAGCTCCGTGAACATCATAGAGGACTGGGAGGTCAAGGAGAAGCGCATCATCGATCTCCCCGACGAGATCGAGAGCGTTTTCAGCTGCCCGAACACCCTCTGCCCCACCAACCAGGAGTACAGCGCTCCGAACACAAAGTTCAGGGTGGAGAAAGGGGAACGGCTGGAAGAGACCAAGCTACACTGCACGTACTGTGGGAGCATAACGTACTACGGTACCATCAGGGAGAAGATCCAGAACGAGGAGTTCAGGATCGAGCGAAGGGGACTCGTCTCCAAGGAGAAGATCGAGAAGGTCTTCCTTGACGCGCTCATGAAGGGTGGGGCCCTGAGGCTACCTCCGAGCCCTGACCAGCCATTCATACTGAAGAGCGGCAGGCCGAGCCCTTACTTCGTCAACCTGGGGGCGCTCACCGACGGTGAGAGCCTCGCCAAGGTGAAGTGGGCATTCGCAAGCTACATCGCCCTGCTCATGGAGGAGGGAAAGATACCCGAGTTTGACTACATCTTCGGGCCGAGCTACAAGGGGATCGCACTGGCCGCGCTCACCACCGAGGGCTTGAACGAGCTCTACGGCATGGACCTGAGGTACATGTACGACAGGAAAGAGATAAAGAACTACGGCGACGTGAGCACGGACCGCGTTCTGGTGGGCGCCAGCTACTTCAAGCCAGGACAGCGAATCCTCGTAGTGGATGACACCATCACGACAGGCATCACGAAGGTGGAGACCATCGAGAAGCTCAGGCTTCTAGGCGACCACGAGGTCGTTGGGCTCGTCATAGGCGTGGACAGGCAGGAGAGACTCGGAGACACCGAGAACATCGAGGAACTCGGCGCGGTTGAGTACCTGGAGAAGGAGCTTGGCCTGAACGTCCACAGCATACAGAACATCCAGACCATCTACAGCTTGATCAAGGACAGTATCAGCGAGGAAATGCGTAAGCTTTGGTTAGACTATTACAGCAAGTACGGCATCGCCGAGCTTGAGTAAACCCCCACTTTTTATTTATCCATTCTCTTCAACTAGATATGAAGCATTTTGATGTCTTAGTGGTAGGAAGCGGCAGCGGAATGATGATCGCGGACGCCGCCGTCAACAGCGGCAAGACAGTGGCCATAGTCGAGATGGCAAAGCTTGGCGGCACATGCCTCAACGTGGGTTGCATACCGTCCAAGATGGTGATATACCCCGCGGACATGGTTAACCAGATCAGGCACGCCGAGCAGCTGGGCATCAAGGTGACCATCGACGAGATAGATTTCCCGTTCATCATGAAGCGGACGAAGGAGTTCGTGGAGCATGACAGGCACCCCATGGAGGACGCCATCACCCAGATAGAGGGGCTCAGCTTCTACCCGATGCAGGGCGAGTTCATCGACGATTACACGATGCAGGTGGGCGACGAGGTCATCAAGGCAGATACCATTTTCCTTGCAAGCGGCGCAAGGCCGTTCATACCGCCCATCAAGGGCATCGAGGACATAGATTACCTCACAAACGATAACGTCTGGGACATGACGGAGAGGCCGGAGAGCATGGTCATCGTGGGGGGCGGGCTGATAGCCGTTGAGATGGCACACTTCTTCTCAAGCATGGGTGTGGACGTATCACTCCTCAGCAGGAGCCCGCGCCTCATCAAGAACGGGGAGCCCGAGGTCTCGGAGATCCTGCTAACATCAATGAGGCAGAGGATGCACATCGAGACGGACATCGAGGTCAAGGAGATCGAGAAGAAGGGAGATAGGCTCCTCGTAAAGGCCAAGACCAAGGGCGGAGAGGAGAAGGAGTACGACGTGGAGACCATATTCATCGCGGCTGGGAGGAAGAGCAACGCGGACCTCCTTAAGGTGGAGAAGACGGGGGTCAAGGTTGACAAGCGGGGCTACATCATCGTTGACGAGGAGTATCAGACATCAAAGAAGAACATCATCGCCTTCGGTGACGCCATAGGCAGGGAGATGTTCAAGCACGTTGCCAACGCAGAGGCCCAGTTAGTCTGGCAAAAGTACAGCCACGGCCACTCACATCCCATGAACTATGACCTCGTCCCTTACGCGGCGTTCAGCTGGCCACAGGTGGCAGCCGTCGGCATCACCGAGGCAGAGGTGAAGGAGAGGGGAATCAAGTACCTCATCGGGGAGTACAATTACAGGGACACGGCCAAGGGGGCCGCAATGGCTGAGGAGGACGGGTACGTCAAGGTGCTCCTAACAAGCGAGGAATACAAGATACTCGGCGCGAGCATCATTGGGCCGTTCGCCCCAATCCTGATTCAGGAGATCATCAGCGTGATGAACGCAGGGGATGGGACCGTACACCCCATTGCCGACGCCATGCACATCCACCCGTCATTATCCGAGGTGGTCCAGCGGGCCTTCTTCAACCTGAGGGAGCCATAAACGGTTTAAATAACGCAACCCCCTTTTTTTCAATTACATTCTGGTGAATCAATTGACCGAGCTAAAGATAGGGGACTCAGCCCCTGATTTCTGCCTCCCTGACCCTGAGAGGGGGGAGGTATGCCTTTCAGACCAGCGGGAAAAATGGGTGATACTCTACTTCTACCCCAAGGACAACACATCGGGTTGCACCCTTGAGGCGCTTGAGTTCACGGCGGCGGAGGAAGAGTTCAAGGAGAGGAACGCGGTGATACTGGCCGCGAGCCCTGACAGCCTCAGGAGCCACACCAACTTCAGGGAAAAGCACGGCCTCACAATCAGCCTACTCAGCGACACCGAGAAGGGGACGCTGGAGGAGTACGGGGCATGGCAGCTGAAGAAAATGTACGGAAGGGAGTATATGGGGGTGGTCAGGAGCACGTTCATCATCGACCCAGAGGGGTTGATAGCCCACATCTGGCCGAAAGTCAGGGTCAAGGGGCACGTCGAGGCGGTAATGGCCAAGCTGGAGGAACTCCAGAAATGAACGTCACCGATGCCATACACGCCAGGAGGGCGTACAGGTCACTTGAGGCCGTGGAAATCACACCCGAGATAGTTAACGACCTAGCCAGCCACGCCCAGCTCTCGGCCTCATGCAACAACAACCAGCCCTGGAGGTACGTGTTCGTGTACGAGAGGGAGAAACTGGACGAGCTGTTCACCGCCCTGTCACGGGGGAACGCATGGGCAAAGCAGAGCTCAATGATAATAGCCGTGTTCAGTAAGGCCGAGGACGACTGCGTAATCAGGACAAGGATATACCACCAGTTCGATCTGGGCATGGCCACGGCAACCATGATTCTAAGGGCAACGGAGCTGGGTCTGGTGGCTCACCCCATCGCAGGCTTCAAGCCCAAGATGGCAAGGGAGATACTGGGAATACCCGACGGGAACACGCTGTTGACCCTGGTGATCGTGGGAAAGAAGATGGAGGAGATTCACCCCAGTCTTAATGAAGGCCAGGCGGCGAAAGAGGACATCAGGCCAGAGCGGAAGCCACTTGAGGAGTTCGCCTTCCACAACGAGTTCGATTTAAAGGAATAACAGAGATGACACAACCTAGCCCAAACAGACTGTTCAAAGAGAAGAGCCCATACCTGCTGCAACACGCGTACAACCCCGTGGACTGGTATCCATGGGGCGAGGAGGCTTTCCAGGAGGCAAAGAGGCTTGACAAGCCGGTGTTCCTAAGCATCGGGTACTCAACTTGCCACTGGTGCCACGTCATGGAGCACGAGAGCTTCACAGATCAGGAGGTAGCGGACCTCATGAACGATGCGTTCATCAATATCAAGGTGGACAGGGAGGAGCGGCCCGACATCGACGGCGTCTACATGGCGGTGAGCCAGATGATGACAGGGGGAGGCGGCTGGCCACTGACAATCATAATGACGCCGGACAAGAAGCCGTTCTACTCGGCCACCTACATCCCAAAGGAGAACAGGTTCAACGTGGTGGGCATGCTTGACCTCGTCCCCCAGATAACCGGCTACTGGGAGAACCAGAGGGAAAGGCTGATGGGAATCGGAGAGGGAATAGCGGTATCACTGGGCTCGGGGGGCTCAGGTGGGGGAGAAGAGGTCACAGACCGGGTGCTGGACACAGGGTTCCTGTTGCTCAATGAGAGATACGACGAGGAGTACGGGGGTCTGGGTGACGCCCCCAAGTTCCCGTCCCCCCACAACCTGCTGTTCCTGTTACGACACTGGAAGAGGACGGGGAAAGAGAAGGCCCTGGAAATTGTGGAGAAAACACTCCAGAAGATGGCCAGAGGGGGCATATTTGACCACGTCGGGTACGGTTTCCACAGGTACAGCACTGACAGGAAGTGGCTTGTACCACATTTCGAGAAGATGCTCTACGACCAGGCCATGCTGCTGATGGCGTACACCGAGGCGTACCAGGCCACCGGGAAGGAGGAGTACAAGGAGACGGCCGAGATGATAATCGCGTACGTCCTGCGTGACCTAACCTCCACGTACGGCGGCTTCTACTCAGCGGAGGACGCTGACAGCGAGGGCGAGGAGGGAAAGTTCTACGTCTGGACAGTTGACGAGCTCCAGAACATCGCGGGGGACGAGGGTCAGGATGTTCTGGTCTACCTAGGGGTCAAACCGGAGGGAAACTACATGGACGAGACCACCAAGGAGCGAACTGGGACCAACATACTGCACATCGTCGGCGATAAGCCGCCTGAAAACCTAGAGGAGATCAGGGACAGGCTGTTCGAGCAGAGGGAGACACGCATCAGGCCTCTCCTTGACGACAAGATACTCACGGACTGGAACGGGCTGATGATAGCGGCGCTAAGCAAGGCGGCCAGGGCGTTCCAGATAAGCGAGTACGCGGAGGAGGCCGTGAGGTCAGCGGACTTTATCTTGGGAACCATGTGGGACGGCGAGGAGCTCCTACACAGGTACAGGGAGAACGAGGCAAGCATAGGCGGGTTCCTCAACGATTACGCGTTCACGGCATGGGGGCTCATTGAGCTCTACCAGGCGACCCATGAGAAGAGGTTCCTCGACGCGGCTATCAGTGTCAACGGGGTCATGATGGCCCAGTTCACGGACCCGGAGGGTGGGTTCTTCTTCACATCAAGCGATGCCGAGGAGCTGCTGGCAAGGAGGAAGGAGCTGTACGACGGAGCCATCCCCAGCGGCAACTCGGTGGCGTTCATGAACCTCATGAGGCTCTCAAGGCTGACAGGGGACACATCGTTTGAAGAGGAGGCCGCCAAGCTGTTGCGTTTCTTCTCATCAACGGTACTCGGGGCACCACACGGATACTCGATGCTGCTTTCGGGCCTTGATTTCGCGTTCGGCCCGAGCACGGAGGTCGTGGTTTCAGGGGATGCCGATGAGGTCATCGCCCAGCTTGACCAGAGATACCTGCCCAGCACCGTGGTCCACAGGTACTCGGAGGAACTGGAGGCATCGGTCGGATACCTCGCTGGGATGAAACCCGGCGATGAGACCATGGTCTATGTTTGCACCGGGTTTGTGTGCAACCTGCCGACTGGTGACATGGAAAAAGTTTGGGAACAGTTGGGTGAAAAGTAGTTTTCTACTTTGTAGTCAGTGTGTACCTGGCGCCGGTCGGTGCCAGGGCTTTATCTATCTTGGTTATGAGTTCCTCGACTTGGGCCACCGAGGGCTTCTGGAACCACTCGTAGAAGAAATCATTGGCACCGAGGCTTTCACCGCTCTTGCTGATGATGGTATCGCACCGCTCTTCCGAGATTGCTCCCGCCCCACCGAAGAAGGTCTGAATCCCCCTCATGGTATCGAGGGTCCCGGCCCCGGAGGGGATACTCGTGGCTGCAGCTATCCCGGCGTCCTTGACGCAGACCTCGGGGAAGTCAACAGCTACTTTTCGAAGGGCAACAAGCGCCTCTGATATTGGCGGACCGTATAACTTTACGTAACTCTTCATTAAATCTCCACTATTTTTTGTGAGATGAGGCTTATTAAGCGTTTACTGTAAATTGCATATGTAAAAATAAGGGGTTTTAGGCTAACTTTGATAGCTCAGCCTGGATCGCATCAAAGTCCGGTTGCACCCCAGGGTCCTCGGTGACCCACTTGTACTTGACCAGCCCGTCTTTACCCACAACGAAGACGCTGCGCTTGGCGACCGTGTAGCCCTTCAGGCCGGCAAAGTCCTCGTGGTAGACATCGTAGGATTTCACTGTCTCCCTGTTGTAATCACAAAGGAGCTGGAAGTTCAGGACGTTGTCCTCGTGGAAGGCCCTGTTTGAGAACGGATCGTTCACGCTGATGCCCAGAACCACGGCGTCCAGGTCCTCCAGTTTGGCCATGCCGTCCCTAATGGTGCACACCTCTATCTTGCACCCACCCGTGAACGCGCCTGGATAGAAGGCCAGAACAACGTTCCGGCCCGAGTAATCATCAAGTGACACCGGCTTCATCTCGTGGTTGACGAGAGTGAACCCCGGTGCCTTGTCGCCTACTGAAACCATTTCAATCAATAATTGGTGGGGAAGGGGGTATTTAATAGATATATGAAGATCCTGGGGCACACTTCATATCACTGGAGACCACCATTCCCACATGACACCTCCAAGCGTGGATGGATTACTGACCTTTTTCTACTACAAGGACATGGCGAGGGCGGGCGAGTTCTACGAGAAGATAATGGGCTTTGAGCTTGTACAGGACCAGAAATGGGCCAAGATATTCAGGGTAGCTGACAATGCCTACATGGGCTGCGTGGACGGCAACATCGGGTACCACAAGCACGACCCCACGAAGCCGGTCATGCTCACAGTCATCGTTGACGACCCCGATGCGTGGTACCAGCACTTTATGGAGAACGGCATCGAGACCCTGGACAAGCCCCACGACGACGTTGAGCTCAATATGAGGATATTCCTGCTCAAAGATCCCGAGGGTTACGTCATCGAGATACAGAAATTCAATGACCCGTTCCCCTAGAACCCGTTTTCAGCTCGTATCCTTTATAAACCGGGACTCGAAAAAGGCGAAAACTGCTTATATGTAAGTCCCGTACCCTTCTCTAGTCAATCGATAGGATTCTATGCTAATAGGAGCATCCAAAATGGATCAACTCAAACAAAAAATAGAGACAGCCGTATCGGAAAGCCAGTACGACGCGGTCTTGGCGCTGGGCGTGGACAACTATAACTATCTATCAAGGACGGTCCTGCCCTTCGCGGAAAACTATCCATCAAGGAAAGCAGCGGTGCTGATGCCAAAGGAAGGCTCCCCCGTCGTCATACTGCCGCAGGACTGGTCACAGGCAGTGCTGGACCAGGGCTGGACAGGCGATGTGCTCGTCTACGACGAGAACCAGGGATACGAGACAGGCGCATTTGTCAAGGCCATGGAGGAACTCATCGTGAGCATGAGGCTTAACAAGAACATGATCGGCATCGACGCGGCGCGCGTGACAAAGGGCTTGATGGACTCATTATCAGGAAAACTTCCAGACGTACAGTGGGAGCCAGCGGACCCGATGATCAGGGACCTCAGGATCATCAAGACAGAGGGCGAGATCGCGCTCATAGAGAGGGCATGCAAGCAGTCAGACAGGGGTATCATCTACGCGCTGATGCACCTGGACGGGACCGTGGACCACCAGCGTTACACCATAGCGGAGTTCGCGGAGAGGATGCGGGTCCACGCCAACGAGAACGGCGGCAGCGGCATAAGTCTGCTGAACTGTGGTTTCGGAAGCGATGGCCAGATCTACTACACGCCCCAGAGGGGCTGGATCAAGACAGGTGACATCTTCAGGATGGACATGAGCAGCCACTACATGGGCTACTGGACCAACGTCGGAAGGATGGGCGTTACGGGAACGCCTAGCCCCGAGCAGGAGGACGCTTACAAGGAGAACCTCCAGCTCAGGGACAAGGCCCTTGAGATGCTCAAGCCGGGAGTGGCTTGCAACGAGGTCTACGCCCACGTGGCGAGGGCCGCCGAGAAGCAGGCCATAGGTTTCTGGAAGGAGCCTGGCATCGGCCACGGTGTTGGCGCGAGCCACCACGAGGCACCCTACCTGAACCTCAACTGCAGCACCGAGCTAAAGCCGGGGATGGTCATGGCGTTGGACATATACACGTACGGCCCCAGGAAGGAGCTTATCCACAACAAAGACATCTACGCTATCACCGAGGACGGAAACAGGAAACTCAGCTGGTACATGACATGGGACAGGATGTACCACGTGTACGGTATGAGGACGACCCACTAGGAGGAAGATGAAATGAGAGACGAGATAATAGAGAAAGTTAACGCCGGGATAAACGAGGCTGGTTATGACGCCATCCTAGTGTTCGGTTACGACAACGTCCAGTACCTATCAGGCGCTTACCTCCACTTCCCACAATCATTCCCAGACAGGTACATGGCGGTCTTCTGGCCCAAGGACGAGCCAGCGACATGCGTGCTCCCTCATGAGTGGGAGAGCAGCTTCCTGAACCTGAGCTGGATAAACAAGACAAGGACATACAACGAGAAGCCAGGTAGCCCCAGCGGCATCGTCGAGGCGGCGGTTTACATCGCCAAGAACACGGTGAGGAAGACTGGGAGGATCGGGATCGATGTCAACAGGACACCACTCAACGTCTACAACAGGCTCAAGGGAGCCCTTGAGGACTTTGAGCTAGGGCCATGCGACGACCTGCTCAGGGAGATGAGGCTTAGGAAGACGCCGGGGGAGCTGGCGGTCTTAGACGAGGTGGTCTCAAAGAATGATCAGGCCATCGCGGGACACGCCCACCACATCCTGGTACTCCAGGCAAACGGTGAGATGAACATCACTGAGGGCATCAGGACCCACGCCATCGAGAGGGAGTTAGACGAGGTCGGGCATCAGGCAATTGCTCAGGCGGTCGCCGAGCCCAACACGGAGAAATGGTGGCCAAGCGCGCCCATGTTCGGCATCGGCCTTGACAAGAAGCCCCTGCGGAGGGAGTGGCTCAGGATGGAGCTGGTCTCAACGGTGAACGGCTACTGGAGCAACGGCGCGAGGATGCTGTCAATGGACGATCCCACAGAGGAGATGAAGGCAGACTATCAGAGCCTTGTAACCCTCAGGGAGACCGCCAGGGATGCACTGAAGCCAGGTGCGAAGGCTAGCGAGGTCTACAGGGCGGTGAAGGCGGTCGCGGACGAGAATGGCATCACCATCGAGTCGAAGGTTACCCTGGGAGCGGGTATCGGGGCCAGCAACTATGAGCCCCCGTATATCTCAGCGGCGGACGAGACCGTGCTTGAGCCGGGGATGATCATAGTGTTCTCCCCTGCAATCAGGGACGCAAAGGGCAACCTGCTGATGGCCAAGGACACCTTCCTCATCACAGAGGAGGGCAACAAGCTCATCGGCTGGTGGAAGGACTGGCGTGAGCCGTTCATATCCAACTATACCTACTAACCAAGGGTTTTTTACCCTATTTTATCCCCATATCACCCATGTCTTTTCAGGTAGCTGATACTGTCATCGAGCGAGGCACGACGCACCGTGGATGGGTCGAGATCGGTGAGGCATCAACACACACGGTGAGGATGCCGTATATCGTCATCAATGGGGCCAAGGACGGCAAGACACTCACTATTCTAGGGGGAGTTCACGCCGTGGAATGCGCCCCGGTCGAGGCCATTTACAGGTTGGCCGACACCATTGACCCGGCCCAGGTCTCCGGTACCATAATCCTCGTGCCCATCGTAAACACAGAGGGCTTCCACGCCAGAAAGCCATACCACAACATACTGGACCACCTGAACCAGAACAAGGTCTTCCCTGGGGACGCCGAGGCGTCTATAACAAAACGGGTGGCGTTCCATGTCTTCGACAAGTTCGTGAGCAGATCAGACGCACTGATCGATGCCCACAGCGCCGACATCGGGGAGGACGTGACCAGGGGCATATACATCTACAAGACTGAGGACAAGGAGCTATTCGGGAAGATGGTTGAGCTGGCGGGCTGTTACAGGTCAGCCCTCATCGAGACAACAGACATCTCGGGGAACACGGGTGAGGCAGTCAACGTGTACGGGATTCCCTGCCTCATGATCGAGTCAGGCGCGCCTTACCCGATAAGGGAGGCCGATGTCCAGTACCACTACGACGGGGCCGTCAACGTCATGAAACACATGGGGATTCTTGAGGGTGAATCGGAGAGGAGCACCCAGATGGTGAACCCAAACTCAAAGAGGCTCTGGGCGCGGAAGGGCGGCGTCTGGAGGAGAAGAGTGGAGGCCGGTCAGAGGGTGACAAAAGGGGAGGTCGTGGGAACCGTGTGCAACCTGCTGGGCGAGGAAATCCAGACCGCCGAGGCCCCCTTCGACGGCGTGGTGACCTTTCTGCGCGTCCACTACTCAGTGAACGCCGGGGACACGCTGCTATGGGTCGCCGAGGTGTGACCCCGGGCTACCATTTTACTTTCAGCACAGTTTTTATAGCACTCCCCATGTATTTGCGAATCACCGGGACCTCTCATGGTGTACGACTTTCTATCACTGGATGACCTAGACGTATCAGGCAAGACCGTTTTCCTAAGGGCTGATATCAACAGTCCTCTGGACCCTGCTAGCAAGCGAATACTCGATGCCACGCGAATCCAGGCCATAACGCCCACCATCAAGAGCCTGAGCGAGGCGAAGCTAATCATAGGGGCCCACCAGAGCAGGCCGGGCAAGTACGATTTCACAAGTCTTGAGAGCCACTCCAAGGTGCTCCAGATGTACATCGAAAAGCCCGTCAAGTACACCGATGACATCATCGGGGAGGAGGCCCAGGGGCTAATAAAGGGCCTCAAGGACGGTGAGGTACTCCTGTTAAACAACGTCAGGATGAACGAGGAGGAAAACATCAAGGCCCCAGTGGAGGAGCTGCAATCAACGGAGTTCGTCAAGACCATGAGCAAGTACATTGATATCTTCGTCAACGACGCGTTCGCGGCTGCACACAGGAGCCAGGCAAGCCTCGTCGGACTCAGCCTCAAGTGCCCAATGGCAGCTGGCAGGCTGATGGAGAGCGAGCTTTCGGCACTCAACAAGGTGATCGGAAACCCTGCCCGACCGAGCGTCTACGTCCTTGGAGGGGCAAAGGTGGGGGACCGCATCCCCGTCATCAACAGGGTCCTGCAGGACGGGATCGCGGATAGCATTCTAATCGGGGGGCTTGTCGCGGATAGCTTCCAGATGGCCAAGGGTCACATGGACATCAGGTATGAGGAGCTGGACCAGGCCGGGAAGGAGGAAGTTGAGGTCTGCAGGGGGATACTCGAAGAGTTCCCCGGAAAGATAATCCTCCCCATGGATGTGGCAATGGACGTGAAGGGGGAGAGGGTGGAGGTTTTCATAGGTAGCATCACCGAGGAGAAGAACATCTATGATATCGGGCTAAACACAATCGCCCAGTTCACCAGCATCATAAACAAGGCGGGCACCGTGGTCGCGGAGGGCCCGCTGGGCATGTTCGAGAGAAGGGGCTTTGATATCGGGACCAAAGAGCTTCTCAGGAGCATGGCGCGGTGTAACGGGTACACCGTGGTGGGAGGCGGCCACATGGGTGGAATGACCTCAATGCTGGGAATCCGGGACTCTATGAGCCACGTATCAACAGGCGGAGGAGCCATGCTGAGCATGCTGGCAGGCGAGACCCTGCCAGTGGTGGCTGCACTTGAGAAATCCAAGCAACGGTACGGTTAGACGAATCTTTAATAACTTCTTTACCGTACAGGTGTTCCGCTGGGACCGTGGTCAAGCTTGGTACGATTCTCGGTTTGGGTCCGAGAGATCCCCGGTTCGAATCCGGGCGGTCCCACCATATCAAAAAGGTTTTAACAGTCGGTTCGGCTAAAGAGGTTACGCGCCGGGTTGGCTGAGCGGTTTTAGGCGTCTGCCTGCAAAGCAGATCTACAGGGGTTCGAATCCCTTGCCCGGCTCCATCCATCTTACCGTAACTGGGCAGTTTTATTGCTCTTTTTAGGCAAAGAGCTTGTTTAAATTGAGTTATGGGAGTTCAGAAAGATACTCTGTGTCTGTCCAGGTTGTGGGGAAATTGTTCGCCTCTCTGATTTGAAGTTAAAGACAAAGGCTGAGACGGAGGATACCTGGTTGGATTACTATGAGC
>SDBS01003895.1_pt1 | contig 14652 bp, 11 predicted proteins | sample 2277091 | NCBI WGS metagenome assembly SDBS01 (sample SAMN10404972, study PRJNA504765) | marine sediment metagenome | isolation source: marine sediment core GS10_PC15, 163 cmbsf | place: Arctic Ocean: Southern Knipovich Ridge | collected 2010
GTAGCTTATGACGAAATATTGAAGGAGTTAGGTACAGGCTTTATTCCATTAGACAGTATTAAGGAGATATTTGAATCGGGAGAAATTACCCGTAGCGATGTTACGCGGAATACCATTTCTTTTATCCAGGATAAAGTTACTGCAATTACTGTTTTAATAGCCCTGCCACTAATTCTGTTCTCTATGGATGTTAAAAAATGGTTTAGTCAGGCCGGTCACGCCATGACATCACTTTTGATTGGTCTTTTTAGCGTTCTCCTGATGATTTTTGTAGGCTACTGGATTTTTAAAGGGAGTATTGATGATATTGGTAATATTGCCGGATTGCTGGTTGGCGTTTATACAGGAGGAACACCCAATATGGCTGCAATAAAGACTGCCTTGAATATTTCAAATGAAATATATATCATGACCCATACTTATGAAATGCTCATTGGGGCTATCTACCTGGTTTTTATTTTTTCTGTCGGGCAAAAAGTATTTCTTTTGTTCCTGCCGGCTTACAAGTCTACCGAAAAAGGTGATCTAAAAGTTAAGGAAATGGATATTCAGAATGAATTTGAATCCTATGAAGGGATATTTAAAAGGAAAACCATTTTGCCACTCCTGGGGGCTTTTGGATTATCCGTTTTTATATTGGGTTTCAGTTTTGTTGTTGGAGGCTTTTTCCCCGAAGATTACACCACCACAGCAATAGTACTTTTGGTAACATCCCTCGGAATTGCATTTTCTTTTGTTCCCAGGATCAAGAAGATAAAGAAGACTTTTCAGCTCGGGATGTATATTATCCTCATTTTTTGTTTGTCGGTTGCTTCGATGGCCGATATCAAGAAATTGGCAGACATTTCAATGCCCCTCTTTTATTATATAGGTCTTGCTATGTTTGGTTCACATATGCTTCACGCTTTCATTGCAAAGTTTTTCAAGATTGATGCCGATACTGTAATTATCTCGGGGAGCGCCCTTATTTGTTCACCCCCCTTTGTTCCGGTAGTTGCTGCCGCTTTAAAAAACCGCGAAATAATTATGACAGGCCTGGCTGTGGGAATTGCCGGTTATGCAGTAGGGAACTTTTTGGGAGTGCTGGTTGCAGAAATTCTGAACTATGGTATGTGACATACTTTCCCTTTGAAACTCTTTATCTAACAATCAGATACTTTTATAGTAACAATTTTAGTCTTCCTCAAAAAGTTAACTTTTTGATATAGGGGTGCATAAAAAATTCTATATTTGTGCCCCTAACAACAAATTAATCTTAAGCTAATTAAAATGAAAAAAGTAAAATTCATTCTTGTAATGCTGTTTGGTTTTGCACCTGCCATCTCTTTTGCCGGTGAAGCCGATCTGATTATCCCTGAAGGTGTAAAGGATCAGAACTTATTGTACTGGGGTTTTCTGGTTACCCTGGCAGGTTTAATGTTTGGACTTTATCAATTCATGGAAGTAAAAAAAATCAGGGCCCATCAATCGATGCTTGATGTGGCTCATATTATTTTTGAAACAGCAAAAATTTACCTGATCCAACAAGGAAAATTCCTGATTATTTTGTTCCTCTTTATCGGAGCTGTAATAGCCTTTTATTTTGGGTATATTTCCGATGCTAACTTTGGAATAGGTGGGGTTTCGATGATCCTGGGATGGACAATTGTTGGTATTCTTGGTTCATATTCGGTAGCCTGGTTTGGAATAAGGATGAATACCCTGGCCAACTCACGAATGGCATTTGCCTCCCTTGAGAGAAAACCTATAAAACTTCATACTATACCCTTAAATGCCGGAATGAGTATTGGCGTAGTATTGATTTCCCTGGAATTGACCATGATGCTGATTATTTTGTTGTTTGTTCCTGGTGAATATGCCGGTGCAAGCTTTATTGGCTTTGCCATAGGCGAATCCCTGGGAGCTTCAGTTCTTAGGATTGCCGGAGGGATTTTTACAAAAATCGCTGATATTGGATCTGATTTAATGAAGGTGATTTTCAAAATTGAAGAAGATGATCCAAGAAATCCAGGCACTATTGCCGACTGTGTTGGTGATAATGCAGGAGACAGTGTAGGCCCTACCGCAGATGGCTTTGAAACTTATGGTGTTACCGGTGTTGCACTTATTTCTTTTATTCTACTGGCTGTTACCAGCACTGATTACCAGGTTCAATTGCTTACCTGGATGTTCATCATGAGAATATTGATGATCTTTACCTCCATTGTTTCTTTTTGGATCAATAATGCTGTCACAAAGGCCAGGTACAGCAATGCTGATGATATCGATTTTGAAAAACCTCTTAGCTCCCTGGTTTGGATTACTTCATTGTTTTCCATTGTGGTTACATTTATTGCAACTTACCTGATAATTGGCAATCTGCCTAACAATTTATGGCTTTCATTATCGGTAATCATCAGTGCCGGAACTCTTGGTGCTGCTCTGATTCCTGAGTTTACAAAGATATTTACCAGTACTAAATCAAAACACGTAAATGAAATAGTTGAAGCATCAAAGCAGGGTGGAGCTTCATTAAATATACTGTCGGGTCTTGTTGCAGGCAATTTCAGTGCCTTCTGGCAAGGTATGGTATTCTTTCTTTTGATGTTCGTTGCTTACTTTGCAAGTACTTATGGACTGGACAGCTTCATGATATACCCATCTGTTTTTGCTTTCGGACTGGTTGCATTTGGTATGCTTGGAATGGGACCTGTTACAATTGCCGTAGATAGTTATGGGCCTGTTACAGATAATGCTCAATCCATATATGAGCTTTCTTTGATCGAAGAAAATAAAGAGGTTTTAACTCCTGAGATTGAAAAAGAATTTGGATTCACTCCTGATTTTGAAAAGTCAAAATATTATCTGGAAGCTAATGATGGAGCCGGAAACACTTTCAAAGCAACTGCAAAACCGGTTCTTATTGGAACAGCTGTAGTTGGTGCCACAACAATGATATTTTCTATTATCCTGGTAATTAAGCATACTCTGGGCGTAGAACCAGAAACGATCTTAAACCTCTTAAATCCATATACTATTTTAGGCTTCCTGGCGGGAGGTGCTGTAATATATTGGTTTACAGGTGCTTCTATTCAGGCTGTTACAACAGGAGCTGCAAGGGCTGTTGAGTATATTAAGGAAAATATCAATCTTGATCCAAACGCTCCTAAGAAAGCCGATTTAGAAAAGTCCAAAGAGGTAGTTAAAATTTGTACAATTTATGCACAAAAGGGTATGTGGAATATTTTTATTGCTATTTTTTCATTTTCTCTTGCCTTTGCCTTTCTGGCAGCTCCCGCCGGATCGTATTTACCGGTATCCTTGTTTGTAAGTTATCTTTTATCCATAGCGTTTTTTGGGTTGTTTCAGGCATTGTTCATGGCAAATGCCGGAGGGGCATGGGATAATGCCAAGAAGGTAGTTGAAGTGGATATGCAGGAAAAAGGGACTTCCCTGCATGAAGCCACTATTGTTGGCGATACAGTTGGAGATCCCTATAAGGATACCTCATCGGTTGCTTTAAACCCTGTCATTAAGTTCTCAACGCTTTTTGGTTTGTTGGCAATGGAGATATCACTAAATGAGCAATTTAGAGATGTGGCTCCATATTTTGGAGTTGTTTTCCTCTCTATTGCCCTTTATTTTGTTTATCGTTCCTTCTATAAAATGAGAATAAAATAAGATAGATATTGAATTTCACATAAAAGTTATCAAAAACTGCCGTAGGCAGGATATGATACAGCCTGAGTCGTTAGACTCTGGTTATGTAAAAGGATATAGCAATGAGTTCCATAGGAACGATATATTCTGTCCCGGGAGAATTCCAGGAAATATTCGTCTTCAAAGCTAATTACATAATAATATTTTATTCCTATGGGATAATCATATAAAGTACATTTCGATTCTGGAAATTTTTGCCTTTAGGTAATCTGAAGATACTTTTTAGTCGCCACGAAATCTCTAATCCTGATAGCAGGGAACTGTATATTATGATTCAAAGCTTTTTAATACAAAATCTTTTCCGTCAAAAACCCCATAGGTAAAATGACTGATCCAATCACCAAGATAAACAAAGCGGGAATGATTCTTCAACCGGATATCAACAGGGATATGGCGGTGTCCGAAAATGAAGAAATCAAATTTTTCTTCTTCGGATACCTGGTAGGCATATTGTACAAGCCATTCTTTTTCTTCGCCAAGAAAGTCAGCAGATACCCCTGACAGGCGACTATCTTCAGATAATTTCCAGGCAAGCCAGAATGCAAAATTAGGATGCAGACGGGCATACATCCACTGTAGAAATCTGTTCGTGAATATCTTTTTTAAAAATTTGTATCCTTTGTCGCCGGGGCCCAGGCCATCCCCATGTGCGAGGAAGAATTTTTTGTTTTTAAATTCATAAATGAAAGGTTTTCGATGAAGGATGACCCCGGTTTCTTCAGGCAGGTAATTAAAAACCCAGATATCATGGTTACCTGTAAAAAAATGAATTGGGATACCTGAATCACAAATTTCTGAAATTTTCCCCAGTAAACGGGTAAACCCTCTTGGGGCCACTCTTTTATATTCAAACCAGAAATCAAAAATATCTCCAAGGAGAAAAATTTCAGCGGCATCTTCTTTGATTTGATCAAGCCATCTGACAAAACGTTTTTCTCTTGCCAGGCTTTCATTTTTATTGGGGATGCCAAGGTGAAGATCAGATGCAAAATATATTTTATCCCTGTTTTTCAAGATCTGTTAAATCAGAAACCAAAAACCTGTTCTAACTTTATTTTCAATGATTTTCCGTGAAATTCACTTCCAATAATCAGGCCTTCTGTATCTACAAAATAATTTGAAGGAATTTGCCTGACATTAAACAAAATTACCACTTTTGAATTGGGGTAGGCCAAATCGCTGACATTAATCCAGGGCAGTTCGTCAAACTGAATTGCCCTTTTCCAGGCCTTCTTATCGGTATCAAAAGATACCTGGTAAATCTCAAAACCACTGGCCTTATATTTTTCATACAGAGGTTTAAAGATCAGGTTTTCGGCAACACTAACCTGATCCCATGAGGCCCAAAAAGAAAGAAGAACATATTTCCCTTTTAAAGAAGATAATGAAATGGTGTCTCCTGAAGGATCTGGAAGAGAAATCTCAAGGCTTTGAACTTCTGCTTCAGTTATTATTTTATTTACCCTGAGTTGATTCAGCCTCCCCATTTCGTTTTTCATATTGGCAATTAAGGCTTTGGTATGCTTAGATTCAGGGTAATATACTTTTAAGCTGTCTGAAACCAATTTCATAAACTGAATATCTTTTATGTCATTCAAAACATAGGTATTATCATCATATTGCTGGTATAATGCCTTAATGGAAGCCAGTGAACCAAGGTGATCTAATATAAAGCCAATGGAATATCGTCGCTGATCGCTTACAAGCTTGTAATAAAGATTATTTAGTTCTATACTCAAAGTATCAAAACCTTCTGTATTAAGATTATTGCGGTAAACCCTGCTTATAGAATCGAGCCCTGTAATAGTTTTTCTCAAATTATCATCAATTTCCAGTAGAAGAGCAGATCCTGGAGATCCTGAGATGACAGAATTTCCCGGCAGGCTAATGCTGCTGGATGTTAGATTTATTTTTTCGCCCGGTTCGGCCAAAAGGGTAATAAAATTATTTTCTGAAAGCCCCAGTTTATAGAAATCTGCTTCCGGTGCATCAAGTTTAAATTTGAATTTTCCGGAGGCACTAATAAGAACAGAATCAATTATCTTTTTTGAGTTGATATTAACTCTTTCAATGACAATATAATTATCATCAGCCCCGAAAATAGTTCCGGAGATTTGTACCTGCTTATCATTGTTGCATCCCCATAAGGCAATAGGAATAAGCAGCATGAACAATTTTTTCATCTGTAAAAAATTTGTAAAACAGTCATGTTCGGATCATCGAAAAGAACTTATTATGAATGCAATACTATTCCTGGTTGAATATTTCTTCAAGTTTTGCTCCCAGAGCATCGCCTCTGAGGTTTTGAGCTATAATTTTCCCTTCCCTGTCCAAAAGAAAACTGGCAGGAATCCCTTCTATCCGGAACAAAGGAACTACCGATGAGTTCCAATATTTCAGATCACTCACATGCATCCATTCACCAAGACCATCTTCTTCAATACCGGCCAGCCAGTTTTCCCTGGTTTTATCAAGAGAAACCTGGAAGATTTCGAAACCTTTATCATGGTACTTTTTATAATTGGCTACCAGGTTGGGATTTTCTCTGCGACATGGACTACACCAGGCAGCCCAGAAATCCAGCAATACTATTTTCCCTTTTATTGAAGAAAGCCGGAGGGTATCTCCATTGAGACCGGGAAGCGCAATTTCAGGAGGAATTTTTCCTGTTCCCAGCATGCTGTTTCTTATTTCCGTTAGCTTCATACGTTCTTTCAGGTCTGAAACATTCTCATGTAATGTCATTACAGGCTCCGATTCCGGATACTTTTCATATAAAATAGAGTCAACAGTTTCGTAGTAAACAAAGTCTTCTGTCGGATCAAGGACATATTGTCTGGGTCCAAGTTGTTGGTATAAAGCCATTAAAGTAGCAAGCGAGCCTGAATTGTCCTCAATAAATCTAATTGTGAAACTCCTCATATCCTCTGCAAGTATTTCCGACTTAGCATTCAAATCTTCCATTATTGATGGTAAATTTGGACTTTGAATACTATCATAATATACCTGATTCAGTATTGTGAGTTCTTCAATGGAGGACATTAATTTTGCCGTATAATCCTTAAGCAATTCTGAATCAGGAGATCCTTTAATCTCGTAGTGTTCAATCATATTAGTGATGTCTGCATCAATGTTGATTTTTTCACCAGGATTGATGATCAGGGTTATATAGTTCATCTGCCCGGATGTAAGCATAAAGAAGTTTGGAGATTCCAGGTTTCCTGAAAAACTAAATTGCCCGCTTTCATCTAACTGAACAGAATCAACAGGCTCAAGATTGTTTTCTTTCATGACCATTAAGCTTACAGTTTTTCCATTTGAGTTGGAAAAAGTTCCATCCAGATTATATCCTGTTTTATTTGTTGAACAGGCCGTAAAGCTCAGAATTACAGCCAATAATATCAATGTTTTTTGCATGATTTTATCAATTCGAGTATAATTATGTATTTAATTTGAAATAAGGCTGCGAATATAGTCAATTTTCACGAAAATTCTGAACCCTGATCTGCCTATAGATTCTTTTCAAGCAAATCATCAATCAGAAGTCATCCTTAATGCTATTGATTTTGCAATCCATCCACCCCCTTTTGCCAGTTTAATATTTATGATGCTTGCTTGTGAAATGGTCGCATTTGATCTTGAATAATCATGTGCATACTTATTGGCGTTTACTCCATCCTGAAATTGTTCCAATGAATACTTTCCATTGCCCAGGAAAGAAAGATCCGGGTTAAGTTCAGTCTCTGTTTCATTATTCATTGCAGCCACAAACCAGTTATCCATTTTGTCAAATTATTTTGGCTTAATAAACCAGGGTTAAGGTCAAAAAGTTGTGGGTACTTAATTATCAGGATTTATCTATCCGGAATACAACATTTCGTTTCTTAAGATATTCCATTATGTAGCGAAAGTTGTCAGGATATTCTCCTACAAATTCAGGGGGATTAATTCCAGTCTTATTGAATTTGCCTTCCAGAACAAGGTTTGCGACAGCTGTGCAGGTGTATCCTGTAGTTCTTGCCATGGAAATGATTTCATTTTCCTTGTCATAACGGTCTAACATAGAATAGACATATGATTTGTTTTCGCCCTGTCTCTGACCATTTATTTTTATTCTCATAATAGTGAAATCTTCTTCTCCGGGCTTCAGTTTCCATTTTGGAAATAACAGGCGTGAGGTCAATTCAATGGGGCGTATCATTTTTCCATTTACTTCGATTTCATCATAGGAGAAAAATCCGGTTTCTCTTAATACTTTTAAATATTCAATGGTTCCAGGATATCTAAGAGTTTTTTCTATCATATTTGGAATATTCATGGTATGAATAAGGGAACGAAGCCCATCCGAATTCCATGATTCCAGTGTTCCTATTCCCTCAAATTCTACCAATTCAGCATCAGAAAGAGCTTCCCGGGTAATCATAACTCCATTCTCAACATATCTGGCCGGACGAATATATTCTTCAATCACATCAATCGGAGAAAATACAGCCTTATATTCATAGGGCCATTCTCTTACAACAGGAAGGCCTCCAACCAGGCATTCAAAATGTTCTACCTTCATGTCCTTATTATGATATCCTAAAATTATATTTGACATTCCCGGTGCTATACCACAGTCCGTTACAATGCATACTCCTGATTCTTTAGCCAGTTCATGAAGATCAGTTGGGTCTTCGGGCATAAAAGATATATCAACCATGTTTTGTCCCGCCTCAATAACATTTTTCATAACATGGTGTCCCATAAATCCGGGAACAGCTCCTACCACAAGGTCATATCCGCTGACAGCTTTTTTAATTGCATCTCCGGTTGAAAGATTCTGTTTCAGACACCTGACTCCATAAGTTTCCAGTTCTGCAAGTTTCCCGGTATTTGTATCCACTGCAGTTACTTTATGATTTTTATTCAGGTCAAGTATTATGGCCTTTCCAACCAGGCCGGCTCCGAGAACAATTATTTTACTCATAAGAATTTAGGAACAAGAAATTAATATTAATTATGGATCATTTTATATTGATGATTTTTCAGGAAGGTATAGTTTTATCAACCAAGAATAGCTCCAATTATGGTGGCTGACATCAAAGAAGCCAGGGTTCCTGCGAGAAGAGCTTTCATGCCAAATTTTGAAAGCAGTACTCTCTGATTTGGAGCAAGTGAACCAATTCCTCCAATCTGGATACCAATAGATGCAAAATTGGCAAAACCACATAACATATAGGTGGCCATGATGATTGATTTTTGGTGGACCAAACCTCCCGTTGCTTTCAGTTCAGACAGGCTAATGTAACCGATAAATTCTGTGAGTATCAGCTTTTCCCCAAGAAGTCTGCCAACCACAGTCATGTCTTCCTTTGCAACTCCTATCAACCACATAAGGGGCGCAAAAAGGTAGCCCAGCATAAACTGAAGTGAAAGTTCTTTGTATTTACCATCTGTAGCCTCTGTGATGAGTTCATTTAAATGAGTGATTTTGCCAATCCAAATGGCAATAAAGTTAAACATGGCCAGGAAAGCAATAAATACAAGAAGCATAGCAGCAACGTTGGCAGCCAATTTAAGACCTTCTGTAGTGCCATTTGAAACAGCATCAAGAATATTGCTGCCAATTTTGTCATGTGTAATTTCAATGTCTGAACTTATTGCTTCGGTTTGTGGAACTATGATCTTTGAAATAACAATGGCCCCGGGTGCAGCCATAACAGATGCTGCAAGCAGATGCTTTGCAAAATTAAGTCTTTGAACAGGATCATCACCTCCCAGGAAACCAATATAAGCAGCCAAAACACCCCCGGCAAGAGTGGCCATCCCTCCGGCCATAACCAGGAGCATCTCTGAACGGTTCATCTTAGGGAGGTAGGCCTTTATCATCAAGGGAGATTCGGTTTGTCCCAGGAAGATATTTCCTGCAACAGATAAGCTTTCAGCACCGGATAATTTCAGCACCCTGGTCATTAACCACGCCAGGCCATAAACAATTTTTTGTATGATTCCAAGATAGAATAACACAGAAGTAAGGGCAGAGAAAAATATAATGGTTGGCAAAATCTGGAAGGCAAAGATCATTCCCATTTTGTCCAGATCAAGAAGGCTCCCAAATAAAAATTCACTACCGGCTTTCGTAAAGTCAAGAACCAGGACAAAAAGTTTCCCTACAAATTCAAACGATTTCTTTATAAAAGGGATGTATAGAATTCCTATAGCCAGGGAAATTTGAATCCCGAGGCCTGTAAGCACTACCTTCCAGGAGATAGCCTTCCGGTTTGTACTGAAGAGCCAGGCTATAACAATAAGAACACACATTCCAAGGAGTCCCCGTAGCAGGTTAATGATGCTGAAGCCAGATTCAGAGCTATCCGGAATTATCTTTCCGGAATCATCCAGTAAAAGATTCTGTCCGGATGGTGAGGGAGATTCACCTGTTCCCAGGATATTACTGTCAGCAATTTCAATGTGTGCTGCCGTTTTATTACTTAAGGGCTTTGATGAGAGAACATTTGCGGCTGAAAAAATAAAGATGATGCAAAATAGAAGCAGGGAGGATAAGGCTCTTTTCATAGGATAAGTTTGCTACAGTTTTTTTCTTCTGTTTATTTCGGTTTGAACGATGGATGCTTTTTCATACTTCTCCTGTTTAATTGCTTCTTCCAGCATAGTCTTCAACTCTTGATCTGATGAGTTTTTTAACTCTTCTCCCTGCTCTTTTCGACTATGTTCCGGAGGATAGAGGTCCTGATGGTCAAGTTCACTTTCAAATTCATGCTGCCCGTCAAGTATGATCCCTGCCTGATCAATTATATCGTCGGTAGTGTAAATGGGACATTTAAAACGTAAGGCAAGGGCAATGGCATCAGAAGTCCGGGCATCAATTTCAACTTCTTTATTCCCGTCAAAACAGGTAAGTCTGGAAAAGAATACACCTTCGTGCAAGCGAGAAATATTTACTTCGGTAATTTTGATCTGATATGATTTTGCAAAACTAAAAAACAGGTCATGAGTCAGAGGCCTTGGCGGAGCCAGGCCCTCAAGTTGTATGGCAATAGCTTGTGCTTCAAAGCCCCCGATGATTATGGGAATACGCCGCTTACCTTCTTCTTCAGAAAGGATCAGTGCATAGGCTCCGGTTTGAGTCTGACTGTAAGAAATCCCAAGTACATTCAACCTGATCTTTCCCATAATATTTTATAATTATCTTAATAAGCTGGCCTGTAATATGCAAATATAAAAAAACCTTTTTACTATTGTTTGCTGTTTTACTTTAGCTTTAAGTTTGAATATCAATTAATTTTTATATTTTTGCAGTCCAAAATAAAGAAACCTAGTAAATATAGTTTCAGATGTATGCAATTGTAGATGTAGCAGGTCAGCAATTTAAGGTGGAAACAGGTCAGAAAATCTTTGTTCACAGGTTGGATAATAAAGAAGGGGATGTTGTGGATTTTGACCAGGTTTTATTGATTGATCAGGATAGTAAAGTTATCATTGGAGAGCCGCTTATCAAGGGTGCTCTTGTGACCGGAAAGGTTCTGTCTCACCCAAGGGGAGATAAAGTGAATGTTTTTAAGAAGAAAAGAAGAAAGGGCTACAAGGTTATGACAGGTCATCGTCAGAACTTTACACAGATATTAATTGAGACGATTGTAGAAAAAAGTACTAAAAAGAAAACGGTTGCACCTAAAACTGCTTCAAGTCCTCAAGAGATAAAAGCTTCAGGGCAGGAAAACGTGAAGACTTCGCCAAAAGAGTCGAAACCGGCTGCCAGCAAAAAAGCCGGTTCTAAAGCAGTTGATTCCAGGAAAGTATCAGCAGCAAAGGCCCCAACTGCAAAAGCAGTAGCTGGCAAAACCCCTGCTAAAAAAGCAACGGCGGCTAAACCGGTAGCAAAGAAAGCCCCTGCAAAGAAGGCCGCAACGGCCAAACCGGCTACTAAAAAGGCAACTGAAAAGAAAAAATAATTTTAGAACCTTTTTTATTTTGATTCATTTTTAAAAGCAAAATATAATGGCACATAAGAAAGGAGCAGGAAGTTCCAAAAATGGAAGAGAATCGGAAAGTAAACGCCTGGGCGTGAAATTGTATGGTGGCCAGCTTGCAAAAGCCGGAAATATTATTGTTCGTCAAAGAGGAACCAGACATCATCCGGGAACAAACGTTGGGATTGGTAAAGACCATACCCTTTTTGCTTTGATAGATGGGCAAATTAAGTTCCAAAAGAAAAAAGATAATAAATCCTTTGTTTCAGTGATTCCTGTGGCTGAATAGCTGGATTATAAAAAGTTTAGAACTCTCCTGATGAATTTACCGCTTAAAAGCTGTAAATTTCAGGAGTTTTTTTTGTCCTTAATTCAAATAAATATTCTGTAATTTGTGGCCTTCATTAACATTTTAAGTTTCATTTCATGCTCCATCTTAAATATATTAGAGAAAACCATGCACTGCTTGTTGAAAGATTAAAATTGAAAAATTTTGATGCAGCCCAACTTGTTTCAGAGATTATTCAACTGGATGATCAGCGCAGGCAGACCCAGAATATACAGGATAATAAGCAGGCAGAAGTGAACAAGCTGTCACGGGAAATAGGAAACCTGTATAAATCAGGAAAGCAAGAGGAAGCAACTAAGGCCAAAGAAGATTCAACCAGATTAAAAGAAGAGATTAAAACATTGAACAGCAGGATGCAGGAAATATCTTCCTCAATGGAATCTCTTCTTGTACAAATTCCTAATATTCCACACGAATCGGTTCCTCCCGGGAAAGGGGAGCAGGATAATGTAGAAGTACGACATAGCTTGAATATGCCAAAATTAGGAGAGGATGCACTTCCTCATTGGGAACTGGGAAAGAAATATGATATTCTTGATTTTGAACTTGGGAATAAGCTGACAGGTGCAGGTTTCCCTGTATTTAAAGGGAAAGGAGCAAAATTGCAGAGGTCATTGATTCAATTCTTCCTGGATGAAGCTATTAAGGCCGGGTATCATGAGATTATACCACCTTTATTGGTAAATGAAGATTCAGGTTTTGGAACCGGACAATTACCCGACAAAGAGGGGCAGATGTATCATATCCCTTCTGAAAACTATTATCTTATCCCAACCTCAGAAGTTCCAATTACCAATATGTATCGTGATGTAATTCTGGAGGCGAAGGAACTTCCGGTAAAAAATACAGCTTATACTCCATGTTTCAGGAGAGAAGCCGGATCTTACGGGAAAGATGTGAGAGGATTAAACCGGGTTCATCAGTTTGATAAGGTTGAAATTGTGCAAATTGTACATCCCGAAAAGTCTTATGCCTGCCTTGATGAAATGGTCAGGCATGTTGAACAGCTTCTCCGGAGATTAGAATTGCCTTATCGTATTATGAGACTTTGTGGAGGAGATATTTCATTTACTTCTGCTTTGACATTTGATTTTGAGGTGTACTCCGCAGCCCAGCAAAAGTGGCTTGAAGTCAGTTCTGTTTCAAATTTTGAGGATTTCCAGGCTAACCGGCTTAAGTTAAGATTCCGTGAAGAATCAGGGAAAAAGAACAGCCTGGCTCATACTTTAAATGGCAGCGCACTGGCATTGCCCCGCATAGTTGCGGCATTGCTCGAAAATAATCAAACCACCCAGGGAATCAAAATTCCTGAAGTTCTCGTTCCTTATACCGGATTCGAAATTATTGATTAACCCGAAGTTATAATCTGTCTGCTTCGTTCTAATTAAGTACTTACCCCTTTAGAAGAATACAACCACCTCCCCACATTCTGATGCCTGCCATGTGAAATACTACTTCCTGGCAAAGACCTAGTCTTTATTTTATAGGGCTTCCCCTGTAATGAAGAATGGCTAAACAGGGTGATATGTTGGCAAAAAACAGATAGCCACAAAGGCACTAAGACTCCAAGAAACACCAAGAAGAACTAAATTTATTTATTGGAAAAAACTTGGTGAACCTTAGCGTTTTAAAGACCCTGCCGGCAGGCAAGTTGACGGCAAAATTAGAAGAAGCTGCAAATATGTTAGCAAGTGAGTTGCGGATGGACTGTGTGGTTTGAAAGAATAGAATATCTCACCAGGAGCTGTTTAAAAGTTAAGGCTATCTTTGTTCGAAAGATTGTTGAGTATGAATGATCAAAAAAGGGCATATATTTATGCAGGTCTGGCTATTTTTTTCTGGTCAACAGTTGCTACAGCTTTTAAAATTGGACTCAGGTATCTTGAGCCTCAACTCCTGGTCATGTATGCAAGCCTGACCTCCTTTCTGCTTATGCTACTTGTGGTTATTTTGCAGAAAAAGTTGAAAAAACTGATGCATTATTCGATTCGGGAATACTCCATTTCGCTTATTTTAGGCTTGCTGAATCCCTTCCTTTATTATTTAATACTATTTAAAGCCTATTCACTTTTACCTGCACAGGTTGCTCAACCTGTGAATATGGTCTGGCCAATTGTTCTGGTCTTTTTATCTGGCCCTTTGCTTGGTCAGAAAATTGGCCTGCGAAGTTATATAGCCCTTTCTATAAGTTTTGTCGGAGTTATGTTTATTGCTTCTCAAGGCGATTTTATTGGTTTTAAGAATTCCAACACACTGGGGCTTGTCCTGGCAGTGGGAAGTTCATTGATCTGGTCATTTTTTTTTATTTTCAATGTTCGTGACAAAAGAGATCAGGAATTAAAACTTCTTTTGAATTTCTTTTTTGCAAGCTTGTTAATCCTTGGGCTGAATATAGTGACCGGAAACTTAAAAATACCGGAATTAAAGGGACTTTTAGCCGCTGTTTACATCGGGTTTTTTGAAATGGGATTTACTTTCTTATTTTGGTTAAAAGCTTTAAAATACAGCAAATCCACTGATTTAATTAGCAACTTCGTATATCTGGCCCCATTTTTGTCACTTATATTTATTCACTATATTCTGGGAGAGAATATTTTTGCAACTACCTTTATAGGATTAATTTTGATTGTA
>SDBS01003896.1_pt1 | contig 14650 bp, 18 predicted proteins | sample 2277091 | NCBI WGS metagenome assembly SDBS01 (sample SAMN10404972, study PRJNA504765) | marine sediment metagenome | isolation source: marine sediment core GS10_PC15, 163 cmbsf | place: Arctic Ocean: Southern Knipovich Ridge | collected 2010
TCATCAATCCCTTTAACGGCGAGGGTATCGGTATGTTGACGAAGGTAGCGGGGGCTGATTATCTCGTACCACAGATAGACAGGCCCCGACTTATGGCGACAGAACAAGATTATGTCTTTACCTGACTTCGCCAGTTCATCGAACGTGTCCATCCCGCCGCCTGCGGCATAGATTAAAATTACATCGGCCTTATCCAAATCGTTCACAGACGATACTTCCCCTGCTCTGCGTATGCGGTCAACAGGCTGAAATTCGAGAGGAAAATCAGCTTCGGCTCGCATTTTGCTAAGCTCACGTTGGATCCGGGCCACTTCCTTTTTGGCATCCTGTTCGGTTTGAATACCGCCCCAGCTTCGCCAGCTGGTCTGGTGCCGCCTCTTTGGAGTACTATAGACAAGTATTGGCTTGACCTTCAATGCACGGCGCTTCGGAACCGTCTCGCTTTTCTCGGCAGCCGACACCGATGACCAGCTCAGGCCGGTAATTGCCGCGCTGGCTAATGCAACTGAGCTTACACCCTGGAGGAATCCTCTACGGCTTATCTCATTAGCCGAATCCTGGTGACTACAAGGACAACATGTGTGCCGGGGTACTTCTCTTTCATGATTGGATTTCGTAGTCATTATATATCCTCCTTTACACGGATATTGGTTTTTGTTTACTCGGAAAGTATAATCCAAACCAAGCGGATAAGAAAGAAAAAAGATTGGGCACATCCCTGTTATTCAAAGCGCAGCACACCTCTGTTATTCCGAGCGCAGCGGAGTCTGGCCTGAGGGCAGTCGAAGGGTCGAGGAATCTATTAACGAAAGTGTAGGGCTTTGTCCCACCATCAATGTCTTTTTTATTGCTAAAATTCAGCCGATTGTGTAAAAACACGCAATATCTTAAGCGTCCAATACACTCTTTACAAACAGTCCTGCGTTTGACAGCGAAGGAATTGTGAAATACTGAAGGTTATTTATGTTTGAGGATGAAGCAGAATTAAGGAAAATAGTAGATCAGATCGTTGAGAGCATGCTTGCAACGAACCTGGCCCAGGAGAAGTTTTATACTGACGAACGCGTGGGCAAAGAGTATTCGATTTTGATTACTCCCAATGCGTTTGACAAAAAACTTATCGCCATTGCTGTTCTCGGCTATCCTGAACAGGTGGGAGTGTGGTCATACACTCTGCTGCGCCAATCGCGCATCAGTGAATCCAGTATGGAACCATATTTCCGCGAATTTGCAAAGCATGACTTTGGCCTGGTCGCCATCAACCCTAATTGTTTCGGCCCGGACATTGAAGGGGACTCTTTCATTTATCAGCTTGACCGGGTTGTAGCTGACATTGCCCCTGACAAAAAAATAGGACTCATCGGTTTCTCCATGGGAGGCAAGATTTTGGCCGATTTTTTACAGCAGCGTCTCGAACTCCTGGATCGCGTGGCCGGCCTTGTATTGATTGATCCTACGTTACCTAATCGGCTGGAGGTTGGAAATATTCGCCGCTTACTCGATAACGATACCTTGCTTATCGCTTCGCAGAGCGAACTTCCCAGTCCGGGCGAGATTGCCTCAGTCCTGCTGCAAATCCCCAAAATCTCTTTTAGCGGAATTCATGGAGAAATGCCCAATAAGGCCCTGGCCCCAATCATCAAATTTTACCATCAGCGCCTTTGATCATCAAAATCTTGACACAATAACGCACAGAAACTAAAATCGTTCACTTCTATATCGAGAGTTGAGCATCAAGTAACGAGAATCGAGTACCAAGTATCGAGGAACGAGTATGACAAAGATTAACGAGAATTTTTTGAAACTTCAGGCCGGGTATTTGTTCCCGGAGATTGGCAGAAGAAAAAGGGCTTTTCAAGAGACCAATCCGGATGCTGAGATAATCAGTATGGGTATAGGCGATGTTACACAGCCTCTGGCGCCGGCTGTCATCGAAGCAATGAAAAAGGCGGTTGACCAGATGGGCCGCCACGAGACTTTCAAAGGTTACGATGACGGCGGTATAGGATATGAGTTTCTCAGAGAAGCTATAAAAGAGAACGACTTTAAATCTCGCGGGGTCGAAATCGATATCGACGAGATCTTCGTTAGCGACGGAGCAAAGTGCGACACCGGCAATATCCAAGAAATATTTGGGCTTGACAACGTCGTTGCCGTAACCGATCCGGTCTATCCGGTATATGTGGACACCAACGTTATGGCCGGCAGAACCGGCGGGGGGGCAGGGCAGGGCAAGTACGAAAGAATTGTTTATATGTCCTGTACCGAAGAGAATAGTTTTGTACCGGACTTGCCTAAGGAAAAGGTAGATTTGATTTACCTGTGTTTTCCCAATAATCCCACAGGTGCAGTTGCGTCGAAAGAGCAGCTAACAAAATGGGTCGGTTATGCGCGCGATCATAAAGCTATAATTCTTTTCGACGCTGCTTACGAGGCCTTCATCTCCGAGGCCGACATACCGCATTCTATATATGAGATTGATGGTGCAAAAGAGGTAGCCATCGAGTTTCGCAGTTTCTCAAAAACCGCCGGCTTTACCGGCGTCAGATGCGCATTTACCGTTATTCCAAAGCAGTTGAAGGCCTACACAAAAGACGGCAGGGCGGTTGAGGTCGCCCCAATATGGAAAAGGCGGCAGTGCACCAAGTTCAACGGCGTATCGTACGTCACCCAGGCCGGCGCGGCTGCCGTTTACAGCCCCGAAGGCAAAGAGCAAAACCAACGGATTATCGATATCTATATGACCAATGCCAGGCTTATCCGCGAGACGCTCAGCCGAATCGGTTATACTGTTTACGGCGGTCTCAACGCACCATATATCTGGTTGAAGACTCCGAAGGACGTAAGTTCCTGGGAATTCTTCGATACTTTGCTCAACAAGGCACACGTTGTAGGCACTCCCGGTGCGGGATTCGGCTCAGCCGGAGAAGGCTACTTTCGCCTCACCGCCTTTGCCACGCCGGACAACGTCAAAGAAGCTCTGGAACGATTTCAAAAAGTGTAAAACGAAAAACCACTGTGTAAAACTAAATCGGATTTTTAAAAGATGACAACAGCATATATCGGCCTGGGCAGCAATTTAGGCAACAGACAGGACCATATAAATAGTGCCCTCAAAATGCTCGCCGAAGTTTCAGATATCGAAGTCGCTCGTATAAGTGAGCTAATCGAGACCTTTCCACTGGCACAAGCCGAGCAGCCTAAGTACTTAAACGCAGTTGCCGAACTAAGGACAACTCTAAGCCCGGAGGATTTATTCAGGACGCTGGTCAATATTGAAACTGCGCTTGGCAGGATACGGCAGGAAAAATGGTCGTCGAGGACAATCGACCTGGACATCTTGCTGTACGGTTCCGGAGTAATAGATAGTCCGCATTTAACTATCCCGCATCGGCAAATGCACTTACGCTCGTTTGTCCTTGAGGGCCTTTGTGAGCTTGATGCCAATTTGCTTCATCCGGTTATGAACGAATCAGTCTGCGAATTGGCTAATCGATTGAACGGCTGTGACTTTGTCCATAATCCTGACTTGCCACAGCTTGTTAGTATATGCGGCATTATTGGTGTCGGAAAAACTACTCTGGCAAAAAAACTGTCAAACCGCCTGGGCTGTCAAATGCTGCCCGAACCTTACGACACCAATCCCTTTATGCCTGACGTTTACGCCGGGAAAAAAGAACTGGCCCTGGATTCACAATTATATTTCCTCACCAGCAGAGTTGAGCAGTTAAGTCATAACACATTGGAAAAAGGGCAAATGTATATAAGTGACTATATCTTTGACAAAGAGCTTATCTATAGCACCCAAACACTAACCCCGGAACAATTGGCCTTGTACGAGAAGATTTATAAACCTTCTAACCACAAGGTAACTTTACCCGTGCTGGTAATATATCTGACAGATTCAGCAAAGAATTGCCTCGAGCGTATTCACAAACGAAATCTTCCTTACGAACAGAAAATCGAGCCACAATTTCTGGAAAATCTTGATGCCGGTTACGAGCAGCTCTTGAAGCATTGGAAAACCTGCCCCGTTATTCGCAAACGGGCCTCAGAGCTGGATTACACTGAAGATGTTAGTATCGACCATTTAGCGGAACAAATAAAATATTACATTGCTGGCCGTTCTGTTATTGCCAGCGGAGCGAAATAATCTAAAATGTAACGGATGAGATTGCCACGGCCTACTTCATAGGCCTCCTAAGAAAATAAACGGTTTTTATATTGTGAGGATTGAGATTGCCGCAGTCGCCTACGGCTCCTTCGCAATGACATTGTTGGTCCATTTTCTTTTGCATGCGTCCTGAGAATCAGGTGCGGTGCTCGCAATGACAAATCCAGCAAAGACTACTTAAATGGAAGTTGCAGAAACAATCGAATCAATTAGAAGCCTGGTAAGAGCCGCCCGCAGCGATGGCAAAAAAGTCGGCCTTGTCCCGACTATGGGTGCGCTCCACATCGGCCATATTTCGTTAATGGAAGCAGCCGTTAAGGAATGCGACTTTGTTGTTGTCAGCATCTTTGTTAATCCCACACAGTTTGTCCCCGGCGAAGATTTTAAGAAATATCCGCGACCTCTGGAGGCTGACCTAAAAATTTGCAGAAAGGCAGGCGCTGATGTTGTTTTCATTCCGACGCCGGAGCAAATGTACCCGGTGGAAAATCTCACCTGGGTAAACGTCGAAAAACTGACAGAACGACTCTGTGGCCGATCTCGCCCGGGCCACTTTCAAGGAGTAACCACTGTCTGCGCCAAGTTATTTAATATCGTTGCTTCTGATATTGCTTATTTCGGACAGAAAGATGCGCAGCAGGCAATCGTTATTCAGCGAATGGTTGCTGATTTAAATATGCCTTTGGAAATTGTCATCTGTCCTACAGTCCGCGAACCGAACGGCCTGGCCGTCAGCAGCAGAAATAAATATCTAACCGAACAGCAGAAAAAGGATGCGGCGAACATTTACAAATCCCTCCAAAAGTGCCGTCAGATGATTGACGCCGGCGTCACAGAAACCACAGAAATCATCACCGAGATGAGTAAGATATTACAACAGGTCCCGTCAATAGAGATAGAATATATAAGTATCGTTGATGCCGAGACGCTACGGAATATTGAACAAATTGCCGGCAAAGCCCTCGCAGCCGTAGCTGTCAAAATCGGCCCCGCAAGACTAATAGACAACATTCTTGTGGACGCAGCAAAATAATAATGTATAATAAGTTTCTTATTGTTCCTCAAGAATAAGGAATTTGTTATGAGACAGTTTAAAATCATTGTAGAGAAGCACCCGGATGGTTACGTGGCATATCCACTGGGATTAAAGGGCGTTGTCGTTGGGCAGGGGGATACATATGAAGATGTACTTTCTGATGTAAAATCTGCGATTCGTTTTCATATTGAAACCTTTGGAAAGGAAGTCCTGGAGGTAGAGCCGCGAATCATTGAAGCATTTGTAGCTGAAACAGGAGTAGAAATTTAATGGCCAAGTTTCCTGTCGATGCACCCAAGCGAAAGGTGGTAAAGGCATTAGAGAGGTTAGGTTTCCAAACTGTAAGGAAAAAGAGCACATTTCTATGGTACGTGAAAACCCAGACGGAAGCAAAATTCCTTTGACTATACCGAATCATCCAAAGATAAAAGCCTCCACATTAAGAACAATTTGCACCCAGTCTGGAATCACAAGGGATGAGTTCTTGGAGGCTTATAGAAAGGCATAAACTTGTTAACGGAAGATAACGCAGGCTTTGCTCACTTCATTGCCCCAGATACTTGGCACTCTGCAAAGCTTGACAATGATAAGCGGACATAGCGCTGAGGAATGATATAGACATACGGGTAGACGTGAGCAAATAATAATATATAATTGTGGTTAACTGAAACGTCCTTACTGGAACTCAGCTATGGGAAAAGTGACAGAGGTGATAAATTATGTGGTACAGAATACTGATTGAGCAGGATGAAGATGGGGTATTTATTGCTGAATGCCCTTCTTTGCCCGGATGCATTTCTCAGGGCAAAAATCGCAAAGAGGCTCTTGAGAATATTCAAGATGCTATTAAGGGCTACTTAGAGAGCCTGAAGAAACACAATGAACCTATTCCCCCATCAATTCACGAAGAGATTGTGGAGGTAACAATTTGAGCAAATTACCAGTGCTTTCGGGAAAGCAACTTTGTAAAATATTGGGAAAGATGGGTTATCGCACAGACCATCAGACTGGCAGTCATATTATCCTTAGACAGGAAAATCCCCCCCATCGCAGGTTAACTGTCCCGCATCATAAAGAAATTGCAAAAGGCACATTGAGGGCTATTATACGCCAGGCAGGATTAACAGTAGGTGAATTCAAAGGACTATTATGAAATATATTACCGGCTTCAGGTAAGGTAGTCTTTGGCTAACAACTAACCAATAATTATGTTTGTAAAGATATTAAAAAGCAAGTTACACCGTGCAACGGTTACAGACGTTAAGCTGCATTACCCTGGCAGTATCGCCATAGATTCTGTTCTGATGGAAGCCAACGAATTTAAACCAAAAATCGTAGTTCTTGCCGAAAATAATAAAATAACAAAGTAGCTTTGCTGAGAACCACACAAGAGAGTTGAATAACAGTTGCCAAAATGGACAATTGAAAAAATCGAAAATCGCCAATCAAAAATAAATTATGTTTCCTGAGCTATTCGAGATACCTTTAACCCCTCTGACCGTAAAAAGCTATGGCTTGATGATGGTTATTGGCTTTCTTGCAGCCGTCTCTCTGATAAGGCACCTCAGCCGGGGTATAACACCCGATCCGCAGCTCATTACCAACGCCGCCCTTTACTCGTTAATAGGCGGTGTCGTAGGAGCACGTCTGTTTTATGTACTTCACCACTTCGACAAGTTCCAGGGGCATCTACATGAAGTCTTCTATATCTGGCTGGGCGGTCTCGAGCTTTTAGGCGGCGTGATTTTGGCCATCACCATCATCTCTTTTTATCTCCTCTATCACAAGCTACCCATCCGTCGTTACCTCGACATCCTTGCTATCGGCCTGATGCTGGCGCTCGCCTTCGGCAGAATCGGCTGCTTTCTAAATGGCTGTTGCTTTGGCAAACCAACAGAGCTGCCCTGGGCCGTTCGCTTCCCATATAACTCATTCGCTTACAACAGTCAAATAAACCCGGATTTGGAAAGGAACCGACCTGATCCTCATTTGATGGTACCTCAGGAAGGATATATAAGCTATATTGACAATGATGGAAAATGGTACCCAAAACCATACGAAGACTTAAGCGAGCTGCAAAAAACCGAGGTTACCACAGGTAAATATCGATGCCTGCCTATTCACCCAACACAATTATATTCATCCGCCGGCGGTGCTATCGTGTGCCTCATACTTCACCTTTTCTGGCGAAGGTCGAAAAATTCCGGCAAAATCCTTACAAAACCCGGCTCCACATTTAGCTTTATGTTTATAATTTATGGCACAGTCCGATTTTTTATGGAATTTTTGCGCGACGACAATCCATTTGAATTTGACAGTCTGACAATATCGCAACTTATCGGCATCGCTATGATTATCCTCGGTGCGATCCTGATGGCAATATTTCAGAAAATGGGCTCAAAAACTATTAAGCCTTGAGTCTTGTGTCTTGGGCATCTTTTTTTTTACTTGAACATTTCGCAAAATTGATCATAATATATAATAAATAATACCAAACACAGGCAGAGCGGCGACCATGAGGTAGCGGTAATTGCAAGAGTCAATATCGAGAAACGAATAAATGGGTCTTTACGACAGAGATTACACTCAGTCTGATTTTCAGTCGCAAAACCATCGTGCGCCCCACATGCGGATGAACTTTCCAAAACTGACGCCGGTTGTTAAATGGCTGCTGATAGTCAACATAGTAGTGTTTCTTTTGGGGTATCTAATACCACAAATCGGTGGAATTCTGCTTTATTGGTTCTCTGTGTGGCCGAAAGACCTCGGAACGTCCCTGCAGATTTGGAGACTTATCACATACCAATTCCTGCATGGTGGACTGAGCCACGTCTTCTGGAACATGTTTATCTTGTTCTTTTTCGGGCCAATGCTTGAACGACTCTGGGGCAGCAGGAAATTTCTGACCTTCTATCTTGTATGCGGAGCAACGGGAGGAATGTTCTATCCCGTGCTGGTCCATATAGGCTGGCTTGGCGCTGCCCCCTTAATTGGTGCTTCGGGCTCTATTTTAGGAATGCTTGCCGCGGCGGCGATTTTGTTCCCGAACATGATAGTTTACGTATTTGGTATATTTCCTCTGAGAATGTCGATCCTGGCGATAATCCTTGCGGGTATGAGCATATTGTCCGTATTGAGGCCTGATGTTTCTGGTAATGCCGGCGGCGAAGCAGCGCATCTCGGGGGTATGTTTGCAGGTGCGATATATGTAATTTCAGAAAAGTGGCGGCGAAAAATCAAGATGAAGCTCCAAACAACTACCTGGGAGAGAAAAATCACTGAGCATCGAGACTTGCAGACGGAGGTTGATCGCATCCTGAAAAAAGTGCACGAGCACGGCCTGCACAGCCTCACGCATAAAGAAAAGAAGATTCTCAAGCAAGCCACAAAAACCGAGCAAATGCGAGACAAATAATAATATTTTCAAAATCTGAAATTTGAAATGCTACTCTGCGAAGTGCTCGCTACCTGTGGCACAAGCTACGAAGCGCGAGTCTAAAATCCCAATTTCATTGCTCATTTTTGTTCAAACTCGCCGCAACAGCAGTCGATGGCAACTTCCGGCCATCGCGGCTCTTTCCCAATATCTTTACCACCGATTTGGAAACTTGCCCCTGGTCGGGGTGCGTGCCTGCGGCATTCGCCCTTGTCGTCCTCGGCCTTGAGCGGAACAAAGAACCGGCATTGGCCACATTTTTCATTCTCTTTCATATTTGGCCTTACTTTAATTTCATCTTTTCTAATGTTGAAGTAAGCTAAAGCCTTTTTGCGCTCAGGATAACATATAGATATTTCTCAGCAGCCCCATTAAACCCATCACTAATCACCAGTTCTTATGGTAATTCGGCGCCGCACCAAAATCGAGAAGTGTTTTCGTCTTTATGCATCCAATCAGCCCGGCCGTCGAAGAAAAGATTGTTACACCCATTGCCGCGATGTCGATTGCCGGAGACCCGCCGGGTCAGGTTACTCCCCCGGTTCGTTCGTTCCGACGCGGGCATATGCGTCCTCGACCAGACATCCAGTAAGTTGAACCTGGACATGTTATTCAGCTCATATCTATCCCTGACCACCGGTCGCCAGTCTCCTGCCTCGTTGTCTGCCATGTAAATCCGCTGGGCGGGAGACTTGATACTGCTGAGCTTAGTCGGATGATCCATTTGGTTTCCCTGGTTACTGCTTGTAAGGCCCGGCTCGGTCATATCCCAGGCGTTCACGACATAATCCACCGTCTGCTCAGCGTTGCTGTGGTCATTCAGCCCGAATCCAGAGCGGGGAAAAGACGGGCACTGGTAAATATCCACCTCACGGTAATCCGTGGTTTGTTTGTATTCGGTGCCCAAGTACGGCATGAAGACCAGTATCCATTTAACTTTATGGTCTAATGCACGGGGGATCAAGCCCCCGTTATCATTGGTGTACATGGTCATAGCCATGCCAAGTTGTTTGAGGCTGTTCAGGCAATAGACAGTCCTGGCCTGTTTCTTCACCCGCTGCAGGGCCGGCATCAATATCCCCATCAACAGCGCAATAATTGCAATTACAACCAACAGTTCTATCAATGTGAATCCCTGTCGTTTATGCATAGCTATATACCACCTTTCCTGAAAAAAATTGCGTCAAAGACAATACACCAATATTATACGCTTTCTTACCCAAAAGTCATTGAAAAATAGATCGCCACGTTCATCGGTGACAGAGCACTATCGTTCTTTCATCTGAGAAGTCAATGTGTTATTTTTCAAATCTCCACAGGTTTACGGTCATATCTTCAGCGGCTACCCAGTCAACATGCCAATCAAGCATCAGCACATTACAGCCGTCTCTATGTCGAGCCTGTGCCACCCGTCTGTCTCCGTCAGAGGGGGGCAGATGGGCCGGGGTCCATACATCGCATCGAGTGGCTCCCGGGTCGTCTACCTTTCTGATAATGTGTCGCCACGGACCGTCCTCGTTATCGGCGAGATAAATGGTATCTGCTCGGCGAGTGCAGTCAGTGATCTTGGATGGTTTTAATATCTCTTTTCCGACCAGGTCAGTTTTGCTTTCGAATTCCCATCCGTTGACCACGTAGCAAACGGTTTGCTCTTTGTCGGGGTAGCTGGGACATCGATAGATATCCACGTTGCGGTAATCATTGTCGACCACTTTCTGGGCCAGTAAGGGCATAAAGAACTGGTACCATGCCCTGGTACCTGAAGCCCCGCGAGGAACGAACAAATCATAGTCCTCGGCATAAAAATTGGCTCCCATGCCAATTTGACGTAAATTACTTTTGCAGACAGCACCCTTGGCCTGTTTCTTTACCCGCTGCAGGGCCGGCATCAATATCCCCATCAACAGCGCAATAATCGCAATTACAACCAACAGTTCTATCAATGTGAATCCCTGTCGTTTGTGCATGGCTATAACCACCTTTCCTTAAAACTGCTCAAACAAAATCCACCATAAACAATTATACACTTTCTTGACTAAAAAAACCAATGGAAAAGTTAGTAATCTGTTAGTTCCGGATGGTTCATTGAGAGATTCCATCTTAGCTTATGGTTTTTTCTTTCTTTTTTTAACATATTCCTCAACCTGCCGCGGTATTTCTTCGGAGTCCAGGACAAGAGCTTTCGCTGAAACAACAATCTTAATCCCAGAATCTCTAATCCGATAAGTGCCAGCCACGAGCCCGGAGAAAATGGTGTCAGCGCCGCCAATACACCGAGAATGATCAGTACTATGCCAAGGATTATTCTAAGTGTTCTTCGCATGTGCCAATCCGTAATATGTGCAATCTGCATTTCAAATCTGTGGTTCAGAACAGCATTGAATCGGCGTAAACATCCTGAAATCCCGGCTCGTGTGCGATTTCGATGTATTCGATTTTGCGGGCCAATTCGCGGGCTTTATCGCGGTAGTGCCTGCTCAAAAGAGCCATCCGTGCGCCGGAAGCAGCGGCGTTGCCGATAAAAACGATTCGCTCAAGCGGAACCTTCGGTAACAGGCCTATCCGCAGCGCACTTTCCTTTCGGATATAATTGCCAAACGCTCCCGCTAACATAATCCGTTCTATATCGCAATCTTCAAGGCCGATTCTCTTTTGTAAAAGTTTGATGCCAGCCCGAATTGCCGCTTTTGCTAACTGCATCTGACGAATGTCCCTTTGTGTCAGGAACACAATCCGCTCACTTACGTTCGCGGTTCTGTCGAGGCAAAAAGCTAACTGGTCATCCTGTTCGATGATTCGTGAAAAAATGGACGGTGGGAGCTTGTCCTTCAGTTTTTGCGGCTCGACGAACCGGCCTGTTGCATCGATGATACCGAGGTCCAGCATAACCGCCACGGCGTCAATCAGGCCGCTGCCGCATATCGAGCGGGGTGAGGTATTTCCTATTACGTCCAGATCTATCCCGATTCCATCGGGATCTTCATTTACAACGACGGCTTCTATAGCGCCTTCGATCGCTCTGCTGCCGCATGTTATACGTGCGCCTTCGAGGGCCGGCCCGGCTGCACAACTGGCCGCATAAAGCTTGTCTTTAGTACCGAGTACAAGCTCACCATTTGTGCCGATATCAACGACCAGCGTCATTTCTTCGGCTGAATCGATATCCACCGCGAGCGCGACAGCGGTTGTATCCGAGCCGACGAAGCCGGCGATATTTTCAACGGTATGGATATTACCGTCAGGATTCATTTCCAGATGCAACTGCGCAGCAGGTACATCGTGTGCATCGAGTGAAAATGCCTTATACGGTGCCAGGCCAAGCTGGATTACAGGCAATTTGAGGAAAATGTGGTTCATAGTTGTATTGCCGACGACACACATTTCGTATATGTGGTTTGGATCGATAGAGGTTTTTTGGCACAGCTTTCTAATCAGGTCATTTACGCTATCTATTATGATATTCTGCAATTCAGTTAATTTTTCATCGTTTTGTGCGTATGCAATTCTGCTTATAACATCATCGCCGTATCGGCTTTGGGGGTTGAGGATTGCTTCGGTAGCGTGACATTCGCCGTCGGTCATATTGATTAGTTTTGCGACGACGGTCGTGGTCCCGATATCGACAGCTATGCCGAATATCTTTTCTGCGGGTATTTTTCCCTGATATTTTTCATGTACCGCCGCAGCCAAGTCGATTTTCGTATCGATGCCGTGTTCTAAGATTTTCTGCTCGAAGAATCTGGAACCGGCGGGGATTCTTACTGTAAGGTCGTTTTGGATATAGTGTTGACATGCGAGCACTTCTTGCCCATCGGGTTCGAGGTTTACCAGGCACTTTTTACAAGTGCCTTTACCACCGCAAACGGTGTTCAGGATTATGCCGGCCTGGCCGGCGGCATCGAAAAGTGTAGCACCTGCGTGAATAGAGATTTGCTTATTGTCGGGCTTGAAAATAATTGTGAAGTGCTTCATTCTCGTATCCGCCTCTTAGTCCTAAGGACTCCACCGTAAGGCGTCCCCAAGCGGACTTACGGAGAAGCGGACATACTCATCTCGCATCTTGTTACATCTTTTGTGAGATACTTTTGACGAGATACATTTTTTGTCGCTCATGCTCAGCTTATTTTATGCCGAATTTTCCATCGGGCACGTCTTTTTTTACTGCCCACTTTGCGCCTACGTCTTGGTTTTGCCATCTATTTCTCCACAAACAGATCAAAAATGTTTATTGCAAAAAACTTTTAAGCCTCTGCAATATATGATATTATAAATGATGTTGAAAGAAAAAAATAAAAAATTAAAAACACGAACAAAAACACAGCGGTTCAATAGTCAAATAGAGTCAAGCCGCACTGTTAGTTGTAGTTTTTGTTAGAAGCTGATTTTTCGGCGAATAAGACAGGGGTGCAAAAATGATACAATGCAAAGATTGCGAGTTTTTCGAGACTGATTCCAACAGCAAAAGGACCTTCAAATGTGACCCGTTTACTAATATCAAAGAGCCGGATTGCATAGCCAAATGGCAGCTTATCCGCCTTGATATGCTTTTAGCCAGCTATCAGGGAATGCTCAAGTGGTATGGGAAAATGGCACCTCTGCAGGATAAAATCATCCAATTTATGCAGCGAGAGATAAACGAGCTTGACGAAGCTGAAGGTTGGAAGGTCGATGGCGAAGATCCGGTCGATGATGAAGAGCAGGAGGAAGAGGACATTGAAGGCCAATGGAATCCAAAGGCCTGATGATTTTATCCGGTTATCAGCAGGGCTGGTAAATGGTATTCTTCTTCAGAATGGCTTAGACGACACACGTTATAGGACCACCAAGTGATAACCGGGTATAGATTTTTGTGAAATTTTGCAATAAATAACCTGCCCAAGCCGTCTTTATTTATGTAAAAACGCTTAAATATGACAAACAGCGATGAATTAGCCCAGATAATAATCGGCTGCAAGAATGGTGATTCCAACTGCTTTTCGCAGGTAGTCGATAGGTATGCAAGACGATGTTACGGTTATTTTTACCGTTTGACGGGCAATAACGACGTTAGTGACGAGCTGTTAAGCGAGCTATTTGTCAAGTTAGTGGAGAAAATCGCCTCTTATAAGGGCGGCTCGTTTGATGGTTGGATATTCAAAATAGCGTCTAATATCTTTCACGATTATTTAAGGAGCAAGCAGCGACGGAAAAAATTACTCGATGTCCAACAAAAACTGCTCGAATTACAACCAACAGAGCCAAAACAATCCGACAACGAGCTAATTGATAAGTTGCAAATACAGCTTAGAAGGCTGGATGAGGATACGAGAGAATTGATAATGCTGCGTTTTTATTCAGAACTAAGCTTTAAAGAGATAGCTCAGATGCGGTCTGAGCCGATTGGGACGACATTGGCAAAGCTGCATCGTGGGCTAAAGAAACTGCGGGAGTTAATGAAGTGAGAATATTATGAACGATGAAAATCAGGAAAATATGAAAGATCTGTTCGAGAAATTCCTGGATGCCAAGCAGGCTCAAAAGTACGTTGAGGACGTTCAAAAGGCCGAAGAAATCCTCCGTGAACACCCTGCGCCCGAGCCTGATGATATGCTCATAGCCAATATAAAGGCTGAAATCGCGATGCGTTTGCCGGCCAGGAGAAAATACGTTTTTAAGCAAATAGCTTACAAGGCACTCAGCGTTGCAGCGGCATTGATTTTCATCACGGCGATAGGCCTAAAATTGTTCGATAATGAAGTCCGTGAACCCGGCCCAGTACAATATGCTTCGATAATACCCACAGCAATTTGGGAAGGCGATGATATTGCCGCCGACGATGCAGACCTGGCGATTTACACTATGGAAATTGAGCAGATTGAAGACGAGCTGCTGGTCTTGCAGTTGGGCGACGACAACGACAATGGCGAGGGCAGAATTTCAGAATTGGAAATGGAACTGATAGAAATTAATAATAGTGATTTCTGGAAGGGGTAAAAAAATGGAGTTAAGTCGCAAAATCATTTTA
>SDBS01003897.1_pt1 | contig 14650 bp, 14 predicted proteins | sample 2277091 | NCBI WGS metagenome assembly SDBS01 (sample SAMN10404972, study PRJNA504765) | marine sediment metagenome | isolation source: marine sediment core GS10_PC15, 163 cmbsf | place: Arctic Ocean: Southern Knipovich Ridge | collected 2010
ACGGTTTATGGTGATGGGACACAAACCCGAAGTTTCTGTTATATAGATGACCTGATAGAAGGAATTTTTAAAACTGCAATTATGGAAAATATAGATGGTGAAGTCTTTAATTTAGGAAATACTGAGGAGCATAAAATTAAAAATTTTGCTCAAATTATAAAAAACTTGACCAATTCTAAATCTTTAATTATTTTCAAATCTCTTCCTCAAGATGATCCAGCTCGCAGATGTCCTGATATTTATTTCGTTAAAGAAAAATTACACTGGGAGCCAAAAATTGGATTAGAAGAAGGTTTGGGAAAAGTTATTGAATATTTTAAAAAGAAATTAATTTAACAGCGAATAGATTGGATTATCTTCTATAAGATAGAGTAAAAAGTGTAAACACCACTTAAAAGTAATACATATAAATATTAATAAAATATTAATCAATTTTGACATTATTATAATAAAACTATATTATTTAGTTCCTAATAAAAATTTAATATTATAAATTATAAATTTAGAGGCTTAGAAGCTTTTCTTAAAATATGGACGCTAGAGAAAAGCAGAGCTAATAGCGTAACCGACTAAATGTAGTTGGTTTTTTATTTTATGGGGCATAGTTTGGTTTTTATTTTTATAATATTTTATATATAGAAAGAGCAAGTTTTAAATATAAAATAAATTTCTTTAGTGATGTTTTATTTAAGAAAGGAGTGAAAAAACAAAATGGTTCACTTTAAAAATACTACTATGGCAACTAATGTAGTAACAAATGTGGAAACGGAAACGTCTACGGAGCTAGATTTCGAGAATCATCCATCCCTTCCATTTCCGGATAGGAGAATTTCAGATAGGAGAAGAACCCAAACCAGCCATTTTAAAAAAATAACAGTTCTAGTTATAGAAAGGAGATTTTCAGATAGGAGAAGAACCCAAACCATTAGTATTAAAAAAATAACAATTCTAATCCCTTGCTATAACGAAGAAAAAGGTGTTGGAAAAGTAATAGACGGGGTGCCTAAAGATAGGTTAAAAGAGTTGGGTTATGAAACTGAAATCATTGTGATTGATAACAACTCAAAAGATAAAACTACAGAAGTGGCTAAAGCTCACGGCGCTACCGTATATTTTGAGAGAATACAAGGTAAGGTTGCTGCTTTGAAAAAAGGATTTGAAGAGGCAACTGGTGAGATTATTGTAACTATCGACGGCGATAATACTTACCCTTCTCGCGAAATTCCTACTTTAATTCGGGTTTTTGATGGTAGTGACCTGGTTATCGGTAGCCGTTTTAATTCAGTTTGGAACCTGCCGCGATTGTTTAAGCCAAGAGAACAACAATTTTCACGAGTAATAGCTAATAAAATCGGCGCACAATTAGGAAGTATCATTCTCGGCCACAGAATTACCGATGTCACAACCGGACTTCGAGCATTTAAAAGTGACCTTTTAGGCAAGATTCCTTCAATTAAAGCCAAAGGACTTGATTTTGAAGCAGAACTAACGGCCAGAGTCATTTCCAACGGGTTGATTTATAAGGAAGTACGTATTACTTCAAACTCGCGCGAAGGACACTCAAACCTTAATATTTTTAAAGATTCGTTCAGATTTTTATGGGCAATGATAGTGGGTAAATATGACATTGGCGGCTGTAAACAGGTAGCGTTTAACCCCGAAACGGAAGTTGTTAAAAATATTTCTATTGATAAAAGAAGTGTTAGTAACCAAGCAGACGAGGGGATTAAATAATGAAAATTGCCGTAATCTCGGATAGGGTTTATCCCTATTTTAAAGGTGGGGCAGAAAAACGGATTTGGGATATTTCCAGCCTTTTAACAAAAAAGGGGTATGAATTTCATTTCTATACGGGTCAGTGGTCCGGAATGAAAAGAGATGAAATCATTGACGGGATTTATCTTCATGGGGTTTATAAGGTTGGTAATTTTTATGTAAATGGGAAAAAGTCGATTATAGAATCATTGCTGTATACCATTAAATTATTCCCCGTTTTATTAAAAGCAGATTTTGATGTTATTGATTGTGACCAATTCCCCTTAATACATATTTTGCCCGTAAAATTAATTTCTATATTGAGGAAGAAAAGGTTTATTTTGACTTGGCATGAGGTATGGGATAAATATTGGTTCAAATATATAGGTTGGAAGGGGGTTTTCGGATATTTAATTGAAAAAATAGTAATACGTTTTCCCGATAATATTGTATCGGTTTCCAAGCATACAACTAACCGACTAATTAGCCAGAATAAAATTAACCCAAGTAAGATTGTCACCATACCGAATGGGATAGACATTAAGAACATCGTTGAAGTTAAACCATCAAAAAATAAATCAGATATAATTTTTGTTGGTCGATTATTGTCTCATAAGAGTGTTGATATTCTAATTAATTCCGTTCAGTTAGTTAAAAATAAGTACCCTAACGTCAAGTGCTTGATCATTGGTGACGGTCCTGAAAAAGAGAACCTTATAACACTAACCAAAGATTTGGATTTAAATAATAATGTTGATTTTTTAGGTTTTATAGAAAATCATAATGATATTTATTCCCACATGAAGTCGTCCAAAGTTTTCGTATTACCATCAACTAGGGAAGGGTTTGGAATCGTAGTTTTAGAAGCAAATGCCTGTGACATACCGGTGATAACAATTGATCATAAAGACAATGCTGCCAGAGATCTTATTGAAGAAGGAAAAAATGGCTTTGTCTGCCAACTCAATGAAGAAGAAATTGCGAAAAGAATTATAAGAATTTTAGAAAATAGTTCAGGACAAAAGATGAAAAAAGTTTGTATGGGTTTAGCTAAAAAATATGATTGGGATAAGATTGTTGATGAAGTTGAGGAGGTTTATAGAATATGTTAAGAAAGATAGATTTAAGATTTTATAGATTTTATGATTCTTCTGTACGGGCTTTTAAAGAAAGCATTTTAAAGTTACTTGAGGAAGACCCGAAAGCTAAATTATTGGACTGTGGTTGTGGTAGTGGAGAATTCACATTAGAGTTTGCAAAAAAAATCGGAACAAGTAAAGTTTATGGAATCGAAATCGATAAAAAAGCTGTGGGGGAGGCAAAAAAAAAGGGGATTAAGGTGTACAATGAAGACTTAAACAAAAAACTTCCACTTAGATCAAGCTTTGTAGATGTTATAATTGCAAACCAAGTTATAGAGCACCTTTATGACACTGATACTTTTGCAAAAGAGATTTATAGGATTTTGAAACCGAAAGGTTATGTTATTGTTTCTACGCCTAATCTAGCCAGTTGGCATAATATTTTTGCTTTGTTTATTGGAAGACAACCTTTTCCTTCAGATATATGTAGTGATCCGTCAATAGGAAAGTTATTCACATTGTCGAAAAGTATTTCTGAGCCTTTATCACACTTAAGAATTTTTACCTATTACGGATTAAAAGAATTATTTGAGAGTTACAGTTTTAAAGTTAGGAAAATAGTCGGTGACGGATATTATCCGTTTCTCGGGATTGTTTCAAAATTTTTATCGTTTATTGACAAAAAACATTCTGTATATCTAACAATGAAAGCAAGAAAAAATGACTGTGATAAGATTGTTGATGAAATTAAGGGAGTTTATAAATGAGAATTTTACATGTTACTAAGAAATATCCTGAGGCTCTAGGGGGAGACTCCACTATAGTATATAACCTGCAAAAACAGCAAGTCATGTGCGGACATGACGTATTCATATTAGTTAGCAATTGTGCAGATATTCCCAATAAACCAAATATTTTTAAGTTTGGTTTTGAGGATAGTGCTAAAAATTTAGATAAAATAACCTTAAAAAGGCTACTGTCTTTGGTAGTCCTGTTTTTTTATTCATTTTACGTATTGAGAAAAACACGTCCTACTATAGTGCACAGTCATTCGGCAGATATGGGCTTTGTGGTTTCTATTGCTTGTAGGTTTTACAAGATACCTATTGTGGATGCAGTTCATGGGCTTACTTTTTCTGATCCGCAACACAGTATTTTTAAGAGGTATTCTGAAATATTTTTCTTAAAATGCTCAAATTTTAAAGCAATAATGAGTGAGGATGGATACGGTAAGGAGATGTTTAGCAAATATGGCTTGAAAAACTTTGCATATATTCCCAATGGTGTAGATCTACTAGACTTCTCTAGGAAACACACGACCCCTAATAAAAAAGTCCGCATCCTATTTATTGGCCGTTTAGAAAGACAAAAAGGACTTAATTATTTAATTGATGCAATAAGAATTTTGGTAAAAAAGTCTACGGATTTTGAAGTTAGGCTTGTAGGAGACGGATCCGAGCTAACATATTTAAAATTACTTGTTGATAAATATGCACTCGGATCCTTCGTTAAGTTTAATGGTAAGGTTAGCCATAAACAGACCCTTGACTATTACTATACTAGCGACATCGTTGTATTGCCTTCGATTTGGGAAGGTTTTCCTTTAGCTGTTCTTGAGGCTTGGGGAGCAAGACTCCCAGTCGTAGTTACTAATGTCGGAGGAGTTTCTTATACATGTAACAATAATGAAAATGCATTAATAATCCCTCCAAGGAGCCCTAAAGAAATTACAAATGCCTTATTTGCATTAATCAACGATAGTGGGCTTAGAAAGAGATTGGGGGAAAATGGAAGGATACTAGTAGAAGAGAAATATGGGTGGGAGAAGATTGCAAAAAAGGTTGAAAAAATTTATGAGGAAGTAATCAAATGAAAATTGTACAAGTTGTTGCATACTACCCTCCACATTTAGGAGGAATGGAAAATGTTGCTAGAGAAATCTCTGAAAGATTAGCAAAAAAAGGTCATCAGGTAGAAGTTTTTACTTCAGACATTGGATGTAAAAAAGGAAAATTAAGATCGACAAAAAACCTTAAAATCCATTATCTCAAAAGCTGGGAATTTGCCCATTCCGCAATAATTCCGTCTCTTTTTTTTAAATTACTAAAGATATCTAAAGATTCTGTTATTCATGTCCATGTAGCACAAATAATGATTCCTGAGATTGTTTACCTAGTTTCTAAGATTAAGAGTATTCCGTATATAGCACATATTCATGCAGATGTTGGACCTTCTGGGAAAATGGGATTTTTATTGCCACTTTATAAAAATATTTTTTTAAAAATAGTACTAAAAAATGCCACAAAGATTGTAGTACCATCAAAAGATTATGTAGATCTTATTAGTAGAAAATATTCAGTTTCAGACACGAAAATATACCAAGTACCAAATGGGGTAGATAGAAATCCTATTAAAATACCTTCGGCTAAATTGCATACTCCTATTAGATTATTATATGTTGGTAGGTTTACTAAAGAAAAGAATATACCTTTGTTGATTAGATCATTACAAATATTATTGGAAACTAGGCATTTAAATATCGAGCTTCACTTAGTCGGGGAGGGTGAAGAATTAAAAAATATTAAACGATACATAAAATCATTAAATCTGGAAAATAGAGTCTTATTACATGGTGTACTTCAGGGAAATAAATTAATAGAAAAGTATAAAAATTCAGACATATTCGTTTTAACCTCGTCCTCTGAATCTTTTGGATTAGTTTTATTGGAAGCAATGGCTTCTGGATTACCCATCGTATCTTCAAACATCCCTGGTGTGAGAAATATTATAAATAATGGTGAAACTGGACTTCTAGTAACACTAACTCCCGAAAATATTTCCAGCGCAATCGAGAATATAATATCCGATTCTAAATTAAGAGAAAAGTTAATCGAGAAGGGACTTGATGAGGTTAAGAAATACAACTGGAATAAAATTATATCAAAATTTGAATGGATTTATAAAGAGTTAATATATGATAATAACAAAAAATAAATTATTTTCCGGAATTTTAAGTTTTGGATTAATAACTATCCTTCTGGTTTTGTTTGATATTCAGAATTATTATCTTAGGGCGATTTTTTCCTTTTTCTTTTTAACAACAATTCCCGGATTGTTGATTATGTTAATTCTTAAAATCAGGAAAATTGACTTTTGGGAATATTTAGTTTACGCAATTGGTCTAAGTATAGCTTTTCTAATGCTTGCAGGTTTAGCCGTAAACTGGATTCTTCCGTGGCTGCATATCACAGATAAACCATTATCTTTATTTCCCTTACTTATTAGCTTCGATGTCTTTCTTTCACTTTTTGGGCTTATTGCCTACAAACGATGTAATAAAATTTCACTCCAAGTAAAATTACCGAAATTAAATTGGATAAACAAGAGTTTCTTTCTTGCTCCTTTAATTTTTCCTCTCTTAAGTATCCTAGGGGCAATAACCCTAAACAATGGCGGTTCCAATTATTTTACTATGATTATGCTCGGCGGAATAGCTACATATGTTTTTCTTGCAGTTTTATTCAGGAATAAGCTAAACGAAAACATTTATCATTGGGCAATTTTAATGATGAGTATTTCACTCTTGCTAATGTTTTCATTGAGAAGTTGGCATATTTCTGGTTGGGATATTCACCAAGAATATCGAATGTTCCAATTAACAAAAGATAATTTTCACTGGAGCATGTTAAATTCTCCCGAGAATGCTTACAATGCTTGTTTGAGTCTAACAATTCTTCCCACAATCCTTTCCTCCTTTTTAAAAATCAATGATGAATACATTTTTAAGTTAGTTTTTCAGATAGTTTTTTCTTTTGTTCCAGTTATTGTCTTTTTGTTTTTAAGAAGATATACAAAAGGTATCATTGCTTTTTTGGCAAGCTTCTTTTTTATATCACAAAATGTGTTTATGCAGCAGATGCCTTGTTTAATGAGGCAAGAAATTGCTTTTTTGTTTTTTGCGTTATTTTTAATTGCATTATTTACTAAGAATTTCAACTCCTCAATTAAAAAAAACTTACTTTTAATTTTTGGATTTTCAATGATAATCTCGCACTATTCTACAACTTATGTTGCCCTTGCTCTTTTTACCTTCGTTTATTTCGTTTGGCTATTTTTCAGGAAAACTGAAAATAAAAAGTTCTTTTCGAAGATATATCAAAAATTGAACTTGAAGGAAAAAGGAAGAACAAAGAGGGAAAAATATTATATTGGCGGAACCTTGATTTTCGTGCTTTTTGTTTTTACTTTTTTATGGTCCTTTCAATTGACAAGAACTTCCGGTAATTTAATTTATACTTTTAAAATGGTAACTATTAATATAGGAAAGATATTTAAAAATGAAATGAAAAGCGAAGGGGCCCTATTGGCCTTGGGGGTTTCTGTGAAAACCTATACTATGGATGATGTTAAGAATTATAGAGATAATATTACAAAAGAATACCATACTAATAAAACATGGATTAATTTTTATAGCCCTGAGAAATATGCAGATTATGCTATTAGACCAATATATCCGCAGAGTATTTCCTCTCCAAACAGTATGATTAAACTCATAAGTGGATACTTAACAAAGATAGTTGGTAGATCTTTGCAGATATCTATATTAATTGGCGTTTTCTACCTCTTATTTTTTCAATTAAAAAAACAAAAAATCTCAGCGGAATACATAGTTATGTCTTTAGGTTCTATATTTTTATTAGGAATAGTTATTATCGTTCCCAATATTTCTATAGAATATCCTGTCGAGAGGTTTTTTCAACAGGCCTTAGTACTCCTTTCATTACCTACTGTTTTAGGTGTTTTGGTGGTATTCAAATTTTTAAAAAATAAAAATACTAAATTTCTTTTAATAGCTATCATGTTTCTTTGGTACTTTTTATTTTTTTCTGGATTTACTTCTCAACTCTTTGGTGGAGTACCACGAATGAATCTTAATAATTTCGGAGAAGAGTATGATAGGTTTTATACCTATAAGTCTGAAGTTAAATCTTTAGAATGGCTTTCAAAATATTATAACCAGAAAGATGAGATCTATATGGATGAATATGCTATCTTAAAAGCATATTCTTTCTCAAGAATTAACAAAAAGAATGTTCTAGAATATATCTTACCTTCAATAATTGATAAAAATGCTTACGTATATTCAAGTTATACAAATAAAATTAATAAAACGACTCGAGTTAATAATTATAAAAACAATTTTTTAGAATACAATTTCCCAACAGAATTTCTTAACGATAATAAAAACAAAATCTATATTAATGGAGGTTCGGAAATATTCAAGTGAAAACTCTATTTTACTTCTATTATATAAATATATAAAGAGTCACTCTAAGAAAGAAACAAAGATAAAAAATATCTAAATATCGCTCAATATATTAAAAATATGAGAACAAACAAAAATGGAACAAATAGCATTACATAGAAATCATTTATTATATAGACGACAATTTATATTGGGGCCGAGATATCTCAAAAAGTTTAGTCGCTGGAAAAAGAAAAGAATAAATCAAAATTTATTTTTAACAGTTCATCCTGATTTAGAATCAAATTATGTATCTAACAATCATATCTCTTTAATCGCTTAGGGTTTAATTCCACGCAGCTCTGCGGCGATCAATAAAATATGTTAAAATGGTATAAAAAGTAGAGGAGAAAGTGATTTGAGTAAGTATGTTCACAAATCACATAATGTATCTGTACTAATATACCATTTTGTATGTCCAACAAAATATAGAAAGGTTATTTTCAATTCGAGGATAAATTTAAGTTTAGCATCTATTATATACTAATACTGGCAAAAATTATGAATATTAACCAAATCAAGGATGGTTTCCTTATATATGTACGAAATAATAAATTTAGAATTTTTATATTTTTAATTTCAGGGTCTTCTGCGGCAATATTAAACCTTAGTTTATTATATATTCTTGTTAGATACCTTCAGTTGAATACAAGGTTTTTAGAGAATATTGCTAACGTATTGAGTATGGAAGTTAGTATAATATACAATTTTATTATTAATCGTTACTGGACTTGGAGAGATGCTAAAAAAGAGCATAGTTTTAAATTATTAAAACAATGCACTCTTTTTCATTTTGTTGTTGGTATTTCGATAGGTATAAGACTTATAATGTTTCCAATTTTACAGTTTTATGGAGTTCATTATTTGATAAATGCTTCAGTAGGTATAGGAGTTGGAGCAATAGTGAATTATATTCTTTACGATAGAGTAATCTTTAAAAGAAGGAGATGAAATTTATGACTAAGTATGACGTGTGTGTTATTGGGGGGTGTGGTCATGTCGGATTACCACTTGCAATTGCTTTTGCGAGTAAAGGTGTTAATGTTTGTATTTATGATATAAATAAAAATGCCCTCGAAAAAATCGCTAATAGTGAGATGCCTTTCTTAGAAGCAGGAGCAGATAAATTACTTGAAAATACAATAGACAAAACACTTTTTACAAGTGATGATCCCCAAGTTATTTCAGATAGTAAGTTTATAATTACTATTATAGGAACACCAGTGGATGAACATCTAAACCCAGAATTTACTTTAATGAAAAATTTTATAAAAAATCTTTTACCATATTTCAAAGATGGTCAATATTTTATTCTTAGAAGTACCGTGTTTCCTGGTACAACTGAAAAGATTAATACATTTCTTAAGAATAATGGTAAAAAAATTTATGTTGCTTTTTGTCCAGAAAGAATTGCCCAAGGTAAAGCAATAGAAGAGTTAATCAACTTACCTCAAATTGTTTCTGGGCTTGAAGATGAAGCAGTTAAAGAAGTGTCGAAACTTTTCAAGATATTGACTAAAGATATAATAATCTTAAAGCCTATGGAGGCAGAACTAGCAAAATTGTTTACTAATACTTGGAGGTATATTCAGTTTGCGATTGCCAATCAATTATATACAATATCTACTAGTTGTGGATTAGATTTTTACAAAATTTACGATGCAATGAAATATAAATACCCAAGAGCTATGGATTTTCCTTCTGCTGGTTTTGCAGCTGGTCCATGTCTATTTAAAGATACTATGCAGATTGCATCTTTTGACAATAATAAGTTTTTTTTAGGTCACGCAGCTATGTTGATTAACGAAGGACTTCCTAATTTTCTAATTCATAAACTTAAAGAAAAGTATTTACTTAAAGATAAAATAGTTGGGATACTTGGTATGGCCTTTAAAGCAAATATTGATGATAAGAGAGAATCTCTGTCTTATAAACTGAAAAAAATTCTGGAGATAGAAGCTGGGAAAGTTTTTTGTTCGGATGAATATATTCATGAAGAAGGATTTGTTACCGCAGATGAGCTTATTAAAAATTCGGATATAATAATATTGGGAGCTCCTCATAAGAAATACAAAGATTTAATTATCAAAGATAAAATATTAGTTGATGTATGGAATTTTTATGGCAAGGGAGGATTATTTTAAATGAAGATTTTAATCACTGGTTCTAATGGTTTTATCGCTGGATATTTAGTGGAAGAACTTCTAAACCATAATCACCAAGTTGTAGGGATTGATAACTTTTCTAAGTATGGTAAGGTTAAAAAAAATTATAGTAATCATCCTAATTATCAATTTATAGAAGGAGATGTGAAAGATACGAATCTTCTTAAAGAATTGATTGGGAATTGCGACCAAGTAGTAGCAGCGGCAGCATTAATAGGCGGAATCACTCTATTTCATGAATATGCTTATGATTTAATAGCTGAAAATGAAAGGATAATCGCTGCAACATTTGATGCAGCCATATGGGCTTTTAAGGTAAAGAAATTAAAAAAGATAAATGTTCTCTCTTCGTCCATGGTATTTGAAAACGTAACTACATTTCCCACTCCTGAAGGCGAACAATTAAAATGCCCGCCTCCCTGGTCAACATATGGTTTCCAAAAGCTCTCATGTGAATATTTTGCTAAAGGGGCATGGGAACAATATAAGTTGCCCTATACTATAATTAGACCGTTTAATTGCATTGGAATTGGTGAAAAACGAGCTATATTTGATAATGAAGTATTGTCTGGAAATGTGAAATTAGCAATGAGTCATGTAGTTCCGGATATTGTATATAAAGTTACAAAAGGGCAGGATCCATTGCATATTTTAGGTGATGGCAAACAGATTCGTCATTATACTTATGGGGGCGACTTAGCTAAGGGCATAAGATTAGGTATTGAGAGCGAAAAAGCGATAAATGAAGATTTCAATCTTTCAACCCCGGTGTCGACTACTGTATTAGAACTTGTTAATCTTATCTGGAAGAAGATAAATGGCGATAAGCTTTTTAGATGTATTTCTGACCCACCTTTTAAGTATGATGTCAAGAGAAGAATTCCTGATGTTAATAAAGCGAAAAAAATTCTTGGTTTTGAAGCGAAAACCTCACTAAGTAACGCATTAGATGAAATAATCCCTTGGATAAAAAAACAAATGGAAGTCGGAGGAATATAAAGTAGTTAGGTGATTTTATGAAGACAGAGAAAGAGATAAAAAAATTATATGAAAATAGATTTAATGAGAAAGAAATTAAACAGAAAAATATAATATGGAAGGCGTTATGTGATTTATTTTTCCAGAAATATATAAAAAACGATTCTACGGTTTTGGATATCGGTGCTGGTTATTGTGAATTTATTAATAATATAAAATGTAATAAAAAGTATGCTCTTGATTTAAATGAAGATATTTTTTATTTTGCTCACCGTGATGTAAAAGTTTTTATTGGTAAATCTACTAATTTATCTTTTTTAGCAGATAAATCAATAGATCTAGTTTTTATGAGCAATTTTTTGGAACATTTAAGAACTAAAGAAGAGATTAAAAAAAGCTTATCTGAAATTATGCGAGTTTTGAAAATTGAGGGAGGGTAATGATTTTACAACCTAATATTAGATATGCCTACAAGGAATACTGGGACTTTTTTGACCACTATACTCCACTTAGTCATAAAAGTTTAATTGAAGTTTTACAAATGGTTGGTTTTAGAATTGACAAAGTATTGCCACAGTTTTTACCATACACAACAAAGAATAAGATACCAAAAAATGCTATTTTGGTTATGCTTTATCTAAAATTACCATTTATATGGAAAATAATCGGAAAGCAGATATTTATTTTAGCGAGGAAACCATGTTCGACTTATTAAACATATTGATTCCTGTATATAATGAAGCAGAAAATGTTGAAAAATTATTTTTTGAGATAAACCGGAAAGTTTCAACTCCACATAAGATTATTATTATCTATGACTTTGACGAAGACAATACTTTACCAGTGGTCAGAAATATTATGAGAGAGCAGAACAATATTAGATTAATTAAAAATAAATATGAAAGGGGAGTACTTAATGCTATTAAGACCGGTTTTGATACCATCAATAATGGCGTAGTTTTAGTTGTTATGGCAGATCTATCTGATAATCTTGATAAAGTAGATGAAATGTTTAAAAAAATTAATGAAGGATATGATATTGTTTGTGGTTCACGATACATGAGAGGGGGGCAACAAATAGGAGGACCACGAATTAAAAAATTCCTTTCAAAATTAGCTGGTATATCTCTCCATTATTTAAGCGGAATTCCAACCCATGATGTAACAAATAGTTTTAAGATGTATTCAAAAGAGGTTTTGAAAGACATAAAGATAGAGAGCAAGGGTGGGTTTGAGTTGGGGATGGAAATTGTTGTAAAGGCATTTCTAAAAGGTTATAAAATTACAGAAGTCCCTTCTATCTGGAGAGACAGAGAAGAGGGAAAGTCAAAATTTAGATTATGGAGATGGCTACCGAATTATATATATTGGTATTTGTTTGCCCTGATTAACATTAAAAAGAAATCAAAGAATTTGTTAGGATAAATGCAAGGTAAATTACCTAAATCTATCTTCCTTCTGGGACATTTCAACTTGCATTAATTCAAATAATAGGTAGTAAAGAAGTGTTTATTCATGCTACGAAGGTGTGAGAATATGGTAATAACAAGAAATAGAAAGGCTTTTAGAGAAGGTGGATTATATCTGGGAATGAGCCTGTTTTTTTTAAGCATTGTGTTAAATATACCTTTTCTCCCTTATGGAATTAACATGTTAGACGAAGGGCTTCTTGTTTATGGTACAGAGCGGGTGATGGAGGGAAGTATTCTCTATAAGGACATTTTTAGCCTATATGCACCTGGACATTACTATATACTGGGTGGTTTTATGAAGATTTTAGGACTTAATTTATTTTCTGAACGACTTTATTCATGCATTATAGGAGGTGCCTTAGCATTTCTCGTATTTTATATTTCAAAACGAATAATTAAAAATATAACGTTTTCAATAGTGGCATCATTAATTTTTATCTTTTTAGTCCAACTCCAAAACGACCGTATGTTCTTTGCATTATTAGCATTGCTTTGCCTGATAGAATATGACTTCAATCATCCGAAGTTGAATAGTATATGGTGGCCACTCCTAATCGGTCTATTAACAGGTATGTCAATCATAATGTCACAGGAAGTGGGAATATACTTAGTACTCGCTTTATGCTCATTTTTGCCTTGGAAACTATTCGTTGGAAAAAAGAGAAACATGAAACAGATTGTGAATTTAAAAAGCGTAGCTCATCAGGCAATTCTTTTTCTATTTGGTCTTGTAATTATAGTTATCCCAGTGGTTTTTTATTTTTATAAGTACGGAGCTCTCCACGAAATGTTTTATTGCTTATTTTGGTATCCTATTCACACTTTTCCTGAGACTATGTCACTGCCATTTCCTAATTTGTTCTCAAACCTTTTATTAACTCTTAACTCTCCCTCTTTAAGATCTTTTTATAGTTTAGCAGGTTGTATCTTGTTTTACTTGCCAATGGTCATTTACACGATAACAGCTATATTCTTAGTTTCGCGATTGTGTTCAAATCGAGATTATAGTAAACGGGACTCATATGTTTTCCTTATTTTAGTTTTTGGAATCCTATCTTTTAAAACAGTAACAGTCCGATCTGACATACCGCATCTTATGTTTTGCATAATTCCAGCAGTTATTTTAGGATGTTTTTTATTAGATAAGCTTTATGTCCGATTATCTAATAATTTAACGCCATTTGTAGGAAGCAAAAGTAAAAAATTGGTTGCTTTCAAATGTTCTGTTGTAATAATATTTTTGATATTAATTTTTTATGGTCAAATTGGACATTTGTTGCTAATAATAAAAAATAGTGATTATGAAAAACTCGGCTTAGACCGTGCACAAAATATATTGGTACCTAAAAACGAGAAAGAGGATATTACCAATGTGGTCAAGTACATCCAAAACAATACAGATTCTTCTGATAAGATTTTTGTCATACCTTATCAGGCAATGTTTTATTTCTTATCCGATAGAGATAGTCCCACTAAATACGATATATTTTTACCGGGTTACGCTAATCAACATGGTGATCAAATACAACTTGTACAACAATTAGAGAGAGCAAAACCAAAATTCACTATTTATGGACATGGTTGGGATGTTGATGGAAAGCCATTTGAGACTTATGCGCCTATTATACATAATTATATAAAACAACAATGGTATATTGAAAAGAAATATGGAATTTACGAAATCTACTCTCATAAGTGAAAAGAAATTCTGGGGATGAATGTCAAATGTGGAGTCCAGACCCCAGAATTCACGTTAACTATCAATACTGACAAAGCAAAATCCCTGGGTTTTGTCTATGAGGGAATAGGAAGGACTAAATATTAATTAATATGAACACAGTTCAAAGAATTGCGAAAAATTCATTATTTTTGCTTGCTTCTAATATAATTAGT
>SDBS01003899.1_pt1 | contig 14649 bp, 11 predicted proteins | sample 2277091 | NCBI WGS metagenome assembly SDBS01 (sample SAMN10404972, study PRJNA504765) | marine sediment metagenome | isolation source: marine sediment core GS10_PC15, 163 cmbsf | place: Arctic Ocean: Southern Knipovich Ridge | collected 2010
GGCGATGCTTGCCCGGCTCGATGCGCAGGGCGTTGCGGTCGCCACGATTACGCTGCACGTGGGCCTGGGCACCTTTCGCCCGGTGCAGGTCGAGTGCATCGAAGACCATCAGATGGACGCCGAGGTGTATCATATCAGCCCTCAGACAGCGGCGACGATCAATGCCTGCCGGGCCGCGGGCGGTCGGGTAGTAGCGGTCGGTACGACCGTCGTTCGTGCGCTGGAGACGGCCGCGGACGAGGCGGGCCGCCTGTCCGCCGCTGACGGTGAAACCAAACTGTTCATCTACCCCGGCTACCGGTTCCGGGCAGTGGACGTGCTGCTGACTAATTTCCACCTGCCGCGTTCAACGCTCCTGATGATGGTCAGCGCCTTCGCCCAACGCGAGCAGATACTGCAAGCGTACCGGCAGGCAGTCAAGCGACGATATCGCTTTTACAGCTACGGCGATTGTATGCTAATCCTTTGATTACAGGCAGCGGGGAATGGCATGGATTTCGAAATAGTCACGCGTGACCCAAGCTCATCAGCCCGCACGGGCCTGTTGCTAACTCCGCACGGCGCGGTAGAGACGCCCGCCTTCATGCCCTGCGCCAGCCGCGGCGTGATCAAGGCCTGTGCCCCGGACGAGGTCGCCTCCACCGGCGTGCAGGCGGTCATGTGCAATGCCTTTCATCTGCTTATTCGACCCGGCAGCGAAGTTATCCACCAGGCGGGCGGGCTGCACGAGTTTATGAACTGGCCGGGGGTGGTGGCTACCGACAGTGGTGGCTTCCAGGTCTTTTCGCTCGCCCAGCCGAAGAGTGTCACCGATGAGGGGGTCGTCCTGCCCTCGCCGCTCGATGGCAGCGAGATTTGCCTCACACCTGAAGTCTCTATTCAGGTGCAGAACGAGCTGGGCGCGGATATGATTATGGCCTTTGACGACTGCACGCCTTATCCCTGCGAATATGCCGAAGCTGCGCAGTCAATGGAGCGTACTCTACGCTGGGCACAGCGGAGCAAAGCGGCCCACGACAACTCGGCGCAGGCTCTGTTCGGCATTGTCCAGGGCAGTGTCTATGCGGACCTGCGTGCGGAAAGCGCCCGGGCCACCGTTGAGCTCGGCTTTCCGGGGTATGCGATCGGCGGCGTTTCGGTGGGAGAGACGGAGGCCGAGATGTTTGCGGCGCTGGAGGCAGCTCTCCCCGAGCTGCCTGAAGCTGCGCCCCGGCACCTGCTCGGTGTCGGCGTTCCTACCCAGATGATTGCAGCGGTTAAGCGCGGCGTTGATCTGTTCGACTGCGTCCTGCCCACGCGCAACGCCCGTCACGGTTTGCTCTACACCTGGGAGGGGATAATCAGAATCAACAACGCGCGGTACCGGGAAGATTCGCGACCTCTGTCCGAGCTTTGCGACTGCCCGGCCTGCACGCAATACAACCGCGCGTATCTGCATCATCTGTTTCGGCTGGGGGAAACTGCCGCCTGGCGGCTGCTAAGTCTGCACAACTTGCGCTTCTTCGCCCAGCTTATGGAGCAGATTCGGGAGGCCATTGGCACTGGAAAGCTGGAGGATCTGCGAGCACAGGTCGCGGCAATTACCGAGCGCGAGGTAGTGTGATGCACCAGCGATTATTCTTAGTTGTCGTGGTGGCCGCCCTCGCTACAGTTCTGGCGGGCTGCTCCTCCGGCGCTCCGCATATCGAGGCCAGGTATCACGTCACCGCCTACTGGCCGATTGCCGAAGGGAACTGGTGGACGTTTCGAAACGAGGCCACCGGTGTCATTTGGACCTCGGTCGTTGATGAGGAGACTTCGGTTGGCGGTACGAAAGTCTACCCGGTTCGGCTGGTGAGGGGGAACGGCATTGAGTATCTCTACCTGCGCCGCGACGCGGGCGGACTGTACTACCACGGCTGGTATGAGGTAGAGAACGCCGCGGCCTACGAACTTGAGCCGCCGGCGGTGCTGCCCAACGACGCCAAGAAAAACCAGCCCTATACCACAGAGTGCCAACTGTGGGCCAACGGCCGCGATGCCGGCACCATCACTTGCTCATTCTTGATTCTGGGCACACAGCGCGTGACGACGCCGGCTGGCGGTTTTCACCACGCCTTGAAGGTAGCGCAGACGATCAGCGGCGCAGGCGCATCGAGTAGCGATCTGTGGTGGCTGGTCAGAGGATTGGGGCCGGTCAAGCTACTAATCGGCTCCGATACCAGCAAGCTGGTGGATAGCAATTTGCTGTACTGACTGTCGGCTCTGGGTCACTTCACCCTAAAGCTACTAGTCCACTCCGGCGGCTCCGGTGCTTGTCCTTGCTGGAGCATCTCGCGCCAGGCCTCATCGGTGAGTCGGTCGGCCATCGGCTGCTTGAACTCGTAGTAGCTGAAGACCGGGCCCTGGCCGGCGGCAATCCGCCCGTCGGGGAGCTGGTAGGCGACAGTGATTCTCTCCACGTAGCCAACCGCTTCCTCCAGCACTTGCTGGGTGTTGCTGTCGGTGTGCACGTCGGCGATCATTGAGGTCTTGCTAGCGACCTCTTCGGTGCCGGCGGTCAGGCGGTCGAGGCTGGAGCCGAAATGTTTGATGAAATTGTACTCTTCTTCGGTCAGGGGCTGGTTGGCTAATTCTTTGACGGCAATGTCACGCAGTTGCCGCAGGACTCCCGCCAGCGCCTGCAAGCGCAGCGTGGCCGTCTCGTCCAGCACCTCCATCTCACCGAGGCCCTGCTGGGTCATCTCAGTCAGCGCCAGCAAGCGCGCGTAGAACTCGGGCACTGGCTCGACATAGCCGGGCGGCGGCTCTTGCCGAGGCGGCGGCATCGCGGTCAGCTCCATCGCGTAGCTCTGCTTGGCATAGAGGATGGTATCGTGGCGCAGCTCCGTCCAGGAGGCTAGCGCCGCGTTGAGCTGGCGGTCCTGCCACGCCTCGGTGCGCATGAAGCTCGGATAGCCCTCGGTGCGTTCCTGAATAAGCGCCTGCAGCGCATACAGCCAACCCCAATACAGATTCCGGTTCCACTCCGCCGGCGTAAAGGCGCCGAACATCTCCTGCAGTTCGGCCAGCTTTTCATCATAGCGCACATACTGAGTGTCGAACGTTTCCTCCAGTATATCCGCCGCCCGTTGGCTGCCCAGGACAGACATGACATCCAGCCCTCGCGGGAAGCCGCGGATCGGCCCGCCGGCACTTTGCACGAGCGTAAACGGCATCTGGCCGGCGATACCGGCTCTTGTGTCCAGGTCTCGGTCTAGTGTGTGTAGCCCGGTACTGGGAAAGACAAGCTGCTGGAACATATACGAGTCGGGAATGAAGCGCTGGCCCATCAGCCGCATTCCCTTGGTCTTGTCCAGACTTCTGGCAAGGTCTTCGTCCGAGAACGGCGGCGTGATTACAATGTCGCCGGTGCCGCCGTAGATCTGCGGCGAATGCAGACTGGCCAGATGGCCCTTGAGTTCGCGCAGCTTACTGGGCTGGGGCAGCTCTTTCCACGCAAAGGCAGTACCGCAGACCTTCTCAATCGCTTCCGCATATTCGGGAGGCGTCAGGTCGTCGGCCAGCCCCACGTAGAAGGCGGTAACCTGGTAGATGCGGTTCCAGATTGCGGCCAGGTCGGGCTCCTGGTCGGAGCCGTAGAGCCGCTGGGCAATCAGGCAGGCCTGGAGCGTCTGGATGCGGGCATCTTCTGCCGAGACCAGCGCATCAGGGTCGAGGTCCTTGCCCTTGAGCAGAAAGGCCATCCGCCCGTACCACATCATCGCCTTGAAGTAGCGCTTCAGCTTCTCGCTACGGGTGTAATGCCCGCGCGGGACGTACTGCGAGTAGTCTTCCTTGTACTTGAACAGCGGACTTTTGGCAAAGCCCTGATGGGCCTCAATGAGCGATATCTCCGCCCGCGCTTCGCTGCGAGGCATAGCGGGCCCTTCGTATCCGCGGTTCTCGGCCTGGAGAAGGCACTCCCCGACGAAGAAGAACACCCAGTTGCGCCGCGCGGCCTCCTTGAGTTCACCCGTCAGCGTCCCGTGCTTGCCTGCGCTGTCGAAGATGAGCCGTTGGGTGAGCTGTGCCAGATCATCAAAGAACTCCCGCTCCTCGATGTCCTTGAGCGTCTCGTCGAACTGGATGTGGTAGAGGTGGAGGAGGCTGTCGGCGGTGACGTACACGGGGATGCCAGCGTCCTCGATGTCGTCGTAGACCTCGGCCATATCTTCCTTGCTGCCGGCCGCCGTCACCACAAAGCCATTTTGCGCCAGAAGCTCCTTGGCCTGGCCGGACAGCCTGTGCATCGCGCTCTCATTCACCACCTTGCTGAGGTCGAGCGGCAGCTTGTATCCGGGAGCATTCGGCGTGAACTGGACTTCGGTGGGCTGATAGTACTCGCCAAGGCTAACCTTGGGATTCTGTCCGGCTGCCCAACCAGGCAATGCCCAAGTATAGGCCTGGGCGCTGCTGCCCTCATTGCTGGTGCAGCCGAGCAGCATCAACACGACGACAGCAAGCACTGTGCTCAGGGTACGTATTGGTGAGAAGCTGGGTGATGGATGCACTATCGGTTCCTCCTGTGTACGGTAATATCGGCGCACGGTTATTAGACGCACACAGCAAACCATTAGTTCCGGTGCCACCACGCGATGCTAATCACCAAGCAACTCAACTTCAGTAGCTCCCGCACCGCCGGCGGCGCGGTCGGCGAGGTGGAAGTCGCGTACGGCGGGGTGCTCGTGCAAATAGACGTGGCTGCCCCGGCGCAGCGCGCCGGTGCCTTTGCCGTGGATTATGCGCACGTGCTCGAGGCCGGCGAGCGTGGCGTCGTCCAGATACTTGTCCAGGGCGGCGCGTGCCTCGTCCACAGTCAACCCGTGCACCTCGATCTCGCGGGGCACAGAAACCCGCTTGCGCATCTGCACGCGCTGCGTTGGAGGGGCTGGGGGAGAGGGCGGCTCGGATTCATCAGGAGCCTGGCGCAGGTCGGAGATGTTGACCTCGATGCTGATACTACCGATCTGGATCAGCGCAGTCTCTTCGTCCAGCACTTCTCGAATTACGGCCTCGCGGTCGAAGGCAGGCGCATACACATGATCGCCGGCCGCCACTTCTTCCACCAGCGGCCGCTCGATCCGGGCGGCCTCCTGCTGCTGCGCGGCACGCTGCTGCTCCCGCGCAAACTGCTCGTTGGCAGCTTCAATCTCGGCTTCGACCTCCTTGAGCTCCCGGCGCAACTGCTCGGTGGCGGCGGTGTGCCGGGTCTGCTGCTGGAGCTCCCGGATTATCTCGTCGGCGCGCTCCCGGGCCGCGGCGATGATCTTGCGGGTATCCGCGAATTCTTCGGCGACCGCCTCCCGGCGACGCTGTTCGAGGTCGGCCACGTCGCGTTCGTAGCGTTGGCGTAGTCGCTCCGCCTCTCCGGCAGCTTGGCGAGCCTGGATCTTTTCGGCATGAAGCTCGCGCTGGGTCCGTTCGACGTGCTCCAGGGCCTGGACAAAGTCGCGACTCTCGCCCCCCAGCAGCTCCCGACCGCGTGCGGCGAGGTCAGCCGGCAGGCCCAGTCGCTGGGCGATCTCGAAGGCGTTGCTCGAGCCCGCCGGGCCGATCACCAGGTGGTAAGTGGGCGCGAGGGTGCCCACGTCGAACTGCACGGAGGCGTTCGCCATGCCCGCGCGGGCATAGGCAAAGGCCTTGAGTTCGTTAAAGTGCGTGGTTGCCACAGTCCGGGAGCCTGCCCGGTGCAGCCACTCCAGCAGCGACATCGCCAACGCCGCGCCCTCAGAGGGGTCGGTCCCTGCGCCGATTTCGTCCAGCAGCACCAGCGTGTTTACCTTGCCGCCACGGCCGTGTAGACCCGAGATCCGGTTGACGATTTTTATGATCTGGGTCATGTGCGAGCTGAAGGTGGACAGTGACTGCTCCAGGCTCTGCTCGTCGCCGATATCGGCATATATCGCATCGAAAACGGGCATGATGGTGCCCGGCTCTGCGGGTACATGCAGCCCCGACTGCGCCATCAGCGTCAGCAGCCCTATGGTCTTGAGCGAGACGGTTTTGCCGCCGGTATTCGGGCCAGTGATTGCCAGCGTGGTGAAGTCCTCGCCGATCCAGAAGTCAATGGGCACTACCTCGCCCTCGAGCAGCGGATGCCGCGCGCCATTGAGATTGATGTAGCCCAGCTCGTTGGTGATTTCCGGCTCTACGGCATTCTGCGCCAGCGCCAGCCGCCCCTTGGCGAAGATGAAGTCGAGGACCGACATACGCTGGAGGTCCTGGGTAAGGTCCTCGGCTCGGCTGGCGGTCAGGCTGGTCAGCTCGTGCAGAATGCGGCGCTTCTCCTCCTCGATGGCCAGCTCGGTCTCGCGGAGCTGGTTGCCCAACTCCACTACCTGGGTGGGCTCCATGAAAACCGTCGCGCCGCTGTCGGAGCGGTCGTGGATGATGCCCTTGATGCGCGACTGGAATTGGCTCTGCACGGGCAGGCACCAGCGGCCGGCGCGCTGGACGATAACCGGATCCTGAAGCACCCCGCGCGGGCGATACTGCTCGATGAGGCTGTTCATCCGCTCCTGAATGCGCCGGTACATCGTTTGGGCTTGGGCGTGGAGCGTAGCCAGGTGATGCGAGGCCTCGGTCTTGATCTCGGCCTCCTCGCTGATGCAGCGGTTGATCTCCGCGGCCAGTTCCGGGTATTCCCGCAGCCGCATGCCCAGCTCGGCAATGTGAGGGACTTGCGCTTGGGTGCGGTTGAAGTAATGCAGGAGCCGCCCGCAGGCCTCGGCCAGGTCGCGAACAGTCAGCAGCTCGCTGGGTTCAAGCAGCGAGCCGACCTGAGCCTTCTTCAGCAGGTCCCGCACATCGGTGATGCCACCAAAAGGGGGTGGGTCCCTCTCCAGGAGCCGACAGGTTTCAGCAGTTTCGGCCAGCCGCTGAGTGATCCAGGCGGGATCGTTGCTCGGGCGCAGGTCCACGCAGCGCTGGCGGCCCAGGCTGGTGGCGGCCTGATCAGCCAGCTTCTGGATAATCTGGGGATACTCGAGTACGCGCAGGCTGCGCGGGTCCATCCCACTCTCCTCGGCTAGCGGGCTTCGTCCAGCGACAGTCTTTGCTGGTGCAGGTCTATCGCGTGTTCCAGGTACCGGTTGATACGCTCGTCTTGTTCGGGATGCAACGGAGGAGGATTCCCCTCCGGCTCTCTTATTGCCTCGCTGCGCATCGCCAGGATCGTGTTCTCGACCGACAACGCTAGCGCCTCCAGGTCGTAGCCGCCCTCGAGAATGCCCACCAGCCGTCCGCTGCAGAGCTCGGCGGCAGCACGGACCGTCTCCTGCATAATCTCGTAGAAGCCGGCGGCGGTCACCTGCATCTGGACGAGCGGATCGCACCAATGTGCGTCGTAGCCGGCTGACACGAACAGAATCTCGGGTCGGAAGCTGCGCAGGGCAGGAATGGCAATCTCGCGCCAGGCGCGCAGGCAGTGCCCATCGCCCGCTCCCTGCGGCAGCGGTACGTTGACCGTCGTACCTACCCCGGCGTCAACGCCCACCTCGTCCACAGTGCCGGTGCCTGGATAGAAGGGCGACTGGTGGATGGAGAAATACAGCACATCGCCGCGCGGGTAGAAGAAGTCCTGGGTACCGTTGCCGTGATGGCCGTCAAAGTCGAGAATGGCGGCCCTGGTCATGCCGGCGCGCACTGCCGCCTCCGTGGCGATGGCCACGTTGTTGAAGAAGCAGAAACCCGTCCCGCGGTTAGGCAGAGCATGATGGCCTGGGGGCCGTACCAGGCAGATGGCCGATTGGATATCCCCGTGGATGACCGCCTCGGTGGCCGTTATGCACCCGCCGGCGGCCAGCATCGCTGCCTGGTAGGTGTCTTCCGTCGCCTGGGTATCCGCGTCGAGCGCGCCACCGCCCTGTTGACAGAGGTGGTCCAAGTGCTCGATATAGTCCGGCTCGTGCACCCAACCGACCTGCTCGACCGAGGCCGGACTAAACTCGAGGTGGTCAAGCTCCGCCCACAAACCTGTCTTCTGCAGGCGCCCGATGATAGCCGCCAGCCGCTGACCGTTCTCGGGATGCCATGGCTCGCCGTGCTCCTGGAATAGGGGATTGTAAATGCAGCCAAGCATGCGTGTATACCTCCAGCGGAACGGCGCCTCAAGCGTTGTTTCCTCTCTGACTATAAATCATAGTCGTATGACTATAATGTATAGTCAACGCCCCGGTTTGACAAGTGCTGCCTGCGTCTGGTACGGAGCTTGCTGATGGCACTACCCTTGCTGCCGGGCCTCCGCCAAGGCCTCCTTGAGCGTGGCTAACCCGCGGGTGGCATGCTCTTTGGGGTCGGGCTCGAAGTCGAATACCTCGATGGAGCAGTAACCCTGGTAGTTGATATCCAGCAGTGCCCGCATTATCGGCACGAAGTCGGTATCGCCCCAGCCGGGGGCACGCCCGTTGTAATCGTTGCAGTGGAAATGGCCAAGCAGCGCGGCAGTCTTCCGAATCTCAGCAGGGAAGTCGTCTTCGACGCGGGTGCCGCTGTACGTGTCTAGGATTACCTTGACATTAGACCGGTCAATCTCACGGACCATCTGACGGGCCTCCTCAGCATGAATGATGAAGTCATTTTGGGTTCCAGGGGCTAGCGGCTCGAGGCAGGTGGTAAACTGCTCTGCACCGGGGACCTGAGCGCAGGCGATTATCGCTTCCTGGAACCATTCCCACGCCTGCTCGTGGGTCACGCCAGGCTTGACGCAGCGTTGCTGCGGGGAGCCGACCACCTGTACTTGGCCGCCGATTTCGACACCAAACCTCACCAGGTCCTGCATATACTCGGTGGTTCGGCGCCTGACATCGGGGTCAGGGTCAGTGATGTGGTAGCCCTCGGTCTGCACAAGCAGCCAGTGGATACCGGCGACCTCGACGCCAGTCTGTTCTGCGAGCTGCCGGATTTGGCGCCGGGCTCCAGCGTTGATATTCCGCACTGATTTGTTAATGGTGAAGGGAGCAATCTCGGTGGCGTCGAAACCTAACTCAGCAGTAATCTGGAAGTGCTCAGCTAGCGGTAGGTCCTGGAACATCTCATTGCATAGGGAGAACTTCATTGTTGAGTTGCCTCCTCGTAAGCCAAGGGTACAATTATTGTGGAACCCCAGGAAACGCAGGCGCGACGCCGGGGAAGTCGGCGCTTGGTCTGCGAATTGCAGTGCCGAAAAGATAGCTTCGACGAGCGTGGGCTGATTCCTCCCCACTTGGATTACGCCGGGCGGGGACGAAACGCAGGCTGCCGCGGTCTGTAGGTGGTCGCCTCATGGTGCTGGAGCAGTATGTCATAGCGCAGGAAACAGTACCCAGCCGCACTCTGCTGAGGGTTACGGTTGTGGCTGTGACGGTGCCGGTGCTGTTGGGTGTTCTGATTCTGGTGGGGGTAGTGCATGTAACGGCCGGGCCGGGGGTCCTGTGCCTGGTGGTGGCGGCGGCAGTTGGCTTCTATTTCCTGGGTTGGTCTATGCCGGCCCAGTATGTGCTCACCGATACCCACCTGCTGGTCAGGGGCGGATATCTCAACCAGCGCCGGGTACCGGTGGATCAGATCCAGACCATCTGCCAGGCCTCGCGTGACGATGAGCTAGTCTACTCGGGTTTTCACGTACTCGGTGAGCAAGGCCAGCCAGTGATCATAAACCCGCACCGCCCGCCGCAATTTCGAGTGGCCTTCACCCCGAGCAGACAGTTCATCGACAGCCTCTTCTGGGCGACCAGCCGCAAGGCGTTCGACCCGCTCCCGCCTCAGGACATCGCCAGGTCTGCCGAGCGGGCCTGACCGCGGAGCAGCTCCGGTATCTCCGTTAGCTTCCCATAGACAATCAGGCGATCGCCGACTTGTATTGAGTGCTTGCCGTGGGGCGAGGGAATCAGCTTGCCGTCCCGTTCGATGGCGACGACCAACATGCCCTGATCCCGGGGTCTGGTCTCCGCTAACGTCTTGCCCGCGAACTGGCAGCCTTCAGGCACCTCCACGCGGGCGATGCTCCAACCCTCGGCTGAGTGCAGCAGTTCCTCGATCTCGGTGGGTGTCAAGGTAATGCGCTGCCGGAGCTGGTTGCGGATTGCCTGGTCAATACGCCGGGCGAGGCGCGGCCAGATGAACGCGCGGTAGGCCAGGTACAGAGCAATAGCAGCGCCGCCGAACTGGGCCGCTTTCCTCCACCATTCAATGTCTTCGGCGCCAATCGTAGTCTGGAAGGTCTCCACCAGTCCGGCGATCAGCGTAATGATACCCGCGCTCCCCAGCAGGATCAGGAGCGAGACGATGCGCCGGCGCTGGGGATTGTGCACCACTTCCTCGGCCTCCCGGGTGGTGAAGCCGGTTCCGGTGAACGCGGACAGCGCCTGAAAGCGGGCCACTTCGGGGGCCAGTCCGGTCAACTCCAGAGCAATCCCCCCGATCCGCACCGCCACGATCATGATCAGGATAGTGATGAACAGGATTACTATGCCAACACTCATCAGTGGACCTCCGCAACTCTACTCAAAGGATTCAAGCTGTTCTGCGGCCGCGGGCCAGTCTCCGGCGGCGCTGGTCACCAGCCACTTGCCCTTTTGCTTGCTCAGCTCGACCCGCATTGATATGTGCAGCGTCGGCTCAGGCTCGTTGGAGTCACGCCATACGTCCACTTCGAGGTCAGCCCGGGCGGTTGGGCCAGCGATCTGCAGGTCGCGCAATGCCGGCGTGACCTTGATGGTTCGGGTCTCGCGTAAGCCGCTTAGCACGATTTGCTTCAGCTCCCGCTTATTGTAGGTGCCGTCGGAGTAGTCGTCCGATACCAGCCTCATCACACCACTCAGGTTCTTATCCTCGACGGCACGCTCGCCCTGCGCGAAGACCTCGAGGATCTGCTGCTCATCGGACTTGGTCGGCCGGGAGAGCCACCATATCACCACGACAGCACCGGCCAACATCAGGACGGCAACTATCGCCGTCAAGCCACGGCGTGAGATGGTCATGCTCCTCCCCCTTCCAGTGAGAAAGCTGTCCTGAGAAGCTGCGAGTACATTAGGAACATGGACAGCGGTTGACAACCGAAGTCGCTCGGTGCTACTGTAAGTATACCCCCAAGGGATGCTCACTATCGTCGAAACAAGCCGCACTGGTGGGTAAAGCCCTCGCTCAAGCTGACACAATGGGTACCTACTCACGCTAGGCTCACGGGGATCTCGTGAGGTGTCGGTTGGCCCTGTTGCGGTTCGCTGCACAATAGGGGGCTTGGTCCGGAAGAGAACCTGTGATACAGCTCAAGCGTCTAATAATGCACGGCGGTCGGGCGCCGCCAGTTGCTCGTCTGTGCTATGTTGTACAAGCAAAGCAGTTGGGGGTGTGTCATGAGAGTTTACATCTGGTATGCGCTGGGCTTGCCCGTCATGATGGCCGCTCTGATTCTTCCTTCGTCTCTGTTCTCGTGTCGCTCGGACCAGATTAGGGGTTCCGCTACTCTGCAACAAGAGGTCCCGCGCTATCCCCGACAGCTAACCCGGCACGGCAAGGATAGTGAAGCCTGCTGGTCCCCGGATGGAAAAACGATCGCCTTCCGTTCCCAAAGGAACACCTACGACCCGCGTATTGCCGCCATGTCCTTTGAACTTTGGGTCGTCGGCGCGGATGGATCAGGTGAACGCCCGCTGATCGCTAAAGGAGATCCGGATTTCGGGCGCGAGATGAGCGTCCGCGATTTTTCTTGGTTCCCCGACTCACGAAGCCTATTGTGCCTTATCAGGGGAAACTGGGGCGTCTGGCGCGTGTTTCTCGATGGAACCAAAGAACTGCTGGTCTCGGGACACTCTGGAGATCGAACATTATGGTTGGGCGATGCCCAACCCTCCCCTGATGGCACAAAGATAGCCTTTACTATGGGTTCGGACGAGCCTGAGACTGGGCTACCAATAACCCACCTCTACGTGGCTGACGAAGATGGCTCGAACAGGGTACGCCTGGCAGAAGGATTCTTTCATGGCCTCACCTGGACACCGGATGGAACTCACATCATCTACTGTCGCCGCAGTCGAGAGGAAGACAATAACGATCTGTGGGAAGTCGCCATTGATGGCAGCGAGACCATTAGACTATCACGCACGCCGCAGGATGAAAAGGACCCCTCGTGCTCGCCAGATGGGAATAGCATCGTCTATCATGTTGACGAAGGCCACCGTGTGGTTTATGCCACCCCTAGATCTACATTCGAGCCCAGGCAGCTTTTGGTGAGCGGGAGGGGCACGGACGCGAGGCATCGGGGCTGGATGCCAGACAGCCGACACATTTTGGCTGTTCGAGGAAGTGGGAGCGACCCACACGATGCAGACGAATACCCGCCGGGGTCTTGGATTATTGACCTCGAAGGCAATCTCGTCAAGTTACTCGCACAAGGGGTTGGCGCGGCGCAGTGTTTGGCACCGAATGGCCGGGAATACTGTTTCTCAGTAGGGAGACAACTTCCTGGTGAGCCTCCCTGGCCGCCTGAACCTATACCCGACTGGGAGAGCAACTTGTGGGTCGATAAGCTAGAACTTGAGGCGCCTTAGTAATACCACGCTGATTAGGCTAGCTCACCTGGCCAGGGAGCTATTTGCTGAAAGACCGAAATGAACCGCTGGCACGAAGTAATATTGGCCGTGCTGTTGACAGTTGCTTTGCTGGTGGGATGTCGCCCGTTGACAGATTCCACTTCGGCGGCACCAACCCGCAAGGCTTCCGACTACCCCTGGCCTAAGATCGAAGAAAGCTACACGCCTTTGGCTGGGCGCTTTCCCCCGCCGGCAGGCTTTCAGCGCTCTCCGGTGGCCGAGGGAAGCTGGAAGCAGTGGCTGCGCAATCTGCCGATGCGGGCGCCGGGCACGCCGGTGCGAGGCCGAGATGGGTCAGTGATTCTGCCAGCGGACGCGGATGCGTTGGGCGGCGTGATAGACCTGGACGTTCGCAAAAACCAGGAGTGCGCGGACACCATCATGCGCCTGTGGGCCGAGTTCATGTGGTGGAAGATTCGGCAGCGGGAGATCGTGTTCAACCTGACCTCGGAGGGCATGATATCCTGGCCTAAGTGGAAGCAGGGCTACCGGCCCCGCCTCGAGGGCAATGCGCTGAAGTTCTACCGAACCGGGCAGCCAGGCGGCTCGCGGGCGAACTTCGGACGGTACCTCGATGCAGTCTTCGCCTGGTGCGGCACTATTTCGTTGTTGAAGGACAGCAATCCGGTGCAGCCGGCCGATGTCCAGGCGGGTGACTTCTTCGTGCAAGAGGGCAGTCCTGGCCATGTGGTGCTGATCGCGGATATGGCCCATAATGAGGCGGGCAAGACCAAGGCACTGCTCCTGCAGGGCTACATGCCAGCACAGTCGGCACACATACTCGCGCACAGTGCCCGGGATCCTTGGTTCGACCTGGTACCGGGACGGGAGGTGGACGTTCCGCGGTGGGGTGCCTTCCAGTGGTCTGATCTGCGCCGAATGAAGAGGCGATGAATCGCACACTGGGCCGCGGATGGCATTGACATGTGGCGCCGCGGGCGCTGACGGCTCGGGTCCCTCCTGATCCGCTCAGGCGACCGCCTCGGCCAGGGGCTTGGGCGCGGCGACGGGCTGGTCAGCGGCTTCGGCGGCTGCCGCCCACAGATACAGGCAGGTATAGTAGGCGGTGCGCAGGTAGCTGGTAAAGGTCATCGCGAAGCTGATCACCCCGACGGCAATTGCGATGGCGACCGGCAGTAGCGCCGGACTGGCCATGACGAGGAGGATGCCCTGGCCGATCGCGGCCAGCAAGGCCAGCGCCCCGAGAATCTTGTTGACCAGGGTGACCCCGATTTCGGCCACAACCACGTCTGTAAGCCGGCTGCGGTGAAGCTCCCACGCCCGGGTCATCGCCTCGCGTAGCGGGACGTCTTCAATGATGATAATGGGCAATATCAGGTAGGTGGCTGCCTGCCAGGTCTTGTCTATCGCTTCGGCGGCCAGCCCGCGGGCCCGGCTGCCCTTGCCTCGCACCGCCGACGATATCGCGGCGACGATCGTGCTCAGCACCGCCAGCGATATCAGCGCGCCCACGTTTTTCAGTGCGTCCTGGAGTGCTTGGCCCAGCTTCGCGTCGCGGCCCTTGAGGTGTGTGTCAATCAGATTAACGGTCATGCCCGTATAGAAATAGGTGATTATGTAGGCCGCGAGCGTGAGAGGAATGGCGAGGATCCAGAACAGCAGGTTCGACTCGCCGTCCTCGCTCATCAGCAGGCCCCACAGGCCAGCAGCATATAGCACCCAGTAGCACAGGCCAAAGAAGACCAGCAGGTTGAGCAGGCTCAGGATCGAGGGGATAAGAAGGTCCTTGTCGTGCACCCACATTGTCATGGCCTGCTTGAGGAAGGTCCAGCCGCGCTCGAGCTTGACCCAGAAGCCGCCGCCGGTCGGCATCCGGCTGGGGTCCCAGGGCTGCGCGTGGTGCGGCGAGATCTCGTATTCCGGTTGCGCCGTCTCTACCTCCACCTCGAGCGTCTCGCCTCCCACGGCGGGCAGATCGGCCAGCCGCCCCTCGTCCAGCCGTGCCCCGCAGGAGATGCACTGCGCGTCGGTGTACAGAATGTTGGCCCCGCATCGGGGGCAGGTCAGCTTCTCGCCATGCGCCATCACGCTCACCCCT
>SDBS01003900.1_pt1 | contig 14648 bp, 13 predicted proteins | sample 2277091 | NCBI WGS metagenome assembly SDBS01 (sample SAMN10404972, study PRJNA504765) | marine sediment metagenome | isolation source: marine sediment core GS10_PC15, 163 cmbsf | place: Arctic Ocean: Southern Knipovich Ridge | collected 2010
AATAAGAAAGGCGACCTCTCTTATAATCCCCCTAACTTAATAGGTTATAAGTCAAATTATAATACGATTAATCAATTTATAATTCTTAGATACAAAAAAAAACTTTTAAGCACATATTTCAAATGATTATTTGGATATTAGAGAGCGATTCTGGAGTAAAATTGTTATATAAGTCGTTTTTAAAAACCAATGCTGATGAAGATATAGTCTCAGGTTTTTTAACGGCATTTCATCATTTCTCTATGGTAGAATTTAATCAATCAATTGATTCCATAGAAATGGGGGGCCTAAGATGGGTTTATATATTAGAACCTAAATATAATCTACTTTTTGTAGCAGCAAACACAAAGAAAATGAAGACAGAAATTTTAAAAACACGGTTAAATGTTATTAAAAACGCATTTACAAAAGAATTTAACCAAGTCTGGGAAAAGAAGGGGCATAATTGGGATGGAAATATTAATATTTTTTTACCTTTTCTTCAATTAATTGAAGATTACTATAGTCAATGGGAAGAAGTGGAAACACTGACACAGGTAGCTGATTTTTTTGATATCTTAGGAGTATTCCAAAATATATTTATCATGCTAGGAAAAGTAATCGAAAATAGAATGTATGCAAATTCTAGAAAAGAAGTTCTAAATCTTGTAGCAGAAAAATATAACTCTTTTAAGAAACGAGAAGATTACAAAAAAATGCCTGAGTTAAGTAACATCTCATTCTCTAAAGAGTCATGGTTCAATATAATTGACATAAATTTAATCAAGTGTGATAAGGAAATGGTTATCCGCAGTTTAAAGTACCTTCTAACCCAAGTTGTAACCGTGCTAAAAGAAGTAAAAGGAGATAACTTATGTCTCAAATATTTCAGAGAAGAAGACCTCTATGGATATATTTTTAATAATATGGACTTATTAAATGATCTGAATTTAAATAAGTACTTATTAGAATTGTTTCTTATACTATGATTGAGTGATAACGAAATCAAACCTTTCCTTTCTTGATTCTGGGTAATCAAAATTGTTTATTTTGAGATTTAAGATATAGAGAGAGGCTCCTGCCAAGGACCTTAATACAAGGTCAAATCCATTAAGTAGGAGAAGGTAAAATTTAAGTGTAATTGCTTACACTACCAAAAGACAAAATTCCGGCGAAATCGGTGTAAAACCGATTCTGTATCCAGGGGATATGACAGGAGCCAAGGTTAAATTCTTTACACTTCTCCATAAAAATTTGTCTTGTATTGTGATAAATATGATTTTTTATGAATATAAAGTTTTAGAGTTAAAAAAAAAATATTCCTTATTTAAAAAGAGAAAAAAGTTTAAATTCTAAACCTTTCCTCTTATTTTACAAGTTTGTCTTCATTTTTTTAGACACAAATTGTATTTCTTTCTCCTTTTTAGGTCAAGAAGAAAATCTTTTCTTGATTTCAATAATACCTTTTCAACTTAAAATTTCACTTGTTCAAACCAAAAATTTATATAGTTAGTTAGTCTTACATTTATTATGACTCACAATTCATTACCTATGATCATTCAACTATTAAAGGATAATATTGACAAATGGTATACATATCAAGATATTGCAGAAATATTAGATATAAATGTTACTAATATTAATAAGTTAGTTAGTGTGTTAGTTAAAAACGAGATAATCGAAAAACAAAATACTCGTCCAGTTAAAGTTAAATTTAACGTAAATTATAGAAAAGGAGCTTATATATTTAGTTTTGATGAAGATGGTGATCCAGTTGATGGGTACGATGACTCTCAGTTAGATTCTGAATGCTGTCAAGTTGAAGCACTAGTGACAGTTGATAAAAAAGGTCAAATACAACTACCAAAGGATCTCCGTATAAAAGAAAACATTAACGAAGGAGATAAATTTGCGCTTGTAAATGTAAAAGGAAAAGGGGATTCATGTTGTTTAATTTTGATGAATTCACGCATGTTTGAACCTTTGGTAAAAGATGCTCTTGAGCCTGTAATGAAAATAATAATAAAAGATGGTAATGATTAAAGATAAAAATAATTAGTAGGAAATACTCAAAATGAAAAGGAAAGGAATTTACAAACCGACAATAGAAGATATCATTGAAATTAGTGGTATTGAAGCGTTACATCCTGGAGGAATGGCATTAACAGAAAGAACTGGAATCCTTGCCGGATTAAAACCTGGAATGAAAGTTTTAGATGTTTCCAGTGGTAGAGGCACCCAATCTATCTTTTATGCAAAGAAATTCGGGGTAGATGTAACAGGGATAGATATCTCTGAGGAAATGATTAATTCAGCGAAAAAAAATGCAATTCACGAAAATATTGAGAATTTAACAACTTTTGAACTCGGTGATTCTCAGGAACTACCGTTTGAAGATGAAATATTTGACGTAGTTATCAATGAATGTGCTGTGGGTATCCCAGATGATTCTCAGAAAGTATTAGATGAGATGGTGAGAGTAGCAAAAAAAGGGAGTACAATTATAATTCATGAATCAACATGGCGTGGGAAACTTACAGAAAATGAAAAAGATGAGATATCAGAAAGATATGGGACAACTCCTTTAGAATATAAAGAGTGGATTGATATGTTAAAGAAAGCAGGTGTAGATGATATAACTACGGAGCTTGAAGAATGGTCAAAACCAGAGATGTTTTGGAAGATTCGAAGAGACCGTGAAGTAAAGAATTTTACAGATATTTACACTCGTAAAGAATTAGCTGCATTAATTGGAAAAGTATCAAATAAGTATGGGGAAAAGGGTGTAAAAATCGCACTCGATAATCAGAAAATATTTACTAAAACGATCCTAGATGGAAAATTAGGTTATTGTTTATATAAGGGAAAAAAAAAATAGATAAAAAAAGAAAAATTAAATGTTGAAGAAAAATGGTAGAAGAAAAATCTTTAGAAGAGGATGAAATTAGGAAGCTCGTAAGAGAACAATATGGACAGGTAGCAGAGAGTCGTCAAACCACCTCAAGTTGTTGTAGTCCTACTTCTGCACCGGGGGTTGAGAATCAAGCTGTAGGCTCATGTGGCACTAATTCTAATACTTGCAGTCCAATTAGAATTCCCGCTGAAAAATTGGAAGAGTTTATGGAAAAATATAGCTCTCAGTTAGGTTATAGCGAAGAAGATCTTAGAATCGTACCTGCGGGTGCTAACTTAGGCTTAGGATGTGGAAACCCAACTGCACATGCTTCAATAAAAGAAGGTGAAACTGTCATCGATCTTGGATCTGGCGGAGGACTTGATTGTTTTATAGCCTCAAGCAAGGTAGGAAAAACAGGAAAGGTTATTGGGGTAGATATGACATACCAAATGATCGATAAAGCTCGAACGAATGCTAAAAAAGGTAATTATGAAAATGTAGAATTTAGATTAGGTGAAGTTGAACACCTACCGATTGCAGATAATACAGGTGATCTACTTATCTCAAACTGTGTTATTAATCTAGCTCCTGATAAAGGGAAGGTATTTAATGAGGCTTTTAGAGTACTTAAACCTGGAGGAAGAATGATGATTTCTGATATTGTTTTATTGGAAGAGTTACCTGAAGATATTAAAAAAAGCGCGGAAGCGTATACGGGATGCTTAGCAGGAGCAATCTTAAAAGATAAGTATTTAGGGTTAATTAAAGAAGCGGGGTTTCAAAATATTGAAGTTACTGAAAACAATGGGCCTTCTGCAATAGATTTACTTCTGGAGGATCCTGAAACTAAAGCTATCTTAGAAGAACGGGACCCCAATCTTGAAAATCTAAAAAATTTGGATAAAATGGCAAGCGTAAGTATTCAAATTAACGCAATAAAGCCAAAATAAGGAATTTTTAATCAAAATCTATTCTATAGTTTTTTTTTTATTCTAATTTTATGTTATTTTCACAATAAGGGCAAACTTCAAGTTTATTATTAACAGTATTGCCACAAAATAAACATTCAGTTGTTTCAGTAATTGTGTTTTCTTCCTTATCTATCGAATTAATATGATGGAGAAAAGCGGGGATCGTTTCTTTATTAATTATTATATTATCACCATCAATCTTAAAATGAAATTTCTTAGCCCATTCAAATATTTTAGTATTAAATATTTCTTTTCGCATTCCTAGTGTTGTTCGCAACATTTTCAGTTTTAGTCGGTCGGAAACTTCAAACATAGTTTTTATTTTTTTAATCTTTTCCTGCTCAACTCTCTGTAAGTGTAATTTTGCAGATTCCTTATACATTTTAGCTTGATTTAACATATCATATAGTTTTTCAACTTTCTTATTATCCCTCTTATCAATCCTCCAATGTCTTTTTAAAGGAAATATGGAATAGATTTTTCCTTGGACTGTTCCAATTTTTACATAAGTAGTTGAACTCACGATTTCCATAGTAATATCTTTAATATTTAAAATTTTTACCTTATAATTTTCTCCCTCCTCGAACGGTTTGAATAAAATATAGTTTTCGGTTAAAAATATGCATCCTTGTAAAGCTTTCATATTCAAATCAAAGTTCTGAATGGATCCTGGGTAAAATTTACTTCTTGTTTCATATAAAATTGTTTGGTCTTTGTTAAAAACTACTCGAATTAATTGTTTAAATAATTCCTCAGTCATTTCTCTTGAGGAACTGTTAGAATTACTATCGTCTCTAAAAGGAAATAATGTATAAACTGTTTTGTGAATTGTCAGGAGTTCGATCAAAGGGATTTTATATCGATTTTTCATAAAAATATTTTGAATTTCGGATAAGCTTAGCTGAAAATTAATTTTATCTTTTTGTGTTTCAAAAGAAAGTACTTTTTCTGTAAGGGAAATAGTTCCTTTTGATTTTTTTGAAATTAATAACCTGTACGAAGGTATTCCTGAATTAAAACTTCCCTGGGATTCATATAGAATTGCCATTTTAGGCTCTTTAGGATCAAAAATTTGTTCTATTTTATTAATAACTCTTATATTAATTTATTTTAAAAGAGTCACTCCATTACAAATAATTTTTTTCTTAATTAATATTTAAATTAAGTATATATTAAAATACTATATAAGATGAGTTTTGTTTAAAACATGTCAATGGTTTCATTTACATTTGTAGTGTGTGCTGAGCCTTATAAGTATGAAGCAATAGATACTGTAATTAATTTAGGAGAAGCGATCATAAAGAAAGGTCACCAAATTCTAGGGATTTTTCTTTATGGAAGTGGTGTTTATAATGTTAAAAATAGAGATATCACAAGTGATTCTGAAAGAAATTTATCTGAGCGCCTTGCTGAATTCTGTAAGAAGAATAATAGTAAATTGGTAGCTTGTAGTACATGGATTAGTTTCACTGGTATCCAAACTAGTGAATTTATTGAAGGAGCAGGCCAAGAAGGATTAGGTGGGCTTTCCGATCTAATATCACGATCCGATCGAGTAATATTTTTTGGTCCAGGAGGATGAAGGTTAATGGTTAATTCGATTGTAATAATATGTGAAGATTCTCCATTTGGTAAGAATTCTGTTGTGGAATCAATTCGAATGGGGACGGGGTTACTGGCTGTGGGAGATATAGACGATTGTAAAGTTGTATTTTTACAAGATGCTATTTATTTTCTGAGTAAAAATTTGGATCCTGAGATTCTAAATGTTAAACCTTTTACCAATATCATAAGATTAATTGAGCTGTCTGGCATAGAAATATATATTCATGATGACGCCCTTGAGGCAGCTGGTATGAATGAGTCAGATTTAATCCCACTAGATAACATTCAAGTTGTGGATATTAAGAAGATTTCACAATTAATATTAGAAGCAGATATGAATTTTAAATATTAAAAAGGGGGTATGAAAAAAGTGGCAAATAAAGATTTTATTGTATATTTGTATGGATTTAGTACAGTTCTGGCATCAAAATTAACTAATTTAGTACAGATCCTCGAAAATCAACTTGAAAAGGATGCTCAAATCAGCATTGTGTTTATCCATGATGGTGTTATCGGTACGATACAAAAAAGTAGAAAATCTCAAGCTTTAAAAAAACTATTAAACCTGCCTTTAAATTTCTATACAATGATTCCTGATTTAAAAGCTCGGGGGATCGATACTAAAAAGATTCAAACTAAAATCATCGGAATTGAATATAGTGAACTCGTAGATATTTTAGCAAAAACTCCTAAAATCGTATCATGGTTGTAAATTAATATATTTCTTCAAAAAACAAAAAAAAAAATAAATAAAAAAACAGTATTATTCTAAATTTCTTGCAAATGCTTGAGCTTCTTTTATGGCTACTTCAATGTCTCTTGGTTGTTTCCCGTCACCAATGAGAACTATTTCGGGAGCTACACCTTCAAATTCTTCTTTTAATTTTTTGCCATGAGTAATGCGTGAACCACAGTACACCAGAGTGTCAGCTTCAATCGATTGTTCCTCCCCATTTTCATCTAGGAATTTAACTTCCTTTTCAGTAACGTCTAATAACTTGGCATTCTTATATATTGGTATATCTTTTTTCTTTAAGTAGTTAAGCAACCAATATCTTCTCCCCATATGGGTCTTAAGAAGCCCCGCTACAGTTTTCTCAGGGCCAACAATCGCCTTCACATTATATCCTTCTTCTATAAGCGAGATTGCTGATTCTACACCACCTCTCCAATACACTTCAAGTCCCCAAACAACAATATCCTTCCCCATAGGTTTGGTTTTTAATATCGATTCATCTTGAGTGACTACATTTGGTTTACCTTTTAAATTAACGGGAAGTGTTGCTTCTGACCCTGTAGCGAGCACTAAGATGTCAGGTTTTAATGCTGCGATTTCTTCTTTGGTTAATTCCTTGTTTAAATGGATTGGAACACCAAGTTTTGTAAGTTGTGATTCGCTGTACGTAACTGAATTTATAAAATCCGCTTTTCCAAACTCAGCAGCTATTAACGGAACTAATCCACCAACTTTATCAGACTTTTCATATACTTCAACTTCATGACCTCGGAGTTTTGAAACTCTTGCAGCTTCTAATCCCGCAATTCCTGCTCCTAATATAACTATTTTCTTAGGATTAGTTGAAGTAGTAAGTTCTTTATAGTTTTGGGCACCAAATGCATCCTGTATACAATTCCGGCCACAATTTTGCAAACATCCCATACAGTGTCTAATCTCATCAGAACGCCCGTTGAAATATTTATTTGGTGTTTCTGGATCACATATTAACTGCCGTCCCATATAGATTATATCTGCTGCTCCTTCTTGAATGAACTGATCTGCCATTGCAGGATCTATAATTCTTCCAACCCCGATAACGGGAATATTAACCTCTTTCTTAATAGCTGCAGGGTTGTCCATAAAGCATCCGTGTTTACAATAAGAAGGTATCTCGATACCAAACGGGGTTCGATATATGATACCTTGGGTTACATCTAGAACATCAGCACCTCCCTTTTCCAATGCTTTTGCGATTTTTATACCATCTTCAATCCTGTTTCCTTCAGCTATAAGTTCATCAGCAGAAAATCGTATGAAAATTGGATGGTCCGGACCTATTTTTTCTCTAATTTTCTGAATAGTTTCAGAATGAAAGCGACACCGATTTTCTATAGATCCTCCGTATTCGTCAGTCCTTTTGTTTAGCCAGGGAGATAAAAATGTAGCGTGTGTTGTACCATGACCAGAGTGAATATCTACATAATCGAATCCCGCTTCAATTGCTCGTCGTGCACCTTCTGCGAATTGATCCTCTATTGCGATTATTTGTTCTTTGGTAAAAGCTTGCATTTCAAATTTTCCTTCTTTAATCTGATCAGGCCAGGTTGGTTCAGCTAACGTAACTGCTGCAGTAGCTTTTGCGATATCGACTTTGGATGGTGCGTAAGGGTTAAAGGGAGGATTCATATTGAATAAATACTTCATAAAAACAAATCCGATTAAAGTCGAGTTTTGAAGTTGCATTCCGATTTTTGCACCATAGCCATGTACCATATCAGTTAACTTTTTATATGCTGGAATTTTTTCATCGCTCCCCATATTCGCACCTCCGGGACCTGCTCGGGGTTCAAGCCCGGTAGCTTCAAATGTTATTAATCCTGCTCCTCCTTGAGCTTTTAATCTATGAATATTAAAGGTTCTAGGTGAAGGATTACCTTTCCCGTCAGCTGAGAATGAAAGCATGGGTGGATATCCTAACCTGTTCTTTGCGGTCATTCCTCTAATTGTGATTGGATCACTTAATTTTGGCATTTCTATACTTTTCTCCTTTTATGCATTTTTATAATTTTTGTTATATAAATTGTCAAATGCTAATTCTTTTGTAAAGTTTATTCAAAAATTTTAACTGTAACACCATTGATTCTCAAATTAATACAAAATAAATTTGTCAAGGAAAATTTTTTGTAGGTAGAAAGAATAATCGAGTGGACAAAGTCACCGATAATTTTAGACTCAAAATAAAGAAAAAGATAAAAAAATTAATTTAAACTTCTCGCAAACTTTTGGGCATCTGTCATAGCTGAACGGATATCTCTAGGGCTTTTACAATCTCCAATGAGAACAATCTGGGGGGCTGCACCTTCAAATTTGTCTTGAAGCTTCTTTCCATGTGATATACGGGCACCACTAAAAATTAGGGTATCTGCTTCAATAAATTGTTCCTTTTGATCTCTGTCAAGGAATTTCACACCTTCTGTAGTTACATCTAACAGTTTTGCCTTAGTATAAACAGGAATCTTCTTATCTCTTAAATACCTAAGTATCCAAAACCTTCTTGCTCCAGGGAGAACTTGTCCAACTATTGATTCTGGGCCAGCGAAGGCCTTCACATTATATCCTTCCTCAATGAATGATAGAACAGTCTCAGCTCCCCCATGCCAATAACCATTTAAGCCCCAGAGGACCAAATTTTTACCAATTGGCTTACTCTTTAGGATAGCTTCATCCTGAGTTAATACGTTCGCTTTTCCTTTCAAATTAACTGGAATTGTAGCTTCTGAACCTGCCGCTAAGACTAAGATATCTGGATTTAGATCAGAAACCTCTTCCTTTGTTAGATCCCTATTTAGATGAACGGGAACTCCAAGTTTTTCTAATTGGTTTTCTAAATAGTTAGATATGTGTATAAAATCTCCTTTTTTATATTCTGCCGCAAGTAAAGGCATTAAACCTCCTTTTTTACTTGATTTTTCATATACTACAACTTCATGACCTCGACGTTTTGCTACTCTAGCTGCTTCCATTCCCGCAATCCCTGCCCCTATTATTACAATCTTTTTTAAGTCGGTTGAAGGGACTAACTCTGTATAGTTTTGGCCGCCATAGGCATCCAGTACACATACACTCCCACATCCTACTAAGCACCCAATGCATTCTTTTATATCTTTAAATCGACTTTCAATGAATTTATTAGGAGTACAAGGATCACAGATAAGTTGTCTCGCCATATTAATAATATCAGCTTTTCCCTGTTGAATGAATTCATTAGCCATCCTAGGATCACTAATTCTCCCAACACCTATAACGGGGATGTCAACATTTTTCTTTATTGCTTCTGCTAAATGAATAAAACCACCATGATCAATATAAGTGGGGATAGTAATTCCATATGGTGATCGATAGATTACACCTTGAGTCACATCAATACAGTCGACTCCACCTTTTTCTAGGATTTTGGAAATCTCTACTGTATCTTTACTTTTGTTTCCGTCTTCTACTAATTCATCCCCTGAAATCCGAACAAAAATCGGGGGCTTCTCACCAATAGTTTTCCTTATTTTTCCTACTGTTTCAAGTAAGAAGCGACAACGGTTTTCATAAGAGCCCCCATATTCATCTGTTCTTTTATTTAGGTAAGGAGATAAAAATGTATGATAGAGCGATCCATGGCAAGAATGAATCTCAACGAAATCAAATCCCGCTTCCATAATGTTTTTGCTAGCACGAGCAAACATATCCTCAAATTTAATTATCTCTTCAACAGTTAATGGTCTAACTTCAGCTTTATCTTTCTCTATTTCTTCTTTCCATTTATATGCTAATAACTGATTAGCCGAAGTTGCGTGGTATAAATCGACATTTGATGGTCCGTAAGGTTGAACATATATTTTCGCCATCTTAGCAAAATAATACTCTATTATTCCACCTCCAGCTATTTGCATTCCGAACTTAACACCATATTTATGCACCATATCAGTCATTTTCTTATAGGCCGGGATATTGTCATCCGGACCGATGCTCGCACCAGCGCCACCTGTAGCGGTTGGATGAACCCCTGATGCTTCGTATGTCATTAATCCTACGCCTCCACGAGCTTTTATTTCATAAGCATTAAAACTTCTTTGAGTAGGACGTCCTTTATTATCAGATGAATATGTTAAACATGGGGGGAAGCTAAACCGGTTTTTTACTTCCATCCCCCTAATTGTGATTGGATCTGTAATATTAGGCATATTTATAATTTCTCCATCTTTTGATTATAGTTTTATTTACTATTTAATTTAAAAAAAAATTTTATAAAAAGTTTAGTTTAAAGCTTGATTTATTAAATCTGTTAAATCTACCATCTTAATCTTGGAACCAAGAGCTTCAATGGCATCTGATAAATTTCTGTAACAGAAAGGACAAATGCTAACCAGGTAATCTGCACCTGTTTCCTCGGCTTCTTGAACTCGAGACTTAGCTATTTCCAAAGCTAATTCTGGAAAGCCTTTCTTTACACCACCTCCTGCTCCACAGCATTTTGCTGCTTGTTTAATCGTTTTCATCTCCGTGAGGTTAGCGATCTTTTTCAAAATCTCTCGTGGTTCATTATAAAGCCCTACATGTCGCCCTGAGTGGCATGGATCGTGGTAAGTTACGTTCAATCCTAGGTTCTTTAATTCGACGTTTTTTTCTTTCAATATCTTATTCAAGAACTCTACGGTATGCAGCACTTCAACTCCTAATTCATCGAAATAGTCTTTGTAATCAAGTTTTAGGGTACGATAACATCCAGAACAGCTAGTGATAATTTTTTTTACTCCGCTTTTCTTAATAAGTTCATAATTTTTCGCTGCTACAGAATTAAAAGCTTTTCTATCACCTGTTCTCATGCCTACACTTCCACAGCATACCTCATGCTCTCCAAAAGTAGAAAAATCCACATCTAACTTGTTTAGAATTTTTGCAGTGTCAATCGCAACTTGCTCAATGTCCGGGGTTAAAGCAGCAGTGCATCCAACGAAATATAAATATTCCGCTTGCTCACTATTAGCATCATTTACCTTAAAATCAATTTTCTCCGTCCATTTGCTTTTAAGTTTATTGTCTCTCTCATAAGGATTTAAAAGCTCAACCATCGCTTTATTCATGGGAACATGGGCTTCTAAACCACAACCCGCATCGACTAATTCAGCTCGTAAAGCCTCATACAACTCAACGTTATCCATGTCATAGGCACATGCTTCTGAGCACGCATTGCAAGTTGGGCATTGAAAAATAACATCACCCATTTCTTTGCTTAACTCCAGTTTCCCTTGCCAAAGAGAGCGTATTATCTGCATCTTTCCTCTTCCAAAATAAGGTTCAAATCCTGAGGTGTGATCTTTTGAAACACATACACCCCACTTCGGCGGATCACTAGTGAAATCCGTTTGTTCTCTACAATCCCCACAAGCAATACATTGTAAAACATTTGGACCAATTTTAGCCAAATGTTTAAATTTTTCTTTTGGTTCGAATTCTGTCATATTTTTTCACTTCTCATCTTTTACTATATATTTTGAAATATCATCATCATAACTATGAAGGTGAAATTTATTGGGACTTAATAAAAAGTCTGGATCTACGGTTCTTTTCATGTCTTTAAAGAATTGATTTCTAGAGTACACCGCCTTCATGAAATCTTTATCAGTAATGTAGTCTGATCCTAACACGTCTTCTATTTCTTTATACACTTCTTTTACTTTAGATATATTTTTCACCATATTTTATAAGATAAATATATGAAATTTCATCTTTTAAAGTAATAAAAGTTTACTTATTAGATTAACCATTTAGTCTAAGTTGCTATTAGTTTTAAAATCAGTCGTTTTTTCATTTATCGAATTAGGAATTCTCGATTTAAAGATAAGAAATCAACAACTTAAGAAAAAAAAAAGTAAGAAAAAATTTGTATAGAATAATTTAATCCGGTTCTGTATAATAATCTGCGAACTTTGAATCGTATGTATGCAGATGGAACTTATTTGGGCTTAATAGAAAATTAGGATCAACGGTTTTCTTCATATCCCTAAAGAATTGCTCATATTCTGGTGTATATGCTCCTGCTTCAGCAACTGCTTGTGAAATAGACTCCCCTAGCCAATAGTGTGCCCCACCGTATCGTACTTGAGTTCTAATTTTTGAATGCCATAGTTCCATATTCTTCTCCCTCCACTCATCCGTATTTTCACCCGCTACACCTCCTAACACAACCATGTTGCCATTGGGCAAGAGGTATTGCGTAGCCTCAAATACTCCGGGCATCACTGAACCTGGTACATCGTTTGCATGCCTATTATTCCAATTAACATTCTCATCATGAATTTTACCTAAAGTTGAGATTGGAACTTTATGACATGTTGCCATAGCAATTTTTCCTGGAACCGGTGAAATTCCAGCTTGAAAATAGTGAAAAGCCGTTTTTAAATTAGGTTTCAAGTTAGCGCCGGGGGCAGCAGGCATCATAATTGTGTCTTCTTTCATGATACTTTCAAGTTTCTTAAGGTATATCTCAAGGATCTCTAGTTCCATTGCTTCTATTGTAACTGATATACCTGGACCTTTAGCATTCGGGATTTTAAATTGTGCGAAGTAAAATGGTGGAAACGAGCTAAGACCAAGCAAACCATCAGGAATTTCGTACCTAATTTTTTTAGCTAACAAAAAGACTGTGTTATAATCATATTTCTTGAGGAGAAAAGTTCGATTGGCTTTATAGGGGTGCTCGCGATATATTCGCATGGCAGCCTTGCACTTAATACCCATGGTACCGACGTCACCTAAAAATATTCCGGTGAAATCTGGAGACACACCATACCTACAGAAGGGTACTGCATACTTGTTTGCCCAGGATCCGGTCCTTATAATTGTTCCTTCTGGATTTGGAAGTACTACTTCAAGACCCAGACAATTATCCGGAACGAGACCATACTTAGTAGAGCCCCCACCTGCTGTACTGTTTGAAAGGCCGCCACCAATAGTCGCAGAAAATCCAGAGCCGGGACCTGTTACCCCTGGTGTGTATCCCTGAGGGATCAGTTGAGAAAGTAAATCTCCCCACGTAATTCCAACACCTACTATGATATAATAATCATCTTTGTTAACTACCTCAAGCTTATTCATCCGAGTCATATCGAGCAATATACCGTTGTCTGTTGCCGCTCCGCCAACTAAGTCTGCACCGCCTCCACGGGGGGTGATAGTGAGCTTGTATTTGTTAGCAACCTTCACGATCTCCGAGACTTCTTCCGTAGTTTCAGGACGTACAATAATGTCAGCCCACCTATCTGGGAAAGCTGGGTCAACGTTTCGCGAATAAGCCGCTTTCATGAAATCTTTGTCAGAAACGAAGTCTTCACCGACAACGCTTTCAATTTCGCTATATGCTTCTTTTACTTTAGACATTTTTATCACTTTTTTTAGATAAATATTAATTAATCTTGACTTAATGATGAATTAAATATAATAATTGCTATTTTTACTCCTTTTTTATATTTAAATATTTACTGACCGTAAATTTAAATCCTAAAGAGTTATATATAAAACAGAGAATTGGCTTTTTGCGAAAAGTTATTCAGAAAAATCACGATCTTAAAAAGATGGCAGAATTATATCAGAAGGGTATTGTTAGTCTCCAAGAAACTGAATTTGAAAAATTCAGAGGTTTGATATGATATGTTATTATTCCTAAAGCTTATTCAGTTTTTAGACTTTTGTGCTTTAATTAGATACCTATGGTTATTCTTGGGCAAATCCAAATATCCGTTTTCTTTGATGTGATCGTTAATTTCCACTAATTTATCGTAATATTTCTCAATAGTAAAATCTGGGAATTCAAAAATGATAGCCTTTAGCCAATATACTAAAGCTCCGACATCAAATATTCGTAATTGTGTAAAATCCTCCTTTCCTTCTAGAATCTCAAAACCGGCTGATTCTAATTCATTTGATGCAAATTCTAGATTTCCTTCACCCTCGTTTTGTGACTTTTGGATACCTGTTAATATTAATTTAAGGTTTTGAATATTTTTTTCTCCAACTTGTTGAGTGATAAATATTCCATTTTGTTTAAGAACTCTATATACTTCATTTGGGTTATGGGGTGCATGACGATCAATAACTAACTCAAATTCTTCATCATCAAATGGGAGACTTTCATTTTTACAAAAAACTACTTTTACACCCAATGGTTTTAATTTACGTTTTGCAGTAGAAAAATTAGGATCATATCCTTCAGTTGCACATGTGTGGTTCGGTAATGGAGCAAGTGAAGCTAAAAACTCTCCTCCCCCAGTCCCCAAATCTAAAAGTGATTCTGACATCCTTTTTAATTGCAAAACTTTACTATAATAACTCCATGTTAAAGGAAACTCAACAAATCTGCTATTAATATATGAGAAATCCCATCCCGAGAAAGGATGTTCAGCTTCAGAAACAAGAAAATCATATAGTTCAT
>SDBS01003901.1_pt1 | contig 14648 bp, 7 predicted proteins | sample 2277091 | NCBI WGS metagenome assembly SDBS01 (sample SAMN10404972, study PRJNA504765) | marine sediment metagenome | isolation source: marine sediment core GS10_PC15, 163 cmbsf | place: Arctic Ocean: Southern Knipovich Ridge | collected 2010
GGGAGGAAGAAGAGGATGGCCCAGATTGCTGGGCCGACCTTGCGGCAGACGTCAGCCTCCTTCGAGAAGAACCCGGCCTCCTCCATCTCTACCTCCGGCGTCTCGACAGGGAGGGTATCCTCGACTACCGGTTCCGGGGCCACCGGCTCGATGACGAGCGAGTCTTCGGCAACGGCACCCGAGTCCCCGACGATTCCGGCGGAGTCTGCTGCAGCTGGATCCTCCCCTTCTGGCTGAGCGAGAACCGCTCCGGTGAAGAAGAACACGGTGATCACCATTAGCATGGGAAGCACGAAACAACGCATTGACGAACTCCTCTCACAGGACCATCGATCGGTTACCGTCCGATGAAATCCAGTATCAGGTTACCGATAAGATCCAGCCCGGCCATGACACCGAATATCAGGCCCTGTTCATCATCTCCAACGCTGTAGCGCCAGGCGGAAACACCGCCCAGAACGGCAACAGAGCCATATCTCACCCAGTACGGCAGTACCCTTCTCTCACGGGCTGCGCCGAACATGGGTTCTGCGGCAAATGCTCCTGGATATATAGGTCTTACCACGTCTTCGAGAAAGCTCCGCTCCAGAAGGACGTTACTCAGATTCGGGGTGCTCTTCAGCATCAGGAAGAGGGCTTGCGGTGTTCGGAGCTCTCCCTCGATGGTGATCTCCTCGAGTATCAGCCGACCGTCCTGCATGCTGGCACCCTGACCGAATGCAAGTGCCGGGAGAAGTAAAGCGGTCGGCAGAAGGACCAGAAGGTATCTTCCCGCAAGAGAAGGTGCCGTCAGAAGGGCCACAGGAAGCACCCCCCTCCTCCGCCGCTGCCCTCATTATCGCGCTCGGTGAAGTCGTAATAATTGTCCTCCCCGGAAACTGCGGTTCCGGTCGTTCCGCTTCCGGTTTCTTCTCCGGATTCCACGGGGACCTCACCGGTGTCGGTTTCGACGAAACCGGTTTCGTCCTCGGGGGTCGTATCCGTGGTGCCGTCCTCAGGGATCACGAAACCAGAGCCGTCGTCGGTGGTGCCCGTGGTGTCTGGCAGGAGCGGCTCCTCGATGCCCCATCCAGGAAGACCGAGAGTGGCAACGGTACCGGGTGCGAGGAGCTCGAGGTTCTCGGCGGCCCTTTCGACCCAGTCGTTGCTGACGCCGGCAGAAACTGCTTTCAGTATCGCCATGATGTAGATATCCCTGGCCTTGTTCATCTCCGGCTCGTAAATGGCAGTGTAGAGCTGCTCGAAGAACGTGTCTATTCCCTCCTGGGTCAGTCCTTCCGGCGGATCCATAAAGGCGATTGAGTTCGCGAAGTCCTCGTAGAGCTCTCCTGCCCTTACGCATGAGGCCATGAACCAGATGTCGTTGTTGTACTGGAGTGACTTGCCGTACCAGGATTCGGTCTCGGTCTTCATCTGTGTTTTCAGCGCAACGGATTCGGCGGTCACGATCTGGACATCGTAGTCCATCCTGGCGATCTCACCCAGGTAGAATGCCGCCATCGCAGGAAAATAGGCATCACCCTGCCTGTAATCATCATAGACGGCTATGCAGTTGTCGAAGTTCGATCTGGCGAGAGAGTAATTGCTGCGATCGTAGAGGTACTCGCCGTACTTGCCGTATGCCTGGACCATTATGTCGGCCGTTCCCGCCCTGTCCAGGATGATGGTGTCGTAGACACGAATGGCGAGGTCCATCCTCTCCGCGTCTTCGTAGGAAACCGCCGCGCTGAATAGGGCTGTATGCATGTCAGACGCGGCAGGGAAGCGGGTATAGGCTTCCAGGTAGATGTCACCTGCCAGTCTGTACTCCTCATCCTCTCTGGCCAGGAACGCTGCCCTGAGGAGTCCCTGCGGGGCCAGTTCACTCTCAGGGTAGTAGTCCGCCAGGTATTGGAAGACGCGAAAGGCGTTGTCGTTGTCTCCAGCCTTGCCGTAGGTCTCTCCCGCGTCATAGAGCGCCGTGGGAGCCACGGCTGAGCCTGGATGCGACAGAGCTGACTGCTCAAACCTGGCTGCAGCGATCAGCAGACCCTCGACATCCTCCGACTCAGCTAGTGAAGCGGCGTCCATGTACGCTGCAGATGCTGCAAGCAGCTCGAAATCGGCACCCAGGTCTTCTCCGGTTCTTGCCGCGGCAATGGAAGCGCGTCCGTACCATTCCTCGGCATCGGCAAACATCAGTTCGGCCTCGTAAGCGGCTGCAATGAACCTGGCCGATCTGGCAATGTACTCGGAGTTCGGGTACTCGTTATAGAGCATCAGGTATGCACTGCGTGCATTGGGGTAGTCCGCCACGTTGTAGTAGCTGGCGGCCACGGCGAAGAGGAACTGGTCGGCATTCTCACCGCTGGGGAACTGCTCGGCGTACATGAAGGCGAAATCCCGCATGCCGTCACGGAGGTATGAGCTGTCGGCCCTGATCTCATCGGAGTACGCGTTGAAATAGGCCGAGAAACCGTTGTTGATAGCGTTCTCGAGCCTCTGGGAAGACGTACTGTCGAGCGCCACCTGCAGGTAGGTGTCTCCTGCGAGGGTGTACTGGCCGAGCGCATAGTAGGCGTCACCCTGGTAGAACCTGAAGTCATACCCCTCACGCGTGTCACCGTACTCCTGCAGGTAGGTATCTATCCTCCCGACCAGGTTCTGGTAGTAGACCATCTTCTGCGCCGGGTCGGCCTCCTCGCTCGATGCCTGGCCGAGGTAATAGGTGATGGCCTGCTCGAGCGATCTCGCCCTGAGGGAATCTATCGCTGTAAAGGCAAACTCCTCGCCGACCATGGCAGCCCATTCACCGTCTGCTCCGTACTTTTCGACCAACTCCTCACGTGCAATCGCGGCACTTTCGAAATTGCCTGCCCCATCGTAGCACGTGGCTATCCGTGCCTGGAGGAAGGGCGCTTCCTCGGTGTATGGGTGACGGTCGAGAAGAGCCTCGAAGGACTGAGTCGCCTCGGACCAGTACCCCTGTTCCTGGTAGAAAGTACCCATGAGCCTGAGCACGGAAAAGGTTACATCATCGTTGTCGTACCTGTCGAGGAACCGGGTGGCGAGCGGGACAGATGCTGAGTAGTGCTGCTCCATGAAGTCATGGGCCAGGTACTCCATTGCCTCGCCGACCATAGCACCGCCACGTCTTCTGATGGCGAGCGAGTCCATCGTGGCGCTGTCCCGTATCAGGTAACCGAATACCGCGATCGACCGGAGGTAGTTGTTGAGGAGGTAGTGGGTCCACCCGAGTTTGTAGACCCCGAGCTGGAAAAGGTCGGGGTTGGCTGCCGGATAGTCCAGTATATGCTCGTAGTAAACCTTTGCAGAATCGAAGTTGAAGCTGTCAAAGTAGAAGTCACCCGCACGGATGTAAGTCTCTGCGGCAAGGTCACTCTCGGGGTGGTCCTCGAGAAGCTGGCGGTATTTGCTCACCGCTCCCTGGGGGTCACCCATCTGGTTCAGGCAGTAGCCCAGCGAATAGAGTGCGACGTCCTCGACCTCGCTGCCGGGCTGCGAGAGTACTCTCTCGTACAAGGACACCGACCTGCTGTAGTCCTCGGGGATGAACGTACTGCCACCGGTGGCTGACACCCTGTCCAGGTAGGCGACCTTGTCTATGTCGTAATAGAGCTGTGCCAGTCTGACGAGGACATCGGCTACGAACCTGCTCTCGGGGTAATGAGCAAGGTACTCCTCGAAGAAGTTGGCGCTGGTCACCGCAGCGTCATCAATACGTTGCTGCATCGCCATCGTTTCGATCTGCCTCTGGGTAACAAGACCTTCGGCCCGGGTGGTGTCACCAGCCTCGTAAGCCTCAGAGATCTGGTTCTGGAACCTCGCACCGATGTACAGGAGCGAGTCGCGCTTGAGCTCCCTGCCCATGTAGGTTGCGATGGCGATACCGTACTGTGTCTCGGAAACCCAGTCGTGCTGCTGGGAGATGCCGCTCTCGAACTTGGATGCCAGGTCCTGGAGAGCAAGCCGGATCCGGTCGACCTCCTGCTCGACCCTCGCCAGGTCCTGTCTCTCCTCCTCGGTTCCATGATTGTCGGCTAGTCGGATTACCTGTTCGACCGAAAGCGAGAGGGCTTCGGTCTCCGATCTGCTATAGGAGATCAGCCTGGTGAGTTCGCGTTCCAATGACTCGGCATCCATGTCGATCGGCATGGAAACCTGGCTCTCCATCCTGCTGATCTTTACGAAGAGCTCCCTGAGCGCGGCCTCCTCGTCCTCGATTATCTCGACGAGATCGAGGTTACCCTGTGTATAGGCTTCCTCCTTCAGTTCGGAGAGACCGAGCCGGATCCTGTCCAGCCGTTCCCGCTCGGCGCCGAACTGCTCGGGAAGCGATGTCCCGGAAAGCAGGAGGTCGTAGTAATCGGTGGTCTGGCGGTACTGGTTCATCAGCTGCTGGTACTTGTCGATAGCGACCTCGAGGTCTTCGGCGCCGAGTGCGCAGTTCGCCATGGCAAGTTCGTACTCGGATCTGAGCTCGGTTCCAGGAACCTCCTGGAGCACCCTGTCGGCGAGGTTGTAAGCGTCCTGGTACTCCTCGAGCCTCATGTAGGTCCAGACCATCCCCAGCATGCCGACGTCGTAGTAGGGGCTGAAGGGAGAAATCCGTCTGTACTCGTCGAGGGCATCGTCGTAGAGTCCTTCTTCCACGAGGATCTGAGCCATCGCAATCCTTGCCCTGTCCGCAAGAGCGGCCTCTTTGCTGCTGGGTCCAGACCGATCAAGAATTCCGCGGAGTGCCTGTTTCGCGAGCTCCATCTGATCCTCTTCGACGTAAGCCACGGCGGTCAGGTATTCGGCAAGCGCCTGGTAATCGCCAGAAGGCGAGACCTGTGAGAGGAGTTGTCTGCACTGCATGAAATCGCCAAGGCTGTACAAGCAGAGAGAGGCGGAAATTATCGCAAGGTCGATGTGCTCGAAGCCGGGCGATTCCTGCCTGAGCCTGTCGAAGTACTCGAGAGCGGTATCGTATTCCTGTAGCTCGAAGTTGATCAGCTCAAGCCTGAATAGCGCCTGTACAAAGTATCTGGAATAGGAGAAGTTGGTTACCACCGATTCGAAGGCATCACGGGCCCAGACGATAGATCCAGCGGTGTAGAGCTCTTCACCCAGGGCAAATGCCGACTCGGCACTGGAGAGGATTGCGTGCTCCCTTCGGAGCTGTACCAGTTCGGCTTCGATCCTTGCCAGCCTTGTTTCTTCCCTTACGATCTGTTCCTCGAGGGCCGCGATCTCTTCTCTGGCACGCTGGAGAAGCGAGCTGACCTCCTCTCCGCCACTTTCCTGGGCAAAGGGAGTAGTTGTGAGACACAGCAGGAAGAGGAAGAAGAGGACTTTCCCTGTCACTGAGCGCGCCCTATCTACGTTCTTCGAGCAGATCACGCAGTCTCTGAAGCTCGGCTTCAGCTGACCTCCGGCGGGTCTCGAGCTCAGATAACCTTGCCCTGGCCCTCTCGATACGCTGCCGTTCCCTTTCGAGCTCGAGCCTCCGTGCCCCGATCAGAGGCCCGAAGGTCGAGGTGAGTCCTATGGAAACCTTGGAGTTCTGCATGATATCGGATTTATTCTGGTTCTCAGCAGCGAAGATCGCCTGCTCGAGTTCTGCCCATACGACATGGAGTGTGAAGAGGTTGCTGATCTCGTACGAGGCTCCGAAATTGAAGTCACGGCCGTCCTGTTCGAAGGCAATCGTAAATTCTTCGGAAGGGTGATACACCGCCGACCCGAACAGTCCGTGTGCAATGGAGCTGCCCACCCCCAGGGCTCCGCCGTCAATGACCCCTACGAATCTCCCTATTCCGATACCGAGGCTGAGAGTGACCGGCACCCCGGCGATGAACTCGAGGTTCTTGGAGGCGACACTGTATGCGGACCAGTTCTGGGCATGAGCGTAGTTGTAGTACCCTTCCTCGTCCCACCGGCCGCTGATCCCCCCAAGCGAATCGGGTACACCTGAGTTGATCTCGTCTCTGAAGCAGTCGACGCGTTCCGCACCGAGCATGTTCTCGACGCCAATCGCGAATGCCGGAACGACGATCCCTTCCCGGAGAATCGCCAGCTTGGCGTTACCGACCACGCCTCCATCGGCGAGGTAGGACACACCGAGCTGTCCGTATCCGAATGCGCCGACATCGATGAATCCCGTGATTTTGAATTCGCTGTTAGGAGAGCCTGTGGAATCCTCAACCGAGTAGGCCGAAGCACCGAGACCTATCTCTATCTCGGTGTGTTCCAAGATGTAAGCGTCAGGAGAATTGATTACACCGCCGTAAGCGAACGGTAGAGACCCGGACCAGGCTGCAAGGGTACACAGAAGAATAAACTGGATGGACAAACGCATACCACACTCCTTCAGCCCCCCACAGACCGTCCGGACAAGATACGCTTGAGGTATCTCTCTGCACATTTACCTCGAATGAATTATTCGAATACCAATGCTGCGGGTCAAGTTCGGCTGAGCTCGGTGCTCACCGGGATTGACTTCCCGAGCCACCGAGGTGTAAGATTCCCAAAACGGGGGGATGCATCGGAGGTTGCCGTTTTGGCATACTGGACTCTGCTTCTTCTGACCATGCAAGGCATATCTCCACTCTGGGAGGCAGTACTGGATGCCCCCCCGCGCGGGGGACCGCTTCTCATCCCCAACGGTGTGAACATGGCAGTTGTCCTTCCCATGGGCGACCACGGCCTCGCGGGATGGGATTCCGACGGCATCCCTCTTCCCGGTTTTCCAGTATCGGTCGGAGGTGGCGTCATCCGCAGGCCTGCGGTGTTCCACTTGCCTGCAGAAGGCCGTAATCTCATTGCATATTCAACTGATGACGGAGCAGTACATGTAGTCGATCTTACCGGAAGGGAAGCCTCTGGATGGCCCTTCCATACCGGTTCGACCGTGATCACCGGTATCTCGGCGGTAGACCTCGACACGGACGGCATTCAGGAACTCACCTTCGGCACCAGCGATAACCTGATACACCTCCTCTACCCATGGGGCACGGAGCTGCCCGGATGGCCAGTTGCGATGGAATCGCTCCTTCTCTGGCAGCCATCCGAGCTGCCCCTCGGCGGAGGATGCGGCAAAGGCCTGGTCTGCGCTTTGAACAGTGCAAGGGTGTTCGTCCTCGACCAGGAGGGGCACACCGTGCCGGGCTGGCCGATCTACCCGGGATACCCTGTCGGTTCAGTACCCATCACAATCGACATGAACGCCGACGGCACGATGGACGTAGTCTTCGCCACCCAGAACAAGCAGGTCCAGGTCTATGACATCCGTGGAGAACGGGTTCCCGGATGGCCGTTCCAGCTCGATGCACGTCCCGTCTATGGAGGTGCCGCTGCAGGTATGCTCGGACCGGACGGGAACACACCATCATTCGCTGTGTCCACTATCGACAGCCTCGTATATCTGCTCAGCGGCGACGGGTCACTTGCCGGAACCTGGAAATGGCCCAACTTCGCCTGGGACATACCCAGTCCGCCCATCATCATGGATACTGAAGTGGGGCAGGCTGTCGTCATCGTTACGGGTGACGGCAAGGTCATGGCCTGGGATGCTGACGGAGTTTCCGTGAACGGTTTTCCGTTCCATACGGGCATGCCACTGGGATTCGCAGCAGCGGCGGGTGATCTGAACGGTGATGGCATACTGGACCTTGTCGTAGCCGGTAATTCTGGATTGTTAACAGCTTACAGCATCGGCACCTATGGCGAATCCATCGGATCCTGGCCGCAGACACTGGGGGATCCCGGAAACAGCGGAACATTCGAATCCGCACAGAGGTCGATTGCACAGATCGGGCAGATCTCCGGCGAGCACAGCGGTACGGTGACGATCCCGTACTGCATCAGCGAAGGCGAATCCAAGGGAATGACCGTTTTCTACTCCACATCCGCCGGCTTCGGATGGATCGAAACCAGGAACTACAGGGATACCGGAAACACCATAGAGTGGTTCACCGATCTGGACCTGCCTTCCCGGGACGAGACACAGTGCAGGATTAAGATCACTCCTTGGTGTGCTCATGGTCCTGGCGAGAGCGGCATGTCGACGGTCTTCCACGTCGACAACAACATCCCTCCCACAATCTACGTGGCTCCTTTCTCTGACATCAGCGAGGGCTGGCTCTTTATACCCTATGCCGTTGAAGATCCGGAGGGGGACATCCTCCAGCTCCAGGCCGAGTTCTCGACGGATGGCGGAAACAGCTGGAATCTCGCCCACCTCTCGGGGACCGCCCTGGAGATAGAGCCCTGGTTCTATGGCGACCCGGTGACATGGAACGCCGTTGGCGACCTTGGCGGTACACCGTTCGAGAGTGCCTCTTTCAGGATAAGGGCGGCCGACAGCGACCCAGGATCATGGGTTGTGTTCGAAACCGGTCTCGTGCCGGATGAAGACCGCATCCCCTCAGGACAGGTGATCGTCCCGCCGGATGAGGTTTCCGGCAGGATGAATGTCGGAATCAGGTTCTCCGACCCCGAAAGGGATCCGCTGGAGGCGGAGTACGAGTTCTCCTTCGACAACGGAGTCAGCTGGCATCCGGCTACAGTCACAGGCATCGGGACAGGTGCCGTAGCGAGGAACTACTCCATTGTAGTCTGGGACTCCGGGGTGGACCTGCCATACTTCGATGGAGACATGGTCACGTTCAGGGTGCTTCCCCCGGATTCTATGCCGGGTGTCGCCGTTTCCTCGGCTCCCTTTCATCTCGATAACAACTCCCTCCCCAGCGTTACTATCTCATCACCCGGAGCATACGATGTCTTCAGCGGCCTGGTGCCGGTCAGGTTCAGTATCCGCGACACCGAGAGCGATCCAGTCACGCTGGGGCTCGAGTTCAGGATACAGGGGTCTGACGAGTGGATACGTGCCCGGGGGTTGGGATACTCGGGCCCGTTCACCTCATCGTCGTACGTTGCGGTACTGAGATGGAACAGCGCTCAGGATCTGCCGGAGGTCCGGATAATGGACATCGATCTCAGGATCCTCGCAACGGACGGAGATACAGTCTACTCTGAGATCGTGAGCCCGGTCACGATCAACAACACCGACCTGCCCTCCGTCACCCAGGCGGCGGAAACCTCGGTAAACGAGACTTCCGGCTCGGCAACCTTTTCCTTCGAGCTCTCCGACCCGGACGAGAGGACACTCGATTTGTTGGTCGACTTCAGCGCTGACAATGGCCGGAGCTGGAGTAATGCATCGGTCTCAGGTGATCTCTTCGGACTGAGCAGCTGGAGCTATCGGGGGACTTTCCAGTGGAACTACAGGTCCGATCTCACCACCAGCGGATCGGGAACGGTCATGCTGCGGATAACACCAGCTTCCGGGGATGACTACGGAAGACCCCTGCTACTGGATCTCGCCCCCAGGTAGGTCTGTCTCCGACTTACCCCCCGACAACTTCATTGTCAGGGGAGCAGCATTCCTCACCAGATCCAGCATCCGCTTCGCGAGGCTGCGGATATCCCACTGGGCATGGCTGTCTTCCCTGAGCCTCGAGAAATGGTACAGCTCCCTGCCGTTCATCTGCAGGGTGACCCTCCTCCGGTGGGCATTCGTGAGCAGGTAGGTTCCCCAGTTCCCGGTGGAATGTTCCCAGGCCTCTGTCGAAAGAGCCATGGCTTCATCGAGGAGACCGGTAAGTCCCGTGGTATCGAAACTGGGCGGTGTCGTGTATCCGAGTACGGGGTCGTAGCGTGAGACGAGCTGGGTGCTCATCCTGTGTCTCTTGAGCTGGGCATAGGCAGTGGCCGAGAGGACGACCTCGAACACAGCCCGGAACATCTCCCAGCACCTTGGGACCGGATCGTGGATCCCGAGTGCGCTGTAGATCCGGTCGAAGAGCGCCTCTCTCCCCGATTGCCCGAGAGTGCTCCAGATCTCCTTCGCCATGCCCAGGGAAACCCCCTCAACGATCTGAATCATGTGGGTGCCCACCCTGGAATCGTCATCGGACTCAGACCGTATGCCCGGATCAGCATTCGGAGGACCCACTGCCGGTTGGTCGTGTGCGAACCGGGCCATCTCCGTGTGCCCAGTGAAGAGGAAGAGCGAGGGTGCCACGGCTGACGTTTCGTTCAAGAGGAGTCTCCCCAGCTCCCTGACCTCCTCGAGAGGATGGGCTGACAGCCTCCTGAACATGTGCTCGAGCTCCCGGGCGTTTGCCGTCATGCCCATCTGGCTGGTTGTCGCAAGCGGGAGGATGTACCTTGCATCCTCCTTCGCCGTCTCGACCGGCAAGCCCGAATCCCGGAGGCCGGAGAAGGCTCTGCCGTATAGATCCCAGAGCTTGCGAACCGTCTCCCGGTACATCGTCCCGGAATCACAGGTCAGGCCTTCGGGCATGAACCAGTCCTCGCCTATCCTTATGTAACGCTGTGACTTCTCGGTGAAACTCGCAAACCGGAAGGACTGGATGGCTTCAGTAGCCAGCCTGGAGAGACCGAGTATGTCGAAGTTGAACACCGCGTGCTCGGCAACGGAACCATGACCGTATTCGAAGACTATCGTCCGATTGGATGACCTGGCCTTTTCTACCTCGAGCGCAGCTTCCGCGCGAAGCTCATCCACGGGCCTGGGATCGCGGCTGATCCTCGCGTAGGCAGCGGAGATGGTTTCCGGCGTCAACGCGTCATGTTCGCGGTCCGAGTTGTATCCCGCCAGCGTTACCTTCAACCGGTCACCTCCGGTTTGAACCCTCTGCACAGCCGTCTGGCAAGTTCTGCTACGGGGTGTTCGCAGGGAAGCCTCTCCAGCAAGAGATATCCGAGGTAATCGCTTCGTGAATCCGGTTCTGCATCGTGTATTGCTCTCGAGATAATCGAGAAAAACCTGCAGAGGTCCAGAACCAGGGGTATCAGATCGAAACCCCCGTCTACTCTCTCGAGTGACGAGCAGAGCTCCGACAGGCTCTTCATTGCTTCATCCAGCCACCGAACCGCTTCGGCCTCTCCCCTGCCTGCAAAGCCGTCTTCGATCCGCCTGAGGAGTTCGAAGCCGGTCTCCCCGGGTGCCCAGGGAAGATGGTGGAACTCGCTCAGTAGCTCCCAGCCGGGGAGATGGGGACCGAGCTCCGAGGGCCATTCCCTGCCGTCACCCGTTGCGGCAGACAGCTCCATCACTCCGTGAAGGGCGACCGGGAAAATCGAAGAAGGGTTCAGAAAGTAGGAATATAGACCGGACCCGGTCCTTCCCTTGAGGTCAGCCAGAAAGGTCCGCCTGAGGCAGTAGTCATCGGCGAGGATGTTGTCCCAGATCACCGGCTCCCTCCCCAGTAAATCGGAAGCCCTCGATATCGTTACCTTGTCCATCACCCGGGATATCACCTCATCACCTGTCCAGAATATCTCCCATTCGGCAGGACAGGACTTCCTCCAGGCATCAAGGTAAGCACGACCGTCGAGTCTCTCCATGAGCTCGATGCAGTAGATAGAGGGACAGACGGTGATATCGCAGCCGGTCTCGCCGAGAGCCCTCTCAGTGAATTCGATCTGCATGGCAGCGAGCGTCGGGGAAGCGGTGTCCGGGATGTCGTCGAAGAGGACTGCGATACCAGAAGCACCGGCTTCGAGAGCCCGGCAGGCCTTCTTCCCGAGGACCTCCTCCTCTCCAGGCGAGAACTGCCATGGGCTCACGGCAAACACGAACCGGACTCCATTCATGCTGGCTCTGGACATCGATGCGCAGAGAGCAGACCATGCCCCGTCCGGGTAGGGAACCCTCCATTCGATTCTGTGGAAGGGGTCGTTCTTCGGGGCGTAGACGTAGGCCGGGCTGCGAAGCCGCGCGATGGAATCTATCAGGATATCACGCTGTGAGGGTGAGTACGGCTTCCCGTAGAACCCTTCTACGATTCCAGTGAACAATGTATAATCACTCCTGTCAGTCTCCGGCGGGTGAGGGACCGTGAGGGGGTCTTCTCTCTCCCCGTTCGAAGGCTACCATAACTGAAACCGCTCACGAATCGGGAGGGCAGGATGTCCCGAAGGATAGTCGAATGTGTTCCGAACATATCTGAGGGAAGAGACAGAGAGCTGATAGACGCCGTCGTGCAGGAGGCCAACTCCGTCGTCGGCGCCCGTGTCCTCGATGTCGATCCCGGGATGGCAACGAACAGGACGGTCATCACGATTGCTGGTGAGCCCGAGGCAGTCCTCGAATCAGCCTTCCGACTCATACGGAAGGCCGGGGAGCTTATCGATATGCGAAAGCAGACGGGCGCACACCCGAGGCACGGAGCCACAGATGTCTGCCCCTTCGTTCCGGTATCGGGTGTCACGATGGAGGAGTGTGCAGAGCTTGCGAGAAGACTGTGTGCGAGGGTCGGCGAGGAGCTTGGGATCCCGGTCTACCTCTATGAGAAGGCCGCTTCCAGACCCGAATGGGAGAAGCTCCCGAACGTTCGAGAAGGCGAGTACGAAGCCCTTCCCGACAAGCTGGGCAAACCGGAGTGGAAACCGGATTCCGGTCCCAATGAATGGAACGAGAGCGTGGCCAGGACGGGTGTCTGCACCATCGGTGCACGGAACTTCCTCATAGCCTACAACGTGAACCTGAACACAAGTGATACCGCAATAGCCAGGGATATCGCCCTGACGATCAGGGATTCCGGCAGGTCGAAACGCCAGAGCGACTGGAAGTTCGCGAGGGACGAGGACGGCAAGAAGATCAACGTTCCCGGTCTCCTCCAGAACTGCAAGGCCACCGGCTGGTTCATCGCCGAGTACGACAGGGCACAGGTCACGATGAACCTCACGGATATTTCGGTCACACCGCTTCATATCGGGTACGAGGTTACGAAGGAGACAGCGGAAAAACTCGGAGCCAGGGTGACGGGTTCGGAAGTTGTCGGACTCGTTCCCCTCTCCTCGATGATCGATGCCGGCAGGTACTACCTCGAGAAACAGAACCAGGCTCTCAGAGCGACCGGGAGGATGGCCAAGACGGTAGGAGTGCCCGAAGCGGAGCTCGTCGAGATTGCCATAAGGTCCATGGGGCTGCGGGATGTCGCGCCATTCAATAAGGAGGAAAAGATCATCGAGTACATTGTCGCTGATACATCGGTGAATCTTTCGGGAATGACATGCAGCGGTTTTACGGAAGAGCTTTCCATCGATTCACCCGCCCCGGGAGGTGGATCAGCCGCGGCGCTGATGGCTGCGGTAGGTGCTGGTCTGGACGCGATGGTGGCGAATCTGACGGTCAGGAACAGGGACTGCCGCGATGCGTGGGATACCATGCTGGAGCTCGCGCCCAGAGCACAGGAGATCAGGGAAGATCTGGTAAAGGCGATCGATGACGATACCAGGGCGTTCAACAACTGGATGGCGACCGCAAGGCAGAAGGGTGACGTTCAGGCGGCGATTACGGAAGCGATAATGGTCCCCCTTCGCGTGCTCAGGCATTGCCCGGACATCGTCGAAATGGCACGCACCCTCGAGAGCGAGGGGATGCAGTCTTCTCTCTCGGATGCAGGCGTGGGAGCAGCCGCGGCACGAGCGGCCGCAGCGGGAGCGTACTACAACGTACTGATCAACCTGCCCGAGCTCGAGGACGGGCAATACGCGGAGAAGATCCGGAACGAAGCGGATGTGCTTCTCGAGCGCGTATGCGAGGCAGAGAAGGGGATGTTCGAGAAGGTGATAGCAAAGCTGCTCGCAACAGCCGATGGCAAGGAGTCCTGATGGAAAGGACACTCTTCAGGCCGTCCCGGCTGCCTGCAGATGTGGCAACGGAACTCCGCGAACTCTGCCGGAGGTCCAGGGGAGATATACTCAGGATGACCACCCTGGCGGGGAGCGGTCATCCGGGCGGATCCATGTCCTCTCTGGAGATCTTCGCACTACTCTGGTCACAGGCAGATGTCGATCCCGGGAATCCCTGGAAGAAGGGCCGGGACAGAATCCTTGTCAGCCACGGGCACACTTCACCGGCTGTGTATTCGATTCTCGGCAGGCTCGGATTTTTCGATCTCGATGACGCAATCGTTTCCTTCAGGAAAGGCGGAAGTGAGTTCGAAGGACACATCGAACGCTCTCTTCCGGGTGTGGAGCTTACGACAGGTAACCTGGGCCAGGGCCTCTCCTCCGCCTGTGGAATGTTGGTCGCTGACAGACTCAACGGTCACCGCAACCACACATGGGTTGTCACCGGTGACGGTGAAAACCAGAAAGGACAGATGGTCGAAGCGAGGAGATTCGCGTCGGCTTACGACCTCTTCTCGCTGACCGTGATAGTCGACTGTAACCGTCTGCAGATCTGCGGCTGGACTGAAGAGATAATGCCGGTGGATCTCACTGCAGAGTACAGAGCGTCGGGCTGGGATGTGATCGAAGTCGATGGTCACGACCTGGATGCCCTCTACTCCGCGCTTCGTCCACCCGATACGCCCTGCGTACCCAGGCTTGTCATTGCCAGGACTGTAATGGGCAAAGGAGTAGGTAAATCTAAACAGCGTCGATTTTCGGCACAGATGACAACCGTTCAGAATTCATTGAAGCATGTAATGGATGAGATGGGAGCCAAGAAATATGAATGGACAATCGAAAATGGTGTAGGTGTCCGCATCATGTTCGTTCTACAGTCTGGTGATCGGCAACGCGAGTACCATTATATCAGCGATTATTTCAACAATATTTATATT
>SDBS01003903.1_pt1 | contig 14645 bp, 15 predicted proteins | sample 2277091 | NCBI WGS metagenome assembly SDBS01 (sample SAMN10404972, study PRJNA504765) | marine sediment metagenome | isolation source: marine sediment core GS10_PC15, 163 cmbsf | place: Arctic Ocean: Southern Knipovich Ridge | collected 2010
CCGGCGGCGACCATGCGCATGCCTTCACGAACGATCGCCTGAGCGAGCACGGTCGCGGTCGTGGTGCCATCGCCGGCGACGTCGTTCGTCTTGCTGGCGACCTCACGAGCGAGCTGAGCGCCGAGGTTCTGGAACGGATCCTTGAGCTCGATCTCCTTCGCGACGGAGACGCCGTCGTCAACGACGCTCGGGGGGCCGAACTTCTTTTCCAGGATCACGTTGCGACCGCGCGGGCCAAGCGTCACGCTCACAGCGTCGGCGAGCGCGTCGACACCTTCCTTGAGGCTGCGTCGGGCCTCTTCGTCAAAAAGTAGCTGTTTGGCGGGCATAGTACCTCCGGTTCAGTTTAGACAAGGGCATGGGACAGGAGACATGTCTCGTGTTTCCCGTCTCCTGTCTCTCGTGTGGTTACGCAAGCTTCGCGAGGATATCGGCTTCCTTGAGGATCATGTACTCATCCTCATCACCGAAGATGCCACGGGGGACATCCTGCCCGCTGTACTTGGCGTAGAGCACGCGGTCACCGTTCTTGACGTCCATCGTCACGCGCTTGCCGTTGTCGTCGATGCGGCCGGGGCCGACGGCGATCACCTTGCCAAGCTGTGGCTTTTCGCGTGCCGTGTCCGGGATCACGAGGCCGCTGGCGCGGACCTCTTCCTGGCGGCTCTGCTTGACGACGATTCTGTCGCCCAGGGGAACGACTTTTGTGCTGGCCTTTTTGGCAGTCTTCGCTGGCATGTTCCGAGTCTCCTCCTTCGCGCGAGTATAAGGTTCAAGGGGCGTTCCGCCGTGGGTAGGCGGGCGTTAGCACTCCACAACCGCGAGTGCTAACCAGACGCAATCTTAGAACAGCCAACCGCGTGGTGCAAGACCTTGTCGCCGCGTCCCGTTCGTCCTGAGGCTCTCGAAGCCTGCCCTGAGGTATCGAAGGGGGCGAACGGAGCACCTACGTGCGCTAGCTCGCAGGTTGCGGCGCAGGCGCGCCCGGCTGTCGCCCGGCCTCATCGTCGGACTCGGCCTGCTCGTACGTCATGCGGTAGAGGCGCGCGTAGAGGCCATCCCGGGCGAGAAGCTCGGCGTGCGTGCCGACTTCGGTGATTCGCCCGTCCTGCAGCGCCACGATGCGCGTCGCGTTCCGGATCGTGGACAGGCGGTGTGCGATGACGAACGACGTGCGGTCTTGGAGCATCTGGCTGAGCGCGTTCTGGATCACTACTTCCGTGCGGGTGTCAACGTTCGCCGTCGCCTCGTCGAGGATCAGGATGCGCGGATCGGCGATGACGGCGCGGGCGAAAGCGATCAGCTGACGCTGGCCGACCGAAAGGTTCTGGCCGCGCTCGTGCAGCACAGTATCGTACCCCTTCGGCAACCGCTCGATGAACTCGTGCGCACCGACAGTGCGCGCCGCCGCCTCCACCTCCTCTTGCGAGGCGTCCAGGCGTCCGTAGCGGATGTTCTGACGGACCGTGCCTGAGAAGAGGAATGGTTCTTGCAGCACGATACCCAGCCGCCGCGCGATCGAGTCGCGCTTGATCTCGCGGATGTCGTGACCGTCGATCAACACGCGGCCCTCGGTCACGTCGTAGAAACGCGGCACCAGCGACGTCAGCGTGCTCTTGCCGGCGCCGGTAGGCCCAACGATGGCGATCGTCTCGCCCGCCCGCACGGTCAGGTTGATCCCCTCCAGCACCTTCTGGCCCTCGACGTACTCGAAGCTCACGTTGTCGAAGACGACTTCGCCCCGGATGTCGGGCAGGTCGACGGCGTCCTCGGCGTCGACGATCTCCGGCTTCGTGTCCAGCACCTCGAAGATGCGCTGCCCGCCGGCCATCGCCCGCTGCAGCTGCGTGTACTGCAGCACGAGGTCGCGGATCGGATCGAAGAACTGCTGGACGTACAGCGTAAAGGCGATCAGCACGCCCACGGTCAGCGTGCCGTCCAGCACGCGCATGCCGCCGAAGATGATGACCAGCGCCGTCGCCAGCGCGGTCAGCAGCTCAACAACCGGCATGATCATCGCGGTGATACGCCCGGCCTGTACGTTCGCGCTCCAGTTGCCCGCGTTGACCTTGTCGAAGCGCTTGGCGTTCTCGTCCTCGCGCGACATGCTCTGGATCACGCGCACGCCGGAGACGTTCTCCTGCAGGTTGGCGTTTACCTGCGCGATCGCTTGCCGCACCCGGATGAAGGCGATGCGCGCGCGAATCTGCCAGACCACCAGCAGCATCACCAGAAACGGCACGACGCTGAGCGTGATGAACGTCAGCTGCACGTCCTGGTAGAGCAGGAAGCCAATGACGATGCCAATTCCGACGAAGTCCGCGAACACGGTGAGGAAGCCCGTCGTCAGCAGCTCCTGCATCACGGTCACGTCGCTCGTCACCCGCGACATCACGCGCCCGGTCTCGTTGCGGTCGAGGAAGCTCAGCGAGAGCTTCTGGATATGGCTGAACATCTGTGTGCGCAGCGTCAGCAGGATGCGGTGGCCCATGAACGCCGTCATCACCTGCTGTACCCACTGCGCCAGCCAGCCGGCCAGTGCCAGGCCCAGCAGCGCGAGGCCGATCAACGCCACGCCCCGCAGGTTCTCCGACTCGATGTACCTGTCGATCGCGAGGCCGATCAGGAACGGCTGCGTGCGAGAGACCGCCGCGAAGACGATCATCGCGAAGATCGCGGTGAAGGCGCGGCCGCGGTACGGCCGCAGATACGGCAACAGCCGCCGCACGACGGAGTGATCGTAGACCTTGCCCAGCTCCTCGTCGTCCCAGCCGTCGGCGCCGCGGCGCTGCGAGCCCGGACGCACGTGCCCTCCCTGGTTGCTCCAGCCGCCGGCTCCGGCGCCGCCCCACATACCCATCGCTAGCTCCCCGCCACGCCTTCCACGGTGCGGCGCGGACCCGGCGGAGGCTGCGCGGCGAGCGCTTCTTCCTGGTCTCGCAGTTCGAGGTCGTAGATCTGGCGGTAAACGCCGTCGCGGGCGAGTAGCTCATCGTGGCGGCCGCGCTCGACGATGCCGCCATCCTGCAGGACGATGATCTCGTCCGCCATCTTCACCGTGCGCAGGCGCTGGGCGATCACGAACGTCGTGCGCCCCTGCATCAACCGCTGAAGCGTGCCCTGGATCAGGTACTCGGTCTCCGTGTCCACGCTCGACGTAGAGTCGTCCAGGATGAGGATGCGCGGGTCGAGGAGCAGCGTGCGCGCGATAGCGATGCGCTGCTTCTGGCCGCCGGAGAGCGTGATACCGCGCTCGCCGACCCACGTGTTGTAGCCATCAGGCTGGCCCATGATGAAGTCGTGGATGTACGCGGCCTTCGCGGCCTCCTGCACCTCTTCGTCAGTCGCCTCGACGGCGCCGTAGGCGATGTTGTCGCGCATCGTCGCGGAGAACAGGAACACGTCCTGCTGAACAACGCCGATCACCGCCCGCAGCGAGGCGATTTTCAGATCCCGGATGTCGGTGCCATCGATCGTGATGCGCCCCTCCGTGACGTCGTAGAAGCGCGGCATCAGGTTAACGACCGTCGACTTGCCGCTGCCCGTCGGGCCCATCAGCGCCACCACCTGCCCCGGCTTCACATCGATGCTGATGCCCTTGAGGACGGGGCTCAGCGCGTCGTAGCCGAAGGAGACGTTCTCGAAGCGGACATGTCCGCTGGCGTCGGCCAGCTCGGCGGCGTCGGGCTTCTCCTTCACGGCGGACTCGGCGTCCATGATCTCGTAGATCCGCTCGCCGGCGGCGTTGGCCCGCGAGATCACCATGATGATCCAGCCCAGCACGCGTACCGGCTGCTGCAGGATCGTCAGGTAGAGCAGAAACGCGGCCAGCGAGCCGATGTCCATGCTGTCGTTCGAGACCAGCACACCGCCGACCCACAGAGTCGCGGCCGTGGCGGCGAGCCAGACGCCGGTCATCATCGGCGCGTTGACGGCCTGCACGCTGCTCGACTCGTACGAACGCTCGAAGAGGGCCTGCGCCTCGACCGCGAACTTCTCGTCCTCGTACTCTTCCCGCGCGAACGCCTTGACGACGCGCGCGCCGGTCAGCGCCTCCTGAAGAACGGTGGCGAGCTTGCCCAGACCCTCCTGGATCTTCATCCAGAGCGGGCGCAGCGTGAACGCCATCACACTCGATCGCCAGATGATGAACGGGATGAACGCCCAGACGACGAGCGCGAGCTGCCAGCTCATAACCACCATCAGCACGAGCACCGCGATCAGCAGCAGGAAGACGTACGACCCGCGCAGCACACCCATCGAGATGTACCAGCGCACCGCCTCAACGTCCTGCGTCGCCCGCGACATCGTCTCGCCCGTCTGCTGCTGGTCGTGGTAGGCAAATGAGAGGCGCTGCAGCCGGTCATAGATGCGGTTGCGGATGTCGTATGCGACCTTCTGCCCGATCCACTCCGAGAGATACGTCTGTCCAAAGGCGAACATGCCGCGCGCCGCCGCCGCCGCGACGAGCGCCGCGCCCGCGATCACCAGGTACTTCGTTTCGCCCGTCGGCTCGTCGCTCAGGTCGCTTATACCGATGCCGTAGTTGATCGCCCAGCGGATCAGCTGGGGAATGGCGATGACAACGACGCTGGACGCCACGACGCAGAACGCCAGGAAAGCCACCCGCGCCTTATAGGGACGGAGGAATCCGAGAAGTCTGATGGAATACATAGGAAAAAGGGGGCGGCCCGCACCGCGCTGAAACTAAATTGTACCCAAACCCTACCGTGAACGTAAAGGCTGAGACGCCTCCCATCCGTGCCCTGCGTCACACCTGCGCCATCCCGTTTCCCCGCGGCGTTCCGTCCCGCTCATCCTGAGGCCCGAACGGGTCCGTTGGGCTCTCGAAGCCTGCCCTGAGCGCGGCCGCAGCCGCGGTCGAAGGGGACGAGCGGGGCAACCACACTCCGACTCACCTCACCGCAAACGGCACGGGAGAACGATCCGCGTCGCCGCAACACACGCTGCGCTTTATGTTGGCCAGCGCGTAGAAATGCCCGTCCCCGGCGGGTATCCTGTATGGGCCATGAAAATCGCCACCCGCTTCCTCGTGAGGCGCATGCGTCTGTCGGACATACCGCAGGTCCTGGAGGTCGAACGCCAGTCGTTCCCATCGATGTGGCCGCCGACCGCCTTTCGGCGGGAACTCCAGCAGAACCGCCTCGCCCACTACATCGTCATCGGCGAGGCTAACCCGGCCGTGGCGGCCGCGCAAAGCGGCGACGGATCGCCGGAGCCGGGCCCGATCAGCCGCTTCCTGGGCGAGATCAAGCACATCCTGACCGGCGACGACCCGGCGAACCTGCCACCGCCAGAGGAGCGCGCCGAGCTGATCACCGGCTTCATCGGCGTCTGGATGCTGCCCGACGAGGTGCATATCGTGACGATCGCCGTCCGCGACAGCCACCGCCGCCAGGGCATCGGCGAGATGCTCCTCATCGCGGCTCTCGACCTGGCGCGGGAAGGGACTCAGCCGCTGGTAACGCTAGAGGTGCGCGTCTCCAACGACGCCGCCATCCGCCTGTACGAGAAGTACGGCTTCGAGCAGGCCGGGCTTCGGCCGCGTTACTACTCCGACAACCACGATGACGCCTACATCCTCACCGCCAACGGCGTCACGGCCGGCGGCTACACCGAGCGTCTCGCCACGCTGCGCGAGGAGCACCGCGCGCGCTACGGCGAGTTCGACGTCCTGAGCGCCGGCTACCATGACTGACCCCAAGGAGCTGGCTCCGCTGGCGGTCGAACTCTTCGTGCCGAACGTAGCGGAGGCGACGCGCTTCTACGCCGGCACGCTGGGCTTCACCGTATTGCGAACGGATCCGCCAGACGAACCGGTCTTCGCCATCGCACACCTCGGAGAGGCGGTCCTGATGTTCATGCACGACCCGTTCTACGCGGGAACTCGCGCCGACCTCGACTACCGCGGCGCCGGCATCGACGTCCGCTTCATGGTGCCGGACGTCGACGCCGTCTACGAGCGCATCCGTGCGGCTGGTGTCGACGTCATGAACCCGATCGGCGACCGTGACTACGGCCTGCGCGACTTCATCATGCGCGACCCGTTCGGCTTCCGGTTGCGCTTCGCCTCAGCCCTCACGTAGGCTGCCGCGCGGACGCCCACGCCCTCCGTAGGGGCGACCGGCGGTCGCCCTGCCCCGTCGCGAGCCACCACAGCTTTTCCGATCCTCATGACCGGGCGAGCGCCACTGCCCCTCCTCAACCGCCGTGCGCTCGGTTGCGCTTCGCCTCAGCCCTCACGTAGGCTGAAGCCGCGATGTCCACCCCGGCGCAGAAGATCCAGGCGCAGCTGGAAAAGGTACCGTGGCTGCAGGGCCGCGGCCCTGTCTCCTACGACTACGGCAAGTGGGTGGACGCTACGCACGGCATGCTCGCGCTCGTCTACGGCGCGGAGTCCGCGGAGGCCGCCGGATTCCTGGAGATCGTCGGCGAAGGCGCCGAAGCCCGCGGCTGGGGCCTGCCGCTGGCGCCGGACAACCAGTGGGGCATGCAGCGCCGCCTGGAGCGCGCCGAAGCCTACCTGCAGTCGCTCGTTGGCGAGACCCAGCCCGCGGGCTAGTCGCCAGCCTTGACGCGCACCGCCGTGGCGATCAGCTCGGCCGCCTGGTCCAGCGTAAAGTGCGAGGTATCGATCGTCAGGTCGTACAGGCACGGGTCCTGGACGTCAACCTTCCAGAACTTCTTGTAGAACGCCGCGCGCCCACGGTCGTTTTCGTCCACGCGCCGCCTCGCTTCATCGGCCTTGATGCCCTCGCGCTCGGCGAAGCGCTCGTAGCGCAGCTCCTTCGGCGCAACGCAGAGCACGTGCAGCGCACGCGGCAGATCCGCAAGGATCATCTGACTCCCCCGGCCGAGAATGACAATGCGGCCGCTCGCCGCCAGCTCGCTGATGATCGCCGAGACCGTATCCAAATAGGTCTGGTCGGAAAACTCTTTCCCCTCCTCCTCGAGCCCCACCTCTGTGTAGGAGCGTGAGAGCACGGCCTCCAGACTGCCGGGGCCGGCGAGAGGATCCGCGCCCGAGGCGGCGGACCGCTCGAGGATCGTGTTGATCACGGACACGACGCGCTGACGGAAGCTACCGTAGCGCTCGTCGCGCTCCGCGACGACGCCGACGGGCACGCCGCAGCGCTGGGCGGCCTGCACCATCAACTGCTGGTCGACGAAGTCGATTTCCAGGAGGGAGGCGGCCAGTGGGCCCACTTCACGAGCCCCGCCGGCGGTTCTGCTGGTGAGGGTGATTACTGGCATCTCTGTACCTGTTTCCGTCCCGCGTGTCAGGTGCAATCAGTATAGCCGCGGTGGTGCATTCGTCAACGTCCGCCGGACGAATTCCCGTTCCGGGCCGAAGACGATCTCGATACGGTCGCCATCTTGCGGAATGTACTCCTCATAGTCTGTTTCGCGCTCGCCGTTGACGAAGACTTGCACCATGCCGATCGTACCGTCCGGGCACTCATCGCCGTTCTCGTAAGTGACCGCTGAGCCGGGAAGCCGCACTTCGTCTTCGTCCAGGAGGCCGCCACCGTACTCGAACCACTTGACGAGGCGCGCCCCCGCTCCCTCTTCGCTGGCTACGAACGGATGGATATGCATGATGCCGTCAGCGTGCGTGTGCACGCCGGAGCCCGACCACAGCGGGGCCGGTGGCTGCTTCTCGCCGCAAACGATGTACTCGTAGACCGCGTGCCAGTGATCGCCAACGCGCGGTCCAGTGATCGCGTCGCCGCCCGGCTCAGGCGAAGGTGCGTCGGCACGACCGCTTCCGAGCACGCCGGCAAGGACGATGGCGACGAACGCCACCACCAGGCCAGCCGGCAAGACGACCCGCAACAACCGCCTGAACTCAGCCTCGTTCAGAGACCACCCTCCTTACTCCACGATCAGAGTACCGGTCATCGTCTCCTTGCGAAAGTCGTCCCGGAAAGCATATTCGCCGTCCTCATCGAGTTCGATAATTAGCTCGCCCGTCTCCCCCGGCCAGATGTCCTCAGACAGGATATCGTCTTCCGTCTCGTATTCGCCGTCCGGTCCGTCGATGCGAATGTTGTGCACAAACTCGCCCAGGTTGCTCAGGTTCAGCTTCACTTTCGTCCGGGCGTCGATCGTCAGCGCGTCCGGCTCGAAGGCGTTGTCCTGCATAGTGACGTCCAGCTCCACGTCGAAGTCATCGGCGGGCGACGGCGTCTCAGTGGGCACGACGTCTTCGACGACGATCGTTCCGGTCGTCGTGTTCACAGTCGGTTCCTGGAACTCGATCCTATCGGCGTTGTCGAAGCGGATGATGACGAATCCGGAGCCGCCCGGTTCAATGATGTCGCCCTGATCGGCCTTCTCCGGATCGCTGCCTTCGGGCACCACGACAAAGTCGTCGCTCGTGTGGTATTCGCCGTCGAGGCCCGCAATACGCAGGCCGTGGGAGACATCATCGACATTGTTGAGGATGAGCCTGACCACTTCGCCGGCCTGCACCGTGATCGATGACGGCGTGAAGATCGTCGACGACTCGTCGGCATCGTCTGGCTGGTCGACTGTTATCTCGATGTCGCGCGTGGCGCCTTCTTGCGGGAGGACGATGCGGTCGTCCAGCTGCACTTGCTCCTCCGGCGGCCCGAAGACCATCCGGATGCGGTCGCCGTCTTGCGGGGTGAAGCGCTTGTAGTCGGGAAGCTTGACGCCGTTGACGAAGATCTGCACCTCGCCGGTCGTCCCGTCCGGGCACTCGTCTCCGTTCTTGTAGGTGGTAGCGCTGCCCGGCATGCGAATCTCGTCGCCGTCCAGCTTGCCGCCACCGTAGTCGAACCACTTGGAGAGGCGCGCACCGGCGCCCTCTTCCGCCGGCGTGAAGGGGTGGATGTGGATGATGCCGTCAGCATGCGTGTGCACACCGGAACCGGTCCACGTGGGGGCATTCGGCTGTTTCTCGCCGCAGATATAGAACGTATACGGGGCGTGCCAGTGGTCTACGCCTTGCCTCGGCGCGCCAGTCGCCGAACGCGTGACGAACAGAAGGCCGAGGAGACCGAAAACGACGAAGATGATCGCCACTACCGGCACCCAGGGCGGAAGGTAGATGCTGGTGATGCGCTTGAAGAAGCCCTGCGGCTCGCTCGGCCCGGTCCCGGCACGCCGCTCGCGCGCCGAACGCACGCGCCCGCTGCGCCAGAAGTCCATCGGCGACACTTCTCCATGCCCGACGGCAGCGCTCGTCCGCTCCCGCCGGCTGGCCTTGCCGGCGTCCTTCGGCTCTTCGTCCGCCGTCTCCGGCTGGTCCTCCACCGTCTCCGGCTGATCGTCCACCACATCCGGCTGATCGTCCACTACATCCGGAACGTCGCTCTCGGATACGATGTCCTCACCGGAGACGTCGCCCCGGGAGAGGTCATCCTTGCCGGCGTTGTCCTCCGGCCGGTTGTTCCCGTCCTTCCGGTCGCGTCGCCGGCCGCGCCTTCGCCTCTTGCCTTGTTCTTCGTCCGCCAATGGCTCTTCCTTTCGCCTTGTCTCAACCGGCCCGTTCGGCGCTGGGCGCGCCTCTGAGCCGCTCGTCCATCTCGTTCACCGCCCGCACGTTGGCGTCCTCGCCGGGATCGGCCGCAGTGGAGAACCAGGCGTCCAGTATCTCGCGAGCCCGCGCCTCCGTCGTGGAGCGCAGACTCAGGCAGAGAACGTTCGCCTGGTTCCAGGCCTTTGCGCCGCGGGCTGTCTCGGCGTCGCCGCAGAGCGCCGCGCGAATGCCCGGCACCTTGTTGGCGGCGATCGAAACGCCTGTTCCCGTCCAGCAGAACAGCACGGCCTCTTCCACGTTACCTGATGCGACCGCTTGCGCGACTTCGCCCGCTACCACCGGCCAGGCGGAAGGAGCACTCTCATCGCGGAGCGGGCCGAACAGATGGACGTCGAAACCACGGCTCCGCAGCTCCTGCTCTACGAAGTCCGTAACGTGCGTCCGTTCGTCGCTGCCGAGCGCAATGCGCAAATTACTGTCACCATTCATACGTAGGGGTGTGCCGGCGCATCCGCGCCCGCATCAATTATAGGCAACCGCTAGGTTATACGGCAAAGAGAGCCTCCCGGTTGCCCACGCCTATAATGGGCCGATGACCAGCCCACTCTTGGCCGATATCCGGCCACAGGACCGCCCCCGCATCGAAGCTCTCCTTTCCCGCAAGTGGAGCCTCCCCGGCGAGCATCCCGTGTCAGCACTCGGCGCCCTCGCTCTCGGCGACTACCGGACGGTCGCCATCCTCGGCCCGAAGAACGCCGTTGGCTCGCGCTACTTCCAGCTCTTCCTCGCCGATTCAGCGGGCCGGCTGGCCGACGGTGCGCTGGCTCTCGGCCTCCACAACTCCGGACCCTACCCGGCCTACAACTGGGTCGAGATGATTCAGTACAACGAACAACCCACCTTCACTCCCGAATCGGTCTCCCCCCTCCCACGCACCGAAGAAGAATCAGCCTCCCCTCTCCCGCGCACGGGAGAGGGGCAGGGGGTGAGGGCCACCGGCCTCGATGAACCCCTCTTCGAGGCGCTGAGCGGCCTCGTCCCCGCCGGCGGCCACCTGATGGTCGAGTACGACTCGCCGGGCCACCGCGCCACGGAACGTATCCTCACCTTGCGCTATCCGGCCGCCGCCTCGCCGATCGGCTACCGGCTGTTCGTTGCCGGCGTCCGCTCCTACCGTAACTGGTACATCTCGGAGGGCGGCCGCGAGGGCCCGCGAAAGCTGCAGGGGTTCAAGCCCCTCAACACCGAAATCGCCGCCGAGAAGACGGCGGCGCTACGCGCAGAGATCGAGGAGATGCTGGCGTCGCCGGCCAACGACGGCCACGGCGAATGGGGCCGGCTGGCACGGGCGCTCGGCCGCCGCGTGCTGGACGATCTCCCCGCAGCGTAGGTTACGTATGAAATGCGTTTGAAGCATGGCCATTCTTGACAGCGGTGAGTGTCGACAAGCACAATCACGTGCGGAGCCCAATGCCCCAATCACGCGCCCCACAGTCACCCACGAAGGGTTGGTCACCGGCTTTATTCCGGACTTATAGTTCCCTTATCCCCATTTCACAGCGGAGGTTTGTCCACTCATGGTAACGATTAGCGTCATCAAGGCAGACATCGGAGGCTTCGTCGGCCACTCGGCCTCCCACCCCGACATCCTCGCCTTCGGCCAGGAGCAGCTGACCAAGGCGCAGCAACAGGGCCTGCTCATCGACTCCCACGTAAGCCACTGCGGCGACGACATGTTCCTGATCATGACCCACGACCGCGGCGAGGACAGCGAAGAGGTTCACAAGCTGGCCTGGGACACGTTCACCGCCGGCACCGAGATCGCCAAGAAGCTGAAGCTGTACGGCGCCGGCCAGGACCTCCTGACCGACGCCTTCAGCGGCAACATCAAGGGCGCCGGCCCCGGTTCCGCTGAGATGGAGATCGAAGAGCGCCCCAGCGAGCCGATCATCGTCTTCATGGCCGACAAGACCTCCGCGGGAGCCTTCAACCTGCCCCTCTACAAGATGTTCGCCGACGCCTTCAACACGCCCGGCCTCGTCATCGCCGAGCCACTGCACGAGGGCTTCCGCTTCCAGGTGCAGGACGTCATGGAGCACAAGCAGATCGAACTCAACGCCCCGGACGAGATCTACGACCTGCTCGTCTTCATCGGCGCGCCCTCACGCTATGCCATCAAGCGCGTCTACAACCGCATGAGCGGCGAGATCGCGGCCGTCTCCAGCACCGACAAGCTATCACTGATCGCCGGCCGCTACGTCGGCAAGGACGACCCGGCGATGGTCGTGCGCTGTCAGGGCAACTTCCCGGCCGTCGGTGAGGTGATCGAACCGTTCACCACACCCTGGATCGTCGAAGGCTGGATGCGCGGCTCGCACCACGGCCCGCTGATGCCGGTAGCGCTCAAGGATGCCCACCCCAGCCGTTTCGACGGCCCGCCGCGGCTCGCCGCGATCGGCTTCCAGCTGGCCGACGGCAAGCTCATCGGCCCGCGCGACATGTTCGACGACCCCGGATACGACCACGCGCGCGACGAAGCGAACCGCATCGGCGACTTCCTGCGCAAGCACGGCCCGTTCGAGCCGCACCGCCTGCCGCTGGAAGAGATGGAGTACACCACGATGCCCGCCGTGGCCGCCAAGCTCGAAAGCCGCTGGACGGACCTGGCGGACGACAGCAGCAAGCAGAAGATCGCGGCCGCCCCGATCGCCGAAGTCGAATAAGCGAAGCGCGACAAACGAAACGGGCGGAGGGCGCAGGTCCTCCGCCCGTTTCGTTGCTCAGGGAACCTTCGCGCCACCCCATCCGTCTGAGGGATAAGCACTGGAAAGGAACGTTCCCATATGCACAAGCTCATACCCTTCGGATCACTCACCGCGTTAGTCATCGGCGTCTTCGTCGCAATGACCGTCGCCGGCGCATTCGATGACGACGACCCCCAGCCCAGCGGTGAAGGCGTTTCGGCAGCCATGTGCGTCGAGGGCGTCGAAGACTGCGACGACACCGTCGCCATCCCGGTCGACGGCGCTGACGACGAAGGCGGGTTGCCGGCCGCCTCCCGCGACGACCTCACGCAGACCTGCCTGGCCGGAACCGCCGACTGCAACGACGCTCCACTTCAATCCGGCGATGACGTGGGGCAACTCCCGCCCGTCGACGGTGAACCAACAGGGTCTGACAGGGCCGACGAAGAAGACCTGGCGATCGAAGCCGCCTTCGCTGAGCTAGAGGTGATGGACGGGCCGCCCTCAAACGAAGTCGAGGTTAGCGGCGTTAAGACCGTCGACTGGCCCAACGCCTGTCTCGGCGTCGATACGCCGGGCATCGCCTGTGCACAGGTGATCACCCCCGGCTTCATCGTCTTTCTCTCCGGCGCAGACGGCGACTACGAGTTCCACACCGACACCAACGGCAACGCCGTATTCGTCGCCAACGACTAGCCGCATTCCGCTAAACTCGGGAGGCGAACGAAACCATCCCGCCGCTGCAACCGGCTGAGGAATAGCAGCGCCTGAAAGGGAACAGACGATGAACAGGTGGCCTATCGCCCTCGGATCTCTCACCGCAGCCGTGGTCGGCGTGATCGCGGTGCTGGCAGTGGCCGGCGTCTTCGACAGCGGCTCCAGCGACGGCCCCGGTGACGGCGAACAAGCCGATTCCGCCGCCCTCTGCATCGAGGGGGCCGAAGACTGCGAAGACACGATCGTGATCCCGGACGATGGCGACGAAGACGGCGACGACGCGCCGCCCCCGGACGACAACGACCTACCGATCTCCGACGACGCTGACGACACGGACGACGGCGAGGCGCTCGCCATCGAGGCGGCGTTCGCCGAACTGGAAGCGATCGCTGGGCCGCTTCTTGCCGGTGAGGCCGACGTCACCGAAGTGCGCGCCGTCGATTGGCCCAACGCCTGTCTCGGCGTCGAGACACCGGGCCTCGCCTGCGCTCAGGTGATCACGCCGGGCTACGTCATCGTGCTCGACAACGGTCTCCTCGGGTTCCAGTTCCACACCGACACAAACGGCAACGCCATCCTCGCCTACCCCGCCCAGTAGCCACCCGCAACGCACAGCCGGCCGGTGCTTGCCTGTCCAGCGCCTGCCCGCCCGGTGCTATCCTTGGCGCATGCCGAAGCTACTGCTCGCCACGAATAACCCCGGCAAGACCGCCGAGCTGCGCATCCTCCTCGAAGGCTGCGGCTGGGATATCGTCACGCCCGCTGACCTTGGCATCGAACTCAACGTCGACGAAGACGGCGAAACGTACGAAGAAAACGCCCGCAAGAAGGCGCTCGCCGGCGCGAAGGCAAGCGGACTCGTCACCCTGGCCGACGACTCGGGCATCGAGATCGCCGCGATGGCCGGCGAACCAGGCCTCCATTCGGCCCGCTTCCTCGGCGACGACGCTGCGTACAGCGAACGCTTCGCCGAGATCGACCGCCGCCTCGCGGACCTGCCGAAGGAGCAACGCGGCTGCCGTTTCGTCTGCGTCATGGCGGTCGCCGACCCAGCATCCGGCGAGACGAAGACGGCGGAAGGCGAAATCCGCGGCCTCGTCGCCGATCGGCCGCGCGGCGAAAGCGGCTTCGGGTACGACCCGATCTTCTGGGTCCCGCACCACTCGGCAACGATGGCCGAGCTTCCGGAGCACGAGAAGAATATAATCAGCCACAGGGCCCGCGCGGCTGCCATCGCCCGCCAGACCCTGCGAGAGCTACTTTATGTCCACCGAGAAGACGACCCCTCCTACGCCCGCCGCTGAGACCGCGGCGCCCGCCGACACGCTCGGCCGGCCCCTGCGCGACCTGCGCATCTCCGTGACGGACCGCTGCAACTTCCGCTGCCCGTACTGCATGCCGAAGGAAGTCTTCGGCCGCAAGTACAAGTTCCTGCCTCAGACCGAGCTACTGACCTTCGAGGAGATCACCCGCCTCGCCGGCATCTTCACGGCGCTCGGCGTCCGCAAGCTGCGCCTCACCGGCGGCGAGCCGACGGTCCGTCGCGGCCTCCCCAGGCTCGTGCAGATGCTGTCGGCGGTCGACGGCATCGAAGACCTGGCGATGACGACCAACGCCTCCCGCCTGGCGGCGATGGCGCCCGAGCTGCGCGAGGC